>OLQZ01000122.1_pt1 | contig 37565 bp, 33 predicted proteins | sample 1643191 | NCBI WGS metagenome assembly OLQZ01 (sample SAMEA3136768, study PRJEB25190) | human gut metagenome | biome: human gut; feature: human-associated habitat; material: faeces | place: Austria | collected 2013
CAGGTAGATATATTAGTAAACAGGAATCTCAAGCATCTAAATCGGATAAGAACAACAGCAATGCAACGACTACCTTTGGTGGTGATACCTTTAACATTAATTTACAAGCAATGGGTGAATTAGATGATAAGCAATTAATGAGCATGGCTCAAAAATTAGTTAAATACATTCAAGTCGTCAAAAATAGAGATAGCGATGCAGTAGGAGGTGCTTTTGGTGGAATTTAAAAGAGGTCAGTTTTTTCTTAATGGAAAACATAGCTCTGAATTTAATGTGTTTATGAGAGAAAGACCTGAACGACTTTCTGCTGGACGTGTAGTAGAGCTTAGGGAGCGAATGGGTAATGATTCAATAGCTGTTGATTTTGAGTATTATAAAAATGTAGAACGCACTATTACATGCTATGCGAAAGCAAGAAATTTACAAGAAGTATCTTTCTTAGAAGATGAAATCACGTTCTGGCTCGATATGGGAAACTACTCAGACTTTATCGTCTATTTTGATGAACATTACATCTATCAAGCCATCGTAACAAGTCCACCAAAGTTTACAGGAACAAGAAAAACAGGGATTTTAATTCCTTTTGAGTTTACTGTAAGTATCCGACCTTTCAAAAAAAATCGTATTGGCCAATATTGGACAAGTAATCCTAAACAATTAATAAACACAGAAAAATATCCTTCAGAACCTACTATTCAGATTTTTGGTTCTGGGGATATTTCTTTTTTCATCAATAATCAGGAATACGCATTAAAAGCGATTGCTGGAGACATCATTATTGATTCAGAAAAACAAGAAGCTTATCGAAACTCAGGTGGAGCTTTTGAAATTTTGGATCATAAAACACTTTTCAAAGATTACCCAATTTTAAAAAGTGGAGAAAATAATTTTCGCTGGACTGGAAAAGTTACAGAGTTTAAGGTTCAGCCTAATTGGAGGCGGAAAGTTTGATTCCAGTTATTTTTAAACCTGGAGAAAAAGATTTTACAACAAACGGCTTAGGACGTCTTATTGATGCGACACGTTGCGAAATCACTGAAGAAGCAAACGGAAAATATGAACTAGAAATGGACTATCCAGCGATTAGCAGATTTAGTGATTATTTCGAAAATGGCTATCAAATTAAAGCAAAGCCAAATGACTTAGAAGAATACCACATTTTCGAGATCAAACAAACGTTTAAAGATACGTTTACTAATAGTATTGTCATTTATGCTCAATCTCGTACTTATAAACTAGGAAATAGACAAGTAAGGCTAGTGACAGTTGATAATCGTAATGGTGCAGAAGCTATGAGATTAATCGAACAGAACATGGACGAACCATGCGATATCAAACTTTATTCTGATATTAACACAGCTTCTAGTACGGTATTCGAAGCTAGAAACGTACTTAATTGTATTGCTGGTGAACAAGGTTCTTTGCTTCAATATTGGGGTGGAGAAATCAAACGAGAACCTTTTAAATTATCTTTGTTAAGACGTAGAGGGCGAGATAATGTTGGAACTGTTCGTTATGGTAAAGATTTAAAAGGATTAACCATTAAATTTGATTGGCAATCAATTGTTACTAAAGTTTTACCATTTGCAGAGCTTCAAAGTGGTGCAGACGGAACTTCTCAACGGATTTATGGAGATGCGGTTAAGAGTGAATATATCAACAAATATCCAGATGTTTACGCTCAATACGTTCAGTTCACTGAAGATCAAGGAGTAAAAGATTCATCAAGCTTAAATAAAGTGGCAGGTAAATACTTCACTACATTATATCCAGGAAGTGATAAGCCTAAAGTTTCTATTGAACTAGAAATTGAGAAACTCACAGATTCAGAAGAAGCAAAAGAATTTGCTAAAATGAGAAACTACAATTTATTCGATACGTTCACTGTGTATCACAAGTTTTATGATATTGACATTCAAACGAAAGTTACAGGGATTGTCTATGATGCTTTAGCAGAAAAAACAATAAAGATTACTGCTGGAGATATCCAAGTTGCTTTTTATAAACAGCAAAGTCATGATTTTCAAGAAGCGATTAAAACCTTAACTAAAAAAGATTACATGAGTAACTTTATTGATTACATCACCGATTTAATCAATGGCGTGAAAGGTGGTAGTATTCTTCAATATCCTAAAAACAGGCCGCATACGCTTTATTTTATGGATACAGATTCCACAGATACTGCAAAAAATGTCATCGCCATTAATAACCAAGGTATAGGCTTTTCAACTACTGGATGGAAAGGCCCCTTTAGAAATGCTTGGACCATTGATGGTATTTTAAATGCTGACTTTATCCGAGCAGGTAAAATTAGATCGGATATTTTTGAAACGTCATTCAATGCATATGGAGATATTTTGCGTTTAGTTAACGGCGCTCTGCAAGCTTGGAATGGGAAAACTAAAATAATGGAACTAACCCGAAAAGGCATGGGGTTTTGGGATGGTTCGAGCCATGTAGGCAACATGGGGACTAAAGGAAACCCATTTCCATTATTAAACGACGCGAATGGTAAACCCGTAGTAACAGATGGTAAATCGTTGTTACTTGTGGGTAACAGTCCCACTAACATCATCGGTCTTTCTAACGAAGAAAGTACAGGTTTGATCATTAGGGGAGCTACTCAGTGGAATCTTGCTAATAACTCTTATTTCATCGGAAAAGGCGGTAACAAATCAACTATTTATGTTGATAGATTGATTGTCGGCGGTAAAGAAGTAATACCTGGTGATGGATCAGGCGGCAATGATGGTGATGTACCACCAGAGCTAACAACCGAAAAAGAGAAAAATGCTTGGGCGGTTTGGCAGTTCTTAAAATCAAAAGGCTACAGCGAACAAGCGGCCGCTGGAATTTTAGGAAATATGGATCAAGAATCTGGAATTATGCCTGATATTGATGAAGGCGGTGGCGGCCCTGGTTACGGTCTAGTTCAATGGACATCGCCAATTGCTGGCGAAAGCGGCCGTGCTTATGTGCAACGTTTGCTAGGTCAAGCTGGAATCAGTGGAGACTATCGAAATATTACCACGCAGCTGAAATTATTAGATTGGCATATGCATAATGGTCAATATATTCCTTCCGCGGCTTATCCATATTCCGTTGCAGAGTTCAAAGCATTAACAGATATTGGCACAGCCACGATGGCATTTGAAGCGAACTTTGAACGCCCAGCGGTCACACATCCAGAACGAATTCCGATGGCCCAATATTGGTATGATTTGCTACACAATTTAAAACCAGGGACTAATAAGTGGGTTAATCCTGTGCGTTCTAGTTACACTATCACTCAAGAATGGGATGAGATTGGCTGGGGGACAAATGTGATTCATGGTGGTATTGATATTGCATCGATGCCTGCTGGAAGTATGCCACCTGTTTATGTTGCCCGCTCGGGTACAGTAGAAACTGTCACTTATGATGGGACAGGCGGAAATTACGTAGTAATTAAGCACGATGATGGCTACTGGACCTATTATGGTCACTTGGATTCGGTCGATTTGTCAGTAGGCGACAAAGTAACAACTAATTCACGTGTGGGAATCATGGGAGCAACCGGATTAGCTTCTGGCGTTCATCTTCACTTTGAAGTATGGAAGGGCGCTCAATGGCAACGAATTAATCCACGAGACGTTATTAATTTTTAGAAAGGGTGTGAATAAATGAGTAAATGGCAAGCGACACTAAGTACCACAGAACCTTATAATTATGTCGGCATTATTAATGTCCGTCAGGGGAATAAGAATACAGAAAAATTAGAAGTAAATATCGTAGAAAATGCTTTGCCATTAGATCTAACTAATTGCAAGGTATTTTTTGAATCTGTAATCAGTAATAAATACCCTATTCAGCGGCCAGCAACGGTTGTAGATGCGCGTAGTGGGATCATTCAGTACACTTTTGATGAATATTCTATGCAGTCGCTACATCGCCAAGAAGCTTATTTTACGATTTATAACGGTGAAGAATTAATTGGTTCAACACAGAATTTTTCTTATTTCGTCATTAAAGCAGCTTCTAAAACAAAAGGCGAAATGGGGTCATACTGGCAGTCAATTGAAGATTTAATAGCGGATATGACCGCCTTTATCAATGAAAATAAAGGTGATTTCACAGCATGGATGAACGCTAGAAAAGAAGAGTTTGAAAAATGGCGTAAAAATCAACAAGATACATTTGAAGCTTGGCGAAATGACCAAGAATCAGATTACCTTTTGTGGTTTGAATCAATTAAGGACATTTTAAAAACTGTTGATCCAGGCGGAACAATGCTAGCTGAGTTAATCGATGCACGTGTGGACGTGCAAGGAGTACGCCATAATTCACTTACAGAGCGCTTGTTAGCTGATATGGACTATTTATATCAGAAACTAGAGAAACGCTTATTTACAAAAAAATACATTGAAATAAGCACACTTTATTTATTACAAGATGATAACTTTTCCGTTAACCATGAAATTCAAATTGTTGGAAATACTGAAAATCCTAAAAATGAAGGAGCGTTAATCATTGCGACAATTGATGATGCACAGCAAAACACATTTAAGATTGGAAGTGTTATTTAATGGTTGAAATTAAACGAATGATGGAAACTGCAGAAAGTGGTGTTCAATACCAATATTATCCACTGGTGCACGTCGATGGTGTTGTTGGATTAGATAAAGTGATTAAAGGACAAGGAAAAGTAAACTCTGTAAATGGCCGTGTTGGCGATGTGATTTTAACGCCTAGCGATTTAGGGTTGCCAAATGATCTCGTATTGATTTCATCAGAGGAGTATAAAAAAATAAAACAAATCATCGCTGATTATGAAGCTGGAAAACTAGGTGGTTCTGGTGTTGAGTTTGAGAAAGTAGAAGGAGATGAAGTTAATGGCTGAGTTATATGTTATTAAAAAGGATGGCGTAGCCATTGATGTACAAACAAGTACAAGTGGTGTAACTGGTTTGAATGAATTTGTAGATGAAAAAATAGGTAATGCAGGAGCCGGTACTGTCTCATCAGTAAATGGAAAAACAGGTGTTGTCGTGTTAAGTGCAACGGATGTTAAGGCCTTGCCTGATACAACGACTATTCCAACTATTCCAGGAATAGCTACCTCAACAAGTAACGGCTTGATGTCGAAAACAGATAAAGCAAAACTGGATGCATTACCGGTTTTTACATTTGAGAAAGTTGGTGAAGCGTAATGGCAGATATTTTTCAATTAATTGAAAATGATAAACCCGTTTACATGAAATCTCATGTAGATGGAATTGACGGTATCGAAGAAAAATTAGTAACAAAAGATTTCTATCAAAATGACACGAAGGCACAACGTCAAAAATGGGGTGAGGGTTTAAATTGGATTGCTCACAGAGGAAACAACACAGAATATCCAGAAAACTCAATTCCAGCATTTAAAACAGTTCGCAGACACTGGGGCATTGAAACAGATATTCAGGTCACAAGTGATGGCCAGTGGGTAGTTATGCATGATGACACAGTGGACCGCACAACAAACGGAACTGGTAAAGTATCATCTATGACACTAGCTCAATTTAGAAATTTAAGAATTGACACAGGAGAAAATTTATCTCGTTTGTCAGATGCAGAAAAAACGCCGCCTACTTTCGAAGAATATTTGAAAATTTGCAAAGAATTAAATAAAGTTCCAGTTATTGAAATTAAATCTGGAACCTATAGCAAAGCTAATTTTGATTTGTTAAAAGATACGTTGGATCTTTATGGATATGGCGAAGCAAATTGCGTTATTGGTTCATTTGATGCCAATATATTGAACACAATCAGAACCTATTATCCTAATATAGAGCTACATTACTTTGTTGATGCGATTAACGAAAGTGTAATTACTCAGATCAAAAAACTAGGTGTTCCAGCGGCTGTTAGTTGCTCATATAGTAATTCTAGCTTGTCAACAGCAAATGTTAAAGCATTGCATATGGCTGGTTTTAAAGTTGGTACTTGGACAGTTCCAGAAAATAGTTTTGAAGGAATGAAAAAGCTAGGTGTGGAATATATCACGACAAATTCACTTTCTGGAAACCAAAGATACGCAGTGTTGAGTTATCAAAATGGTTTTCAAAGTAATCAAGGGATCCCAAACGCAACATACGTTGAGGAATTAGTTGGTGGAGGAATCCACATCAATTTTAACGTTGAAAAAGGAACGAATAATCAAAATGATGTGATTGCTACGCTTCCAGAATGGGCGATTCCTATGAAAAGTCAATATAATCCATGTACTATTCGGGTTAGCGCAGCAAATGGAGATGTGAAAGTTGGTTCGTTTGATATTCGCGGTCGCATCGTGGCAACTGGTGCAACTGCTGGGACGCTAGCTGTTGGATTAAACTGGAAAGACAGAACGAGCTGGGCTGCTGGATCGGTTGTCTATTCAATTTAAGGGTTGAAATTAAAGAAAAGGTGGTACTTATGTACATGTTTGATTATTTTAGACATTTTTTAGAAACAGAAGATACAAAAATCTTATTTATATTAGCTTTAATCTGCGGAGCCATGGTTATTGATTTTTTTACAGGTACCTTTGCAGCTAAAGTCAATCCAGAAATAGAATTTAAATCAAAAATAGGGATTAATGGAATTTTAAGAAAATTGACGAGTATTTTTTTACTCGTCTTTTTCATTCCGTTATCTGTTATTGTACCAGGAGGTGCAGGCGTTGCGTTGTTATACACCCTATATATAGGCTATCTATTAATGGAAATAAAATCAGTATTGGAAAATTATCAAAAAATGGGTGGTAAAACAGACTTATTTCAACGATTCATCGATAGTTTTAAGACAGAAAATAAAAAAGGAGATGAATAAATGAAAAAGAAAATTTTAGTAGGAGCGTTAATCGCTCTATTTTTTATGCCTTTAAATGTGTTTGCTGCAAAAGGTGACCAAGGCGTTGACTGGGCTATTTATCAGGGGGAACAAGGCCGCTTTGGTTATGCACATGATAAATTCGCTATTGCCCAGATTGGTGGCTACAATACTAGCGGTATTTATGAACAATACACATACAAAACACAAGTAGCAAGTGCTATCGCTCAAGGCAAACGAGCACACACTTATATTTGGTATGACACATTCGGTAGCATGGACATTGCCAAAACAACAATGGATTATTTCTTGCCACGTATTCAAACGCCTAAAAATTCCATCGTTGCATTAGATTTTGAACATGGAGCGTTGGCTAGTGTTCCAGATGGATATGGAGGATATGTAAGTTCAGATGCCGAAAAAGCAGCAAATACAGAGACAATTTTGTACGGTATGCGCAGAATCAAACAGGCTGGCTATACTCCAATGTATTACAGCTATAAGCCATTTACACTAAATCATGTAAACTATCAACAAATCATCAAAGAGTTTCCTAACTCTTTATGGATTGCTGCGTATCCTATCGATGGTGTGTCACCATATCCATTGTATGCTTATTTCCCAAGCATGGATGGTATTGGCATTTGGCAATTCACATCCGCTTATATTGCAGGTGGTTTAGATGGTAACGTAGATTTAACAGGAATTACAGATAGTGGCTACACAGATACAGATAAGCCAGAAACGGACACGCCAGCAACAGATGCAGGGGAAGAAATCGAAAAAACACCCAATTCCGATGTTAAAGTTGGCGATACCGTCAAAGTGAAATTTAATGTAGATGCATGGGCAACTGGTGAAGCTATTCCGCAATGGGTAAGAGGAAACAGCTATAAAGTACAAGAAGTAACCGGAAGCAGAGTATTGCTAGAAGGCATCTTGTCATGGATTAGTAAAGGCGATATTGAATTATTACCAGATGCAACAGTTGTTCCTGATAAACAGCCAGAAGCAACACACGTAGTTCAACATGGCGAAACATTATCCAGCATTGCTTATCAATACGGAACAGATTATCAAACGTTGACGGCATTAAATGGATTGGCTAATCCAAATCTTATTTATCCTGGTCAAGTTTTGAAAGTCAACGGATCAGCAACAGGCAATGTTTATACAGTCAAATACGGTGATAATTTATCAAGTATTGCAGCTAAGCTTGGTACGACTTATCAAACATTAGCTGTATTAAATGGACTAGAAAATCCTAACTTGATTTATCCTGGCCAAAATTTGAATTTTTAAAATAGCCCCTCTTAAAGGAGGGGTGTACATATTTTAATTATTATATATACGGGAGGGTTATTATATACCAGTGAGAGGATATTTAATAATAAACTAATTCTATTTTACATGCGAAATTGCGAATTATAGTGGCTAATATTCTCCAAACTAATTATAGAGGTAAATTAACTTTACTTAAAATTATATTTTAAGTACGATTACACATCAATATATTTACAAATAAATCTTTTATTGGTAACATTAGTTGTGACATTAATCAATAGTACGTAAAAGAGGGAGAAGTATATGAAGTCTTTTGAATTAGCTGAACAAAAGCAGTTGCAAGTATTTAATTCAAAATTTTCTGCATATCTAAAAGTATTGAAAGATCATATTAAAAATACTGAAAAACATATCACTAATTATGAAATAAATTTATCTTATGTAAAAACAATCGAAGCTAGTTTAGAGAATGATAATTTTAATTGTGAACAATATTTTCAATTAAAGTCACTTTTAAAGGACTACACATTTACTAGATGTAAAAAAGAAGAGATAGATGCAATCATACGAATTTTTATTAGTAAATTGGACTTCGAAGAGTCTACTTTAAAAGAACGTGAGATTGAAAAAACATTAGATATAACTAACGATATTTATGCAGACTTATCTAAAAATTTGATTCGTTTAAGTAAAAATTTTAATAAACAGTGGGTTGATGTTAGTTTGCCTGAAATATCTAGGAACTATTGTTATAATATGTATAAAGAAAAGGATAAAAAGGAGAATATAGATGTTAAAAGAGATTATAAATATACGTCTTCTGCAAGTTTTAATAGACGATAAACAAGTTACAAATATGTCGGAAGAGGTTAGCTGCGGCATACTCGGAGAGTGTAACCTTAAGGATATAGTACAGTATACTAAACAAGAAAATCTCTTCTCTACGAATATTGAATTCTCCTTAAAAATTGTGGATGGCAAAATTGCACTTGATAATAACGGTAACGTTGATGATTCACATGTATTTGCTGTTTTTAATTGTGTATACAAAATTGATTTTATTTTTGAAAACTTTAAACAAGCGGATAAAAATTTAATTAGTAAAGAAATAGGAAAGTTTTCTGGACCATATATTAGAGAGTTAGTTACCAATATTTTTAGTAGAAGTAACTTTCCTGTACCACCATTACCTCTTAATATTTTTGACGATTTAGAGGTTGTGGAATAAAAATGAAACTAAAAGATATTAGGTTTGTAGATGTTCGTAAAAATGAATTTTTTAAAGATGTTCTCAAAAATTCTCATAATAAAAAAATGAAAAATATTTTAATGAGTAGAGATTCTGTTTTAATTGAAACTGTATTATCATTTTTCAAAAGAAATAAAAATAACTCAGAACCTATAAAAAATGAACTTCAAAGACTTGAAGATGAACTTGAATTGAGAAAAATTATTGATGGAGATGATTCAGAATCATACCGTAATATGCTTGATTTAAAACAAACTTTAAGTATTCTTTATCGATATAGCGATCAGGATTTTAAGGATTTTCGAAGTAACTTTGTAGAATATGTATGCTTTTTATATTTTGCAATTTCAACTCCGTTTGTTAAGAATAAATGTAATAAAAAAAGAAGATTTTTCCATGAGCCAAGGATTTTCTTTAAATCAAATAATGAGTTAGAAAATACTATTATCAAAACTAATGATATTGATAATGAAAATTTAATTGGTGGAGGAAATAACTTAGTAGATCTAGTTCATGTCAATAAAGAAAGTTCTATTGTAGATGTGTGCGAATGTAAAGCTGATTTAAATTATTTTTTACTTTATCTAAAACAATCACAATTAAATGATCACAATTGCATTAAAAGTTTAAAAAAATGGACCTATATGTGTTCTGTACAAAAATTTTTCAATGATAATGTAGAAGATTGTGAAAGTAATTTATATTTTTTTACTTTTGCTGATACAGTAAATAATGCAGAAAAAGTTAATGGGAATGCGACCATTATTACTTCGACGCGAATATGTAAAGCTTTTTGTAATTATTAATTTTTTTATGGTCTTAGGTGATAGATTGAAAATAAAGAAAGCATTCGTAACCGTTTATTCCATAGTAAAACACCTGCCTCTTTTTTATAAAAGATAGGTGTTTTTTGTTATGTTAATATTTTTTGTTGAAAAATAGAACAAACGTTCGTATAATGTTTCTGATAGGAGAGTGTATCAGATGGTGAGACGAACGAAAAAAGAGTTTAAACCTTACAACGATTATGTTGACCGTCCTTTTGAATTAAAGTGGCCAACGGCGTTTCCGTTGGGCGAATTGACTGAAGCAATAAAGAGTACTGATGAATATCATGCTCGCAATATTGATAGACTGCCGCAGCAATCACAGCGACAAATAGAATATTTTTTAGATCGCTCTATTAAGCAAAATAAAGTTTTAGAAATCCAATTGAATTCGTTAGATGAATATGACCGAGTGAAACCACATGTTTTTGGTGTATTTCGTGGAATGGCAGAATTCGATGTTGTGCTGATTGGTGAACAAGAAATCGATTTTTACGATATAAGACATATTCAGATTCATAATTTCACCAAGTGGAGTGAAGAGCATATACCTGAAGAAAATCCATTTGAAGAAGAAAATCCATTTGAAGAAGAAAAGGAACATTGCGAAACGATAGATGAATTCGTAGACGAATATTTCGAGGATGAATGGATAGAATAATATTATTCTTATTTGTGCCAAAAAATGTGCCAAAAATTTTAGAGTTCTATTTTTCTTTACAAAACAGAATTGCTATATTATAGTGATTTCGAACACAGAAGAACACAGTAAAATGATGAATAACCTTAGTCGGGAACGTAAAAAGGCAAGTAAATTTAGGGGGGAAGACAGATGGCGATTACTATAAATATTTATTATAGTGGGACAAATGGAGGTGCAAGAGAATTTGCCAAAGAAATGATTGCCAGCGGAATTGTAGAGGCGATTCGTGCAGAAAAAGGGAATAGTCGCTATGAATACTTTTTTCCAATGGACGATGAAGAAACAGTTCTGCTGATTGATAGTTGGACAGATCAGGAAGCATTAGACAAACACCACGCTTCTCCAATGATGACCCGTATTACGGAACTTAGAGAAAAATATGATTTGCATATGAAAGTAGAAAGATATGTATCAGATGTAACAGACCCCTTGACAAAAGATGCCGCGTTTATAAGAAAATAACCAGAGTACAATCATTGATCTTAAAATTTAGTGCTAGGAACATCAAGCGTTTCGACTGATGTTCCTAGCACTTTTTATCTTGTAAGGATGAATCATTTGTTACACACGTTAAATTAAAGAAGGACCATTTGTTCTTCAGTCACAGCCGGTTCGGTTAAAATTTTGGCTTGGGCAGCTGCGAGTTTCGCAATAGGTACCCGATAAGGTGAGCAAGAGATGTAGTTTAGGCCAAGTGTTTGGAAAAATGTGATGGATTGCGGATCACCACCGACTTCTCCACATACGCCAATACTCATGTTTGGTTTAGTACGACGCGCTTTCTCTACAGCTAATTGAATCAGTTGACCAACACCTGTTTGATCTAGTGATTGAAACGGATCTTGGGTAATGATTTTCTTTTCCCGATACGTATTAATGAATTTACCGATATCATCACGAGAAAAACCATAGGTCATTTGTGTTAAATCATTTGTTCCAAAGCTGAAAAAGTCTGCTTCTTCTGCTAACTGATCCGCAATCAGACAAGCTCTAGGTAGTTCAATCATTGTCCCGATTTCGTAAGGGAAAGGAGTCATTTTATGTTCTTCAAAGAGACCGTCAATCGTTTCTTTTAAAATGCGTTTGAGATAGAGAAGTTCTTCTTTTTCGGCGATTAGAGGAATCATCACTTCTGGATAAACAGTAATTCCTTCTTTGACTAATCGAATGGCACTAGTAAATAAGGCTGTAACTTGCATTTTGTATATTTGTGGTTGGGTCACACCTAAGCGACAACCACGATGGCCCAACATTGGATTGGTTTCTTGTAACCGTTCAATTTGTTTGGCGATGGTCACCGGGAACCGTTGTAGTTGCTTCGCCAATAATTGAATATCATTCTTTTCATGAGGTAAAAACTCATGCATCGGCGGATCTAACAAGCGGACCACCATGGGTTTGTCTTGAACTACTTTCAGCATTTGATAAAAGTCTTCCTGTTGAAAATGAAGAAGTTGCTCCAACGCATAGGTTGCTTCCTTTTCAGACTCTGCTAAAATCAGGCGACGCATTTCCAAGACACGCTCTTCACCGAAAAACATATGCTCTGTTCGCGCTAAACCAATCCCCGCTGCGCCAAAACGGATAGCAGTCTCTAAATCTTGTGTAGTTTCTGCATTGGCACGAACAGTTAAATCAGCATATGCATCTGCCCAAGACAAGAGCTCTTGAAGGTCATCGTTATTATCAGCAGAAATTGTAGGAATTTCGCCAAGATAAATTTCCCCCGTTGAGCCATCGACGGAAATGATTGTTCCTTCTAAGATGACCTGTGGCCCGCAGTGTAGTTGTTTGGCTTCTTCATTGACGGTTAAACTTTCACAACCAGTCACACAGCAAGTTCCCATTCCTCGTGCGACCACAGCGGCATGAGAAGTCATTCCGCCACGACTGGTCACGATTGCTTCGCTTACAACCATGCCTTCAATATCTTCTGGTGAAGTTTCTTGACGAACAAGAATGACTTTCTTTCCTAGATTGGTCAGTTCTTTGGCTTTTTCTGCTGTAAAAACAATTTGGCCACTTGCTGCACCAGGACTAGCAGGAAGTCCCATAGCTAAACGTTCCATGTGTTGTCGTTTCTCTTGATCAAACACGGGATGAATTAATTGATCAATCGTATCAGGTGTCACACGCAACAGTGCTTCTTGTTTAGTAATGCGATTTTCTTTGGCTAAGTCTAAAGCAATTTTAACCGTAGCTGCGGCGGTTCGTTTCCCGTTTCTTGTTTGTAAAATATATAATTTTTCATTTTCAATGGTAAATTCAATATCTTGCATGTCACGATAATGATATTCTAAAAGTTCTGCGTAATGGCGAAAATCTTGATAAACTTTTGGCATAGTCAAACGTAAACGACGAATGGGTTCTGGCGTCCGAATACCAGCCACTACATCTTCTCCTTGCGCGTTCAAAAGAAACTCTCCAAACAGTTGATTTTCCCCTGTGACCGGATTTCTAGTAAAGACAACGCCAGTGCCACTGTCTAGTCCACGATTGCCGAAAACCATTTCTTGAATGTTGACAGCTGTACCTAAATCATGTGCAATATGATGTAAGTTTCGATAAACCACCGCACGTTGATTATTCCATGAATCAAAAACAGCTTTGATTGCTTCAAAAAGTTGTGCGACAGGGTCTTGTGGGAAGACCACATGATATTGTTCGAAAACTTCTTGGTAGCGGACAATCAAGGCGAAATGATCTGCTTCTTGAAAAGCGGTAATTTTTTTGTTTAGCTCTTGTTCCAAGCGCTCTTTTTGTTGGTCAAATAATTCTTTGGGAATGTGATAGACGACGTCTCCAAACATTTGAATAAGTCGGCGATAACAGTCAAAAGCAAAACCAGGAGAGGTTAAGGTCGCAAATTTTTTCACACGTTGATCATTTAAACCTAAATTTAAAATAGTATCCATCATACCAGGCATCGAGAAGGCAGCACCGCTGCGAACGGAAACTAAGAGAATCTCATTGTCCGCGGTAAAAGATTTGCCTGTTTCAGTTTCTAGATTTTTAACCGCTTTCAAAATTTCTGATTGTAAGTGTTCTTCAAAGAAAGTAGCATCTGCCAAATAGTCCATACAGCAACGGGTTGTAATCGTGAATCCTTGTGGAATCGGCAAACCTAAGCGTGTCATTTCTGCCAAGTTTGCCCCTTTACCACCAAGAGTCTCTTTACCTTCATTGTGTGTTTCGTTAAAAGAATAAATAAACTTTTTCATGCGTGACCTCCGTTTAATATGTGTCTTATATGTTCAATAAACATCATAATGGACGGAAATAAGTTTGTCAATAGAAAAAGTTTCTTGTCAATATGTTGAAAAAACAATAAATATGTGTATAATTGTAAGCGAATGCACAATTTGTTTAAGAGGAATTGAGGAGGAAATGATGAAATTAAGTAAACGACAAGAGCAAATTATCGCTGTTGTAAAAGAGCATCAGCCAGTTAGTGGTGAACGCATTTCGGACATACTAGCCGTTTCACGTGCGACATTGCGTTCTGATTTGTCTTTTTTAACACTTTCAGGAATTTTAAAAGCAAGTCCGAAAGTTGGTTATACTTACGAAAGTGATAATATGGAGGCTTTTTTCTTTTTTGATGTTTTTCAAACAAAAGTTCAGGAGATCATGAGTCCACCATTGATGGTTGCCCAAGACACCTCAATTCGAGATGCGATTACCAACTTGTTTATGTATGATGTCGGTTCTCTTTATGTCATGGATGAAGCAAAAGAATTATTAGGGGTTTTGTCACGAAAAGATTTATTACGGGCCTCTTTAAATACAAATATTGATGGCACACCTGTTGCTGTTTGTATGACAAGAGTGCCACATGTGAAAACCTGCACACCAGAATTTACTATTCTTGAAGCTGCTGACACTTTGCAAAAATACGAAGTGGATTCTTTGCCAGTCGTTGAAAAAGAAAATCCTAAAAAAGTTATTGGAAAAATTACGAAAACGAAAATTTTAACCTATATTACGCAACAAGCGAAAGAAGCCGCACAAAACAGATAAGGGAGCTTAATTATGAAAAAAGAGATCATTGTTTATACTATTTCCGATTCACTTGGAGAAACATCACAAAAATTGTTAGCTGCAGCAAGCGCACAATATCCAGATATTTCTTTTCTTAATCGATACAATTTTTCTTTTGTCACAACAGAAGAAGAATTATTAGAGATTTTAAAAGATGCCTTAAAAGATAAAGCCTTAGTTGTCAGTACATTAGTCAGTAAACAACTAATCACAGCGGCGAAAGAATTTAGTGAACGAACAGGGTTGTTATATTTAGATTTAATGGCGCCATTTTTTGAATTAATTCAAGCGAAAGCCGGAGTAGATCCTATTGAAGAGCCTGGACGACGCCACCAACTAGATCGTGCCTATTTTGATAAAATCTCAGCGATTGAATTTGCTGTAAAATATGATGATGGCAAAAATCCTCAAGGGTTTCTTGATTCTGATATATTGTTGTTAGGCGTTTCGCGGACCTCAAAGACGCCAGTCAGTATGTATTTAGCGAATCAAGGCTACCGCGTTTCTAACTTACCATTAATTCCAGAAGTTCCATTGCCGCCAATTTTGGAAGAAATGGATCCACAAAAAATGATTGGTTTAGTTTGTTCGCCAGAAACATTAGGACAGATTCGTAGCAGTCGGTTGGCTTCCTTAGGTTTAGGTAATGAGACCAGTTATACCAATGTTGAACGGATTGAACAAGAATTAGCTTATGCCGAAGAGATTTTTGCGAAGTATGGCATCCCAGTGATTGATGTAACCGCAAAATCTGTCGAAGAAACAGCCTTTTTAATTAAAGAAAAACTAGATGAAAGAAATTAAAAAGCTTGGCAACCTCACTAAATTTCAGTGAAGTTGCCAAGCTTTTTATACTTAATTGAGCTTCTTTTTGTTAGTCAATATTTTTTTGATCGACAATGAGTAAAGCGATCATCACGTAGACAATCCAACTACTTTTAGAATAAAGTGTATAGCGGGGTTGCCATTTGCTAGCAAATTTTTCCTTGTATTCGCGTAATCCTTGGAAGGAGTAAATTTCTGAACCAAATTCATAAATTAACGCAGCAATCCGTTCTTGAATAAAACTTTTTCTTGATTGACCAACATTGGCTAACGGAGCCATCCCTAAATTGAAATAATGAATATTTTCTGTTTTCATATATTCAAATAAATGAATAAATAAGAAATCCATACTTCCAGAAGGGGCTTTTTCTTTATGGTGACGCATCAAGTCGATGGTACCAACTTCATTTGTGTAACTAGGAATGATATTAGCGAAAGAGACCATTTCTCCTTCAGCATTTCGGACAACAGCAATTGGGTTTCTTTGAAGATACGCTTCATCGAAAAATCCTAGTGAAAAGCCTTTTTCTTTTCGATTGTCTAACCAACTATCCGAAATAGCTTTTAATTCGTGCATTTGTTCGGCACTAAAAGGAGGTTGGAGTACGTCAAATGAATAGCCGGCTTTGGTAATTTTATTAAACACTGCGCGGGTACCTTTGAATTTTTTCCCAGACATCGTAAATGTTTCTAGATTAACTAAGGCCTCTTCGCCCATTTTGATAAATTCGTAGCCGTATTCGTGTAGTAACATCACGCTGTCCTCATTGGTTTCGTAAAAGACGGGTACATAGCCGAAACGATCTGTTTCTTTAAGGAATGCATCGATCGCCGCAGGAAAATCTTCTTTGTTCCCAGAAGGGTTGCCCATCACAACGCATTTATTATTAATGGTGTTGAATTGTAAAAAGACAGTCGGTTCTTCTTTGGGATATAAGAAAACCTGTTTATCATGAAGAAAGACAAGTTCACTGTCAATATTCCCGCCATAAGTTGTTAAGATATTATGCAAGATACTATCTTCTGGAAACTCACCAACTTGGTGTTTTTTCCCTTGGAGGTAGCGAACAAATAGAAAGTTAAAACTCATAACTAAGAGGATAGCGATAAATCCTGACAACCAGATCCGTTCGGAAGGGAACAAGAAAAATTCCACAAAATGATGACGATGGTGTGGGAAGTTCGGTAAATTATAAACACCAATTACCAGGTATAACAAAGTCAACAAGCCAAAGATAAACCCATCAATCGTCATCCACTCCCAAGAGTAAACCAGTTGTTCACGGTACAATTCTGATTTTGAAAAAATAACGATAAATAATAAAATAGCTAAATAGAAAATGGAAAACATACTAAAGTCAACAACAAATGAATACAAGATAGCACCAATTAATAAAATAATCGTTGGATAATAGGCTCTTTTAACACGATCAGCAATCCCACGTCCCATAATTAATAATGCAAAGCCTAAAACAATACTCGGAATTTGAATAATAATATGTGAACGGAAGGGGTTAATATCTCTTAACCAATGTACTTGAGTGAAGGCTTCTGGAATAGTGGCTAGGAGCACCATCATAATTCCTGAAAAATAAAGTAAAACCACTTCCAGCTTGTGGGCAATTTCCAAAGTAATTTGTTTCAGCAATTGACGATAGTGAGTATCCAACTTTTGGCTTAAGTGTTTTGTAAAGAACAAACAGCCAATTAAGAAAGGAATAATATAATAGAATAAACGATAGAGCAATAACCACAAAACAATAATTTCACGATCGACACCTAAGTTGCTCAGTCCTAAAATCATCATGACATCAAAACTACCTAAAGCCCCTGGAATCATCGAAGCAATCCCAATAATCGAAGCTGCTACATATAAAGGAACAATATCAATTAAAGGAATCGGTACATCTAATAAGTAACCAATACTGATAAAGGTAATTAAAACACCTGTCCATTCTAAAAACGAAGAAACAACTAGAGATAAGCGATTTTTTGCATCGAGGTTACCAAAGGAACTATTTTTTTGGAAATGTAAAATAAGATAAAGTAACGGGAAATAAAGACCGCCACCTAATAACCAAATCCAATATTGCTGTAAATAAGCCATCTTTGGATCAAACTGAACAAGGAAAAAGCAAAGAATACTATAAATAGATAGACCGGATAACACAAAAAGTAAAATATGGGTTAACGCAGGTAAAATTTTCTTTTCCTCTGTTTTATTTCCATAAAATTCAGAACGAAGTCCCATGCTGACCAAACCACCGAATCCACCAATATTATTGATGGTATTGACAATCCAGCTAGATTCAAGGAGTTCCCGTTTTGAGACTTTCAAGTTTAAAATGCGATTTAATGTTAAGTCATAATTTAGCATCGGAGTAACGGAAACTAAACCGATAACCATCATCAATAACAATTTCCATAGCGGAATCTCATCAAAAATCTGTTTTAACTGTTCAAATGAGATCGTTTTACCAATTGATAAAAGTTGGGCAACAACAATAATTGAGACCGCAATAACAAACAGTGTTTTTAGTAATCCTGTATGCGTTTTGATCCAATGAATAATTTGTTTCATTTAGACACCTTCATTTCCTTTAAGAATTTTTCGATTGTTTTATTAAAAATATCTGGTGAGTTTTTGGCAAATAAATGACCCTGTTTATTTACCAAGACCAATTTACCATCAGGAATGGCATCAGCAATCGCCCGTGAATGGGAAAGCGCAATTAAATCTCGACTGCCAGTAATAACAAGAGTAGGACAGGGGATGTGTTCTAAATCTTGTTTTGTCAGTCCAGTATCTTCAAATAACAGAGCCACGATAGGGAGCTGTGCGCGCAATTTTTTTGAAAAAAAAGCGCCAATACGACAAAACCAATATTGAAAATAAGTGGCAATCGTTACATATTTTTTCAGACCAGACATGGTGACATTTCCAGAATTTAAGACGAGTTTGTTGACGAAATCAGGATATAAATGGGTAAAAACCATGGCAATATTTGCTCCGTCACTAAAGCCCAATAAATTAATTTTTGTTAAGTGTTCTTGTTGAATAATACCAGCTAAATCTTCTGCCAAAAGCGGAAAAGTTAATTGACTTTGTGTATTGGTGGAACGTCCATGTCCGCGGGTATCCACCGCAATAACTTGATACTCCTTGGAGAAATAAGAAATTTGATAATTAAAAAAAGTATGATCATTGCCATTACCATGAAGTAACACAAGGGGGTAATTTGTTTCTTTGCCAAAAATTTGATAAAAAATTTGACTGCCATCTATTGTTTGAAAATATTTTTCTATTGCCATTCTCCGTCACCTATCTCATCTATAATCAATCGAGTCCTCTCTCATTATAGAGTCTTTTGTCTTTTTTTTGTAATAAAAAAAAGAAAATTTTCCGAACAGTTTTGTAAGGTGTTGTAATATAGTGTGATATAGTAGAAGATAGCCACCTAAAAATTAGGCTAGAGGAGGGAAAGTTGATGTCTTTAATCGTTTTAATTGGTGCCCAAGCTGTCGGGAAAATGACCGTTGGCAAGGCTTTAGAAAAGCAGTTAGATGCTAAATTACTATTTAATCATCAAACCATTGACTTATTTGCAAACTATCTTGGGTATACGGAACGTGCATTTCAATTGTCTGATTCCGTTAGAAAGGAACTTTTTCATGCCTTTGTCGAAAATCCAGCCACAAATACAACAAAAAACATTATTTTTACAGTGGTGATTGCTTTTGATCAAGAACAGGATTTTCAATTTTTAGAAGAAATATCAGAAATTTTTCTTAATAAACATGAGGCCGTTTATTTCGTCGAACTCGTCTCTTCAACATCAATCCGCCTAGAACGAAATGTTCATCCAGAGCGGCTAGAGGCAAAACCTTCAAAACGCGATGTCGACTTTTCTCGAAAAGAATTACTCAATACCTTTAAAGAACATCGATTAGTAAGCCACGAAGGTGAACTAGAAAGTACATTTCCAAATGTAAAAATAACGAAAATAAATAATTCAAACATGACACCAGAAGAAGTAGCAACGAAGATAATTGCTACTTTTGGTTTGACATAATGTGAAAGGAACATCGGAATCAATGAAAAAGTTTTTTAAATATCTCGGTAGCTTGATGGTCCTTCTTCTAAGCATAGCTTTAATTTTGATAGGATATTTAACCTTCCGAGAGTTTCGACCACGAGCGGTTGAACCAGTTGCTATAAATAAACAATTTTCAGAACAAACCATCGAAAAACAGCAATCCATTTCTTTAGTCACGTATAACATAGGCTATGCCGGCCTAGGACAAACAGAAGATTTTTTTATGGACGGTGGCAAAACTGTTCAACCAGTTAATAAGGCAATGGTTCAACAGAATTTAACAGGTATTGAAGAAACCTTAAAAGAATTACCAGCGATGATTTACTTATTCCAAGAAGTCGACCGTCGCTCGCAACGTTCTTATGAAGTCAATCAAGAGCAAGAATTACAAAAACAGCTGCAGCTGAACAGCGCATTTGCTTATAATTTTAAGGTAGATTATGTGCCCATTCCTTGGCCGCCGATTGGACGAGTAGAAAGTGGTTTATTAACATTATCAAATGAAAAAATAACAGAGGCTAAACGCATTGCTTTACCCAATCCCTTTCGTTGGCCCGTTAGCATTAGTAACTTAAAACGAGCGCTTCTAGAAACGCGCTTTCCAATTAAAGGCACAGACAAAGAATTAGTGGTTTTTAACTTACATTTGGAAGCCTATGACAATGGGGATGGGAAGATTGCTCAAAGCAAAAAGTTAGCTGACGTATTATCCCAAGAATACGCTAAAGGAAACTATGTAATTGCTGGAGGTGACTTTAATCAAGTTTTCAAAGGCAGTCATCGATATCCTAACCTAGGTGAAGCTGGTTGGGCACCAGGAGAAATTGATCCTGCAGACTTACCTAAACATTTTTCAATTGCTTATGATGATCAACAACCGACTGTACGGGTGCTTAATAAGCCTTACACTGGCTCTTATGAAACATCCCAAGTGTATGTAATTGATGGTTTTATTGTTTCTGATAATGTGGCTGTTCATAGCGTGAAAACAAAGGACGAACAATTTAAATATACAGATCACCAACCTGTGAAGATGGAAGTTGGGTTGAAATAGAAAAAGGAGGAGATAGATGAAATTAGGGGTTATTGCCGCAATGGATTTAGAGCTTCAAAAATTATTGGAATATTTTCCACCACAACGAAAGATACAGCTAGCAAAAAATACATTTTATATTTATGAACAAAAAACATCGCAAGTCATTATGGTTTGTGCAGGACAAGGAAAGACGAATGCTACGCTATATAGTCAAATACTTATTGATTCATTTCAAATAGAACAACTAATTAATATCGGTATTTGTGGCTGTTTAAATGAAAAACTGCAACTCTTTGAGATGGTGCTAGGTGAGGAATACTGCCATTACGATATTCGTGAAAGACAGTCAATCAATAAATTTCCTTATCAGCTGTACTATAAAGGAGATAAAGGAATGCTGGCCGAACTTCAACATCTAGATGAAAAGATAAAGTGTGTTCGTTTTGGAACTGGAGAAGGCTTCGTTTGTGACACAACTGAAAAAAGAAACTTAATTGAACAATTCTCTATTGACTGTGTGGATATGGAATCCGCAGCTATTGCACAATGCTGCTTTTTAAATGATTGTGCTTTTGTTTCTATAAGAATTATTTGCGATAGAGCGGATGCTAACGCAGTCAAAGTAACAGAAGATACACAAACACAGGCAATGGAAAAAGTATTTGAATTGGTCTGTGCATATATAAATTAAAAAAGAAAGAGCTTGGAACAAAAATCCAGAAAGATTTTTGTTCCAAGCTTAAAAAGTAATATAGGTTGGGGATAAAAGTAACATTGTTATTGTTCCAATTATTTTACAGATAGCCTTTAGTAATAGAATGAGTGGAATTTAGCATATTTGCTGGCGTTCCTGTAAAAAGAAGCTGTCCGCCATTTTCTCCACCTTCGGGACCTAGTTCAATCAACCAGTCGGCACTTTTAATCACATCAATGTGATGTTCTAATAAAATCAAGCTGTTTCCTTCTTCTACCATTCGATTGAAAAGTTGAAGACTTTGTTGGATATCAATTAAGTGTAAACCATCTGTAGGTTCATCCATTAAATAGATAGCTTTTTTTTGGTGAAGTGTGTCTGCTAATTTTACCCTTTGCAATTCGCCACCAGATAATGTTGAGAGCGATTGATTGAGTTTAAGGTAGCCTAAGCCAACTTCCAGTAAATTTTTTAATGAAAGAGCAAAAGGCTGGTCTTTGAAAAAATCATAGCCATCTTTAACGCTTAAAGCTAGTACTTCAACGATATTTTTTCCGTTATACAGATAATGAAGCACCTCTTCTTTGTAACGCGTTCCGTGACAGGTTTCGCAAATACTAGTAACATCCTCCATAAAAGACATATCGGAGACAATTATTCCTTTCCCCTTGCAAGTAGGACAGGCGCCTTTGGAATTATAGCTAAATAAAGCTGGACTAACATGATTTTCTTCCGCAAACAGTTTGCGGACCTTATCAAAAATATTGAGATAGGTCATTGGTGTGGATCGTAAATTTGCGGTAATGCTTTTTTGTGAAAGATGAATAATTTCTTGGTTATCAGCCTGGGCTTTTTGATAAATTTCTTCCGCTAATGATGATTTACCTGAACCAGCGACCCCACAAATAACAGTCAAAACTCCTAACGGAACTTCGACAGATAGATTGTTTAAATTATGCAGTGTCGCATGTTCGATTGTTAAAGACTTCCTTACTTTTCTTGGTTGGTCGTTTAAAGGGAGCGGCTCTTGAAGGGCTTGACTAGTCAAGGTTTTGGAGGCTAAAAATGCGTCATACGTTCCTGAAAACTGGACATGGCCACCATTTTCGCCTGCGAAAGGTCCGATATCGATGATAAAATCAGCTTCTCTAATTAATTGTGGATTGTGTTCCACCAGAACCACGGTGTTTCCTTTATTTTTTAAATTGAGCAATGCACGACTGATCCGTTCGATGTCCTTTGGATGTAAGCCAGCACTTGGTTCATCTAAAATATACATAATATCGTTTAAGGCGCTGTTTACATACTTAGCAATTTTAATCCGCTGTGCTTCACCACCAGAAAGTGTTTCAGTTGCTCGTCCTAATGTGAGGTAGGAGAGACCGATATTAATTAATGCTTCTAGACGTACAAGTAGCTCTTCTTGAATATTTTTTATTAAGGAAAGGTCCATCGAACGAATAAAAGAATGTAATTCAGTGAGTGGCATGTCAACAGCATCAGCAATACTTTTCTGATTAATTTTGCAGCTACGAACACGTTCATTGACTCTACTTCCTAAACAATCAGGACATCTTTTTACGGTAACAAAGTGATTAAGGTATTTTTGATGACGTTTGCCTTCGTCTGTATGCAATATGCTACGTTGCATGCGCGGGACGATTCCTTCATACAAAGCTGTATGAGGCCACTCTTTGGGTGGATTAGCTAGTTTTTGTTGTGGAGCATATAAAAATAATGCTAACTCTTCAGGGGAATAGTCCTTGATTTTTTTATCCAAATCAAATAGACCACTATGGGCATAACGCTTCCACCGCCAGTTGTCAACTGTAAATGTGGGGAAATCGATAGGCCCTTCGTTTAATGATTTGTCATAATCAACTAGCTGATGAAGATTGATTTCGGTAATCTTTCCTAAGCCATCGCATGTTGGACATTTTCCATCCGGATGATTAAACGAAAAAGTATCTGAATAACCAACAAATGGAGAACCTGCTCGCGAAAACAGCAAACGTAAAAACGTATAAATATCTGTGTACGTTCCCACTGTCGAACGAGAATTACCTGCTACTTTTTTCTGGTCAATGACAATTGCAACAGGAAGATTCTCGATTTTTTCAACTTCTGGACGACCATATTTGGGTAAGTAATTTTGAACAAACGAACTAAATGTATCATTTAGTTCACGACGTGATTCAGCGGCTAATGTGTCAAATACTAAGGAGGACTTTCCTGAACCCGAAAGTCCAGTAACAACAGTTAGTTGCTTTTTAGGGATATTGACAGAGATATTCTTCAAATTATTTTGTGTTGCGTGCTTAATTTCAATCCATTCCATTAAAAAACCTCCGTTTCTATTCTATTTTAGCATATAAAAAGAACCTAGCCTAAAAGTTGAACATGGGAATGTTCAAGAGAACTTTACTTTTTAATCGCTTTCATTTATGCTATAAGTAATACAGATTTTTTATCTGTATTAATAGATAAAGGATGTGACTTATGAAGAAGTCGATTTTGTTCAAAAAGTTAGGGATTATTTTATTAATTAGCCAAACACTGGTAGGGGTACCAATGTTGGCACAAGAAAGTATACTAGAAACAACCGTTCAAACAGAGACGGAATCAGTAACAACAGAAACCAGTCAGACTGTAGCTAACTTGGAATCTGAAACTACTAGCCAAACGGTGATGCAGGAAAAAGAATCCTCTGCGGCAATCGCCGAAAGCAGTAGCGGAAATGCGGTTGCAGTAACTACTGAAACCACAAATGAGATACAAAATAGTGATACAGATGGAAAAGCTGTTTCTGCAGAGAGTGCTTTTTCAGAAGCAGATTATAAACAAGCAACTGCACTGGAGTTAGCAACTTTAGTAAGAGAAAAAAAGGTGACGAGCGAAGAATTAGTAAAAATTGCGTTGGCCATCACTAAACGTGAAAATCCTACATTAAATGCGGTCATTACTTTACGAGAAGAAGCGGCTTTGACAGAAGCAAAAGCTTTACAAGATACAGGTCAACCATTTCTAGGTGTGCCGCTCTTACTAAAAGGGTTAGGACAATCCTTGAAAGGTGAAAGCAACACGAACGGTTTTGGTTTTCTCCAAGATCAAGTAGCTGGTGGGACATCGACCTTTGTCAAAGCACTACAAAATGCCGGATTCATAATCATTGGTCAAACGAATTATCCAGAATTAGGTTGGAAGAATATTTCAGATTCGAAGTTATATGGTGTTTCCGTCAATCCATGGAATCCTAACCATTATTCAGGTGGTTCTTCAGGCGGAGCGGGTGCTAGTGTCGCCGCGGCATTTGTTCCCATTGCTTCTGGAAGTGATGCTGGTGGCTCTATCCGCATCCCTGCTTCTTGGACAGGCACCGTAGGCTTGAAACCTTCTAGAGGAGTAATCATTGGCAATTCTAATAGTGCAAAAGGTCAAACTGTTCACTTTGGTTTAAGTCGAACCGTGGCGGATACAAATGCATTATTTGAAACCTTATTAACCAAAAAAGATCTTCCTGCGGGACATTTAAGTCAAGCGCAACCCATTGCTTATACAACAGAATCCCCTGCCGGAATGCCTGTAAGTGCCGAAGCAAAAGAGGCGGTCGCTGAAGCTGTTGCTTTTTTAAAAGACCAAGGGTACACATTGGTTGAAGTGAAGCACCCTGTTGATGGGGAACGTCTAATGAAAAATTATTATACTGTAGCTGCTGGCTCAGCAGGAATTGCCGATTTTATGGCGCGGCAGAAATTAAAAAGACCGCTTGAACGAAATGATGTAGAACTGTTAACATGGGCGCTTTTTCAAACAGGAAAAAATATAACGAGTGAAGAGACAACTGCGGCTTGGACAGATATTGCTTTACAAGCACAAGCGATGGACGAATTTTATCAACAGTATCCTATCTTATTAACACCAACGACGGCTGCCACGGCACCTAGTATTGATAATCCGTTACTAAAACCAGAACATGCAGCACAGATGGAAAAAATTGATCAATTGTCACCAGCAGAACAAAAACAATTGATTTATGACCAATGGCTGACGGCGTTCACATATACACCGTTTACACAACAAGCAAATTTATTTGGACATCCAGCATTAAGTGTACCAACTTACGTTTCAAAAGAAGGACTGCCTTTGGGGATTCAATTTAATAGTGCATTAAATGAAGACCGAACGTTGCTACAATTAGGTGCTTTATTTGAAAATAACCACAAGATAAATCAACCACATGTAGAAGAACCAGACAAAGACAAAGACCCAGATGCAAGTGGCGAACCAGAAAAAGACAAAGAGCCAGATGCAAGTGGCGAACCAGAAAAAGATAAAGACTCAGATGCAAGTGGCAAACCAGATAAAGACAAAGAAACAAAAACAAGTGAAGGACCAATCGAAGGAAAAGATCAAAACCAAAATCCAGACAAAGCTGGAAAAACTACTAGTGAGTCATCCTTAGATAATTCGCTGAATTCATCAGCAAATCAGGGAACCAAATCAACAGAAAGTACGCATGCTTTTTCTAATAAAAGTATGATTGGGAAACAAGAACAGCTTCCCAAAAAAGTATTACCAAAAGCAGGTGCAGAAGTACCTAGTACTTTCTGGATTGTTTTAGGAGGAGCTTTCTTAGTAACGAGTGGAACGATTTATATAAGGAAAACTAGAAAATGATAACCAGTGAAGGCTGGAGACAATTTATCCCCAATTGTCTCCAGCCTTTTTTCTTTGGTATACTAAAACCAATAGGGAAATGGAGGCGAAAGTAATGAGGGCGTTTGAGAAGATTCCAGCGTTTCAGCAATGGCAAAAAGTTGAAGCTATTCACCGTGGTTGGTCAACTGATTTAAAGTTTAAAGTTACTAAAAATCAAGAAACCTTTTTATTGCGAATTTTTCAACAAGAAGAGTTATTAGCTAAACAACAAGAATATCAATTTATCAAAAAAGTAGCGGCGTTAGGATTTCCCAGTTCTAAACCTTTTTTATGTGCACCTATTCCTGAAAGTGAACAAGGATACATGTTATTAACGTATCTAGAAGGTGAAGACTTAAGCGGTGTTTTACCCGCTCTTTCTCCCAAAGGACAACTGAACTTAGGCGTAGAGGCAGGCCGCTATTTAAACAAAATCCATAAGCTTTTGTTGCCTGAAGGGATTAGTCAAAGCGAGATTGCGCGAAATTTATACGAAAAAAAGCAGAGCCAACTAAATAAGTATAAGGAATCTCAATTTTGTATGCCGTACCAGCAGCCAATAATTTCATATTTAGAAAAACAATTACCGTTATTGCAACAACGGCCTGTAGTTTATCAGCATGGAGATTTCCATGTAGGAAATTTTATTTACTTGCCAACTAGGCAGGTCGGTGTGATTGATTTTAATCGATGGGATTTTGGGGATCCTTATGAAGAATTTTACAAGTTACAATTTTTTTCAAGAAATGTTTCGCCATTGTTTGCTTATGGTCAATTACAAGGTTATTTTGCTGGGAAAGTTCCTACCTTATTTTGGCAGTTTCAAAAGCTTTATACTTTTCACGTAGGACTCTATTCTTTAGTTTGGGCACTGAGCTTTGGTGAAAAAGAAATCAGGACTATGGAACAGCAATACCAACAATTACTAGAGGACTATAATTGTGGAGAATTACTAGTTCCCAAATGGTTTTCAACTATCCAAAGAAAGGGATTGAGATTTTAGGTTTATTTCGATAGAATAAAAATAAAAACAGGAGTTTAAGGAATGAAACTAAACGGGATTATTATGATAGCAGTTTTTGGAAGCGTTTTATCTGGCTGTAGTTGGCAAAAATCGAAAGAGGAATCACAGAAAGTACAAACCGTACAAACAAACAATGTAAATACTGAAGAAACAAGAGCGATTTCAGCAACCGAAGTTAGTCAAACCACGGCGTTGGAATTAGAGCAAACAACGCAAACACAAGAATTAACTGAATTAGTTACAGAAGAAGGGACGATTTGGAATCAGCAAAAAGCAAAACAGTTAGGACAATACATGGAAACCTGGGGTCAAGAACGCAATCAGAACTATCAAGCGTACCAACCAGGTCACTCTGTAGCTTTTTACACGATTCAAGTGCCTGATGATTTATTGAGTTATGAACCTAAAATACAACCAGCTATTGGGAACAATCCCATTTGGTTAAATTGGTCAGAAACAGGCAGCGAAGGGGGTTATTGTCTGGTGGCAGTATACTCTGACAGTGCGACACAAGTTGCCCAGAAGCATGTCTATTTATTTACTTTAGTGAATGGTGAAGCCAAAGTCTATGTGAGTAAAGAACAGCCAGTAGAGGAGCAACCTTATTTGTTTTTAAAAGAAACAAGCAATACAGAACTGAAAGAACAATTCACAAATCTTGTGAATAATCTTTAATTTTTTATTTAATCAAAAGGAAAAGAAAATTTATCATTGACAAAGTATCCGCTTTCATTTTATTCTGTAGCTACCCCTTGGGAAAGGGCAAAAGGAAGTTTTGAAAGGGATGGAAAAAATGAAGGAAACAAGTTTAGTAATTATTAAGCCAGATGGCGTTGAACGGAAGTTAGTTGGCAAAATCATTCAACGTTTTGAAGATAAAGGTATTGACTTATTGCACCTTAAATTCGAACGACTAACAGTAGAAACAGTGAAGGAACACTATGAGCATTTAAAAGATGAACTATTTTTCCCTGAATTATTAGCCTATATGACAAGTGGCCCAGTGGTTGTGATGGTCGTTGTAGGGGACAATGTGGTTAAAAAAGTGCGTAAATTAGTTGGAGCAACGAATCCGTTAGATGCTGAAAGTGGCACCTTACGAGCGGATTATGGGTTGTCTGTCACCAAAAATTTAATCCATGCTTCTGATTCTGTTCAATCAGCAAAAATTGAGATGCAACGGTTCTTTGGTTAATCATCAAAAAAGAAGCAATCCTTTATTTTTTATAAAGGATTGTTTCTTTTTTATTAATTGTCAGAATATTCCGCTTAAATGGTTGACATCTGGAGGTAGAAGAGTAGTATAGACTACATACTAAATACTAAATGACCGCGTGTGCTTCAGGAGGATAAAATGATAACAAGTGATGAATTGACAGAAAACCTTAGTCCGTTTGAATTAAGTCTATTTTTAGAGAAGAAATTACATGAAGAAAATCATAATTTAGAAACATTGTTAAATGCAGGGCGAGGCAATCCTAATTGGACGGCGCCAACACCAAGGGAAGCCTTTTTTTTATTAGGTCAATTTGCTACAAAAGAAACGTTAAGAGAGGGGAGCGAACAAACGGCTGGTATGATTCAGCCAAGTTTTGGTAGAACGCAACGCTTCTTAAACTTTTTAGCAGAAAATCCTAGTAAAGGGGCAACCTTCTTACAAGAAATTTGGACAGCAGAGCATAACTATTTTGGGATGGATAAGGAAATGTGGTTAGATGCCATGTTAGACTATGTGATTGGGGATAATTATCCGAATCCTGTTCGTTGCTTGAAGGCGTGTGAACAACCGATTAAAGCATATTTAAATCAAGAATTATTTTCCAGCGAAGCACAACCGTTTGATATTTTTGCCGTTGAAGGTGGTACAGCAGGGATTTGTTACTTGTTTGATACGTTGGCAAATAATTATTTACTAGAAAAAGGTGATCGTATTGCGTTGTTATTACCAACGTTTGCTCCTTATCTAGAAATTCCAGAACTACCACGTTATGATTTTGACGTGGTTAAAATCAAAGCAGAGCAAATGATCATTGATGGAAAAACGACGTATCAATACTCAAACAAGGAAATTGATAAACTAAAAGACCCGTCCATCAAAGCGGTTTTTGTCGTAAATCCCAGCAATCCAACTGCCAATGCTATGGGAAAACCTACCATTGAACAAATCAAACAAATCGTTGCAGTGGATAACCCTAAGCTAATGATTTTAACAGATGACGTTTACGGAACTTTTGTGCCAGCTTTCCGTTCACTATTTACGGAGTTACCTTACAATACAGCCTGTATCTATTCTTATTCTAAATACTTTGGCGCTACCGGTTGGCGTGTGGGGACCATTGCGGTCAGCCAAGAGAACATCTTTGACCAATTATTAAAAGAATTGCCAGTGGCTCGAAAAATGGAATTACAGGCACGTTATGCTACATTGAATGCAGACACAAGCCAAATTAACTTTATCAGCCGCTTAGTCGCAGACAGCCGCGATATTGCGTTGAACCATGCAGCGGGACTTTCTTCTATTCAGCAAGCAATGATGGCTTTATTTAGTTTGTATGCTTTGTTAAAAGACGGTCAAGCATATAAAGACGAAGTGATGGATATTTGTCATACGCGTGAAAAGCTCTTGTTCCGCACCTTAGGCATTGAAGAGCCTTTAGCAAGTTTAAATACAGCATACTATTGTGAAATTAACTTTAGAGATTGGACAGAAAAACGTTATGGCCCAGAATTTTCAAGTTATTTAACGAAATCGTGGACGATCACAAAAGTATTAACTTCGTTAGCAGAAAAAGAAAAATTAATGCTTTTAAAAGCGGATGCTTTCGGGAGTGACAAATGGTCAGTTCGAATTTCTTTAGCCAATTTAGCTACTAACCAATATAGTGAAGTTGGTAAACGAATGATTCGCCTATCTGAACACATTAAAGAAGAGTGGTTGCGCCAAAAGCGCCAAGCAATTAAATAAAAAAACGCTAAGTCTCTTAAGCTGCAGGAGACTTAGCGTTTTTGTTTATTATTTATTCATTTTTCCGTCAGTTTTGGTTTATAAATGTTTGCTACACTGGAGATAAGAGGAAATTAAGCGTTTATAAAAAGGAGAGAAGTGAATGAAACATATTAAAGGAATGTTGGTTTTTATCGGATTATTTGTTTTGGTCGGTTGTACGCCAGATCAAGAGCCAACGAAACAAACAACAAGTGGTCCGCAAGAGACAAAGCAAGTGAAGCAAGTTACCGTCACCAATCAAACGACTTCTGCGGCGGAAAAACAAGCGCCGACTAAAAATGAAGAACTGATTGCTAATCAATTGACTTTTGATTCTCATGAATACACGTACGAAGTGGTTACAGGGGCCACACAAACGACATTTGGGACAACCCCACCAGCAAAATATACACCAGAAGAAAAAAAGGAAAAAATGTTTTGGTCCAATCAACCGCCTTTGGGATTAATGACGGGTAACTATTATAAAAATGAAGGTGTATTTACTGGGGGAAATTACGGCATTGTAGAGATTATTACGGAACCTGAAACGCAAAGGATTCTGAATGTTGAGTTTACAGAGTTTGCTAGTGATCCTTATTATGATACACGCTATTCGGGTGTAAACAAACGCCTGTCAGATTATCCTGAATTTCAAGCAAGCAACACGCGCACAGACGATACGTTAGTCACCGTTGTTAATGGTATTACTTATGTAGAAAAACAAATGCGTGACGAAAATCGTGTCACAGGTAATTTTTATACGGTACGCGGTTCATCAACTTCTGCGCGTGAAGGTTTAATGCCTTTAGCAGCAGAGATGGACACTTGGCTAAAAGAGCCATCGAAAGAAACGTATATCGGTTACGCAGAAGATTTAGGCAATGGCCTAATCGGTCGACTTCAAGTGATAACAGAAGAGCAGAAAATAAAACATGTCAGCTATGATGAATACTTTTCAGATGAACAGGAAAAAATCACAGAAACAGCCCTGCGGCCTTTTTATCGTCAATCGAAATATTATTCACCAGGATATAATAAACAAACCAACAATTCTTTTATTCATTTTGTAGATGCACTAACAAAGGCCATTACGACACAACAAACTTTATCCGTTAACGAAGAACAAGAGCTACAGCATCCGTCTTTTACTACTTATCAAAGATTGGCTGAAAAAATCAGCACGTTTCAAAATTCATTGAAGGAATAAAAAAACGGAAGTGGGGCATAAGTCGTTTCGACTTATGCCCTACTTTTGTAATCTTAAGATTATCAGCTAAACCAAAGTGAGTTCTTTTTAAAGAAATACTTTTATTTTAGCCTTTTATAGATCTAAATAATTTTCTAAGTAATCTGCTAAACCATCTTGATCATTTGTTTTTTCAGTGACATCGTTGGCTACGGATTTAATTTTATCCGTGGCATTGTTCATAGCAACACCCCAACCAGCATAACTTAACATTTCTTCGTCATTATGTTCATCGCCAAAAGCAATGATATCAGCTGGTTTGACAGATAAAAAGTTCGCCACTTGATCAACGCCATGGGCCTTTTGAATTCCTTTTGCGACCATTTCTAAAATAGGCATTGGACCGCCCCAAGTGCGGACATCAATATAATCACCATATTGTTTTGTCAATGTATCAGCAACTTTTTCAGCTTGGTTTGGTGTGGTCCGAACCATCATTGAGGTAGGATTTGTTCGTAAATTTTTAGCAGTAAGTAAATTATCTAAGGTTGCTTTGGAAGCAAAAAATTTCGGATCGAACCCATCTAACGTATCGATATAAAATGTTTCTTTGTTTTCAGCAGCAACAAAATCTAATTGTAATTCTTTTTTCTGTGCCAAAATGTCAAAGACTAGGTCACGCTCAATATTGGCTTCGCTTTCCAAGTCCCATTTTTTCTCTGGAATGTGGACTAAAGCACCGTTAAAGTTAACCATAGGGGTCGTTAGGCCAAGTTGTTGGTAAAATTGATGACTCATTCTATAGGGACGTCCAGTGGCAATACTGACGTAATGACCGTTGTCAATCGCTTTTTTTAGTGTTTGTTCGGTTTTTGGACTGATTAAAGACTGTGCATTTAATGTTGTGCCGTCTAAATCAATAGCAATTAATTTTTTCAAGTAAAAATTCCTCCTAAATGCCTTTTACTCAGTCTAGCATAAAACCGAAGATTATCAAGGGGAGAAGCATGTTCATTTATAAGGTTTAAAAAAAAGCTTAAGAAGTATGCTACACTAAAATAAACCGTTTGAAAAAGGAGCGCAGAGCATCTTGAAAAATTCTAGAAATTATTTACGAGTGATCACCTTAATCTATTGTATCTATATGTGGTTATTTGCTACGCATTTTCATTTTATGGCGTTGAACGTGTTGTTAGCCTATATTCCAATTGAACTTAGTTATCTTTTAAACGCAGAAAAACGTAAAAGGGATTGGTTGATAGGTTTTGCTTGGTTAATTTTTTATCCTAATGCGCCGTACCTATTTACGGATTTTTTTCATTTAGAAACGCTATCTATTTATCGAGGCTTTAATACGATTTTTGCAAACCAAATTGGTGATTGGTGGGCGTTTGTTTGCTTAACCAGCGGGATTGTTATATATGGGCTTTTAGGGATGAAAACAGTAACAACTGTTAGCCAGAAATTGCAAAGTTATTGCGGCTATAGAACAATTGTAGTCTTTCAAGCCAGCCTTCATTTCTTGTCTGCTTTGGCGATTTATGTTGGACGTTTTGATCGATTACACAGTGTCTATCTTTTTATGAGTCCAATTGAAACAGTGAAAATTATCTTTTTTGACTGGTCCCTTCAAAAATTAATGTTTATTTTATTAATGATGTTTCTACAGATGCTGTTGTTTGGGTTAATCCAATTATTAGGAAAAGAAGAAGCAATGTAAAGCTTTTTCTTTTTTTATATCCGCAAAACACGAACATTATATAGAAAAATATATATAATAGTTAATATTTTGTTGTAAAAAGATAGCGATTCTCTTATAATCAAAGAGTAATTATTCGAAAACATGGATTTTAAGGGAGAGAAGTGCAATTATGAATACGTTTTTCAAATTAAAGGAAAACAAGACAACGGTGTCGACTGAAATAATGGCGGGGGTCACGACTTTTTTTGCAATGAGTTATATTTTATTTGTTAATCCGTCCATTCTTTCAGAAACAGGGATGCCTTTTCAGGCTGTTTTTTTAGCGACCATTATTGCTTCAATCATCGGTACATTAATTATGGGGCTGTTTGCTAATGTACCTTACGCTCAAGCACCGGGAATGGGACTCAATGCTTTCTTTACGTTTACGGTCGTTTTTGGGATGGGGTATACATGGCAACAAGCATTAGCAATGGTTTTTATTTGTGGTTTGATTAACATTTTGATTACAGTGACAAAAATTCGCAAAATGATTATTAAAGCAATTCCAGAGAGTTTACAACATGCTATTGGTGGTGGGATTGGAATTTTTGTCGCTTATGTAGGGTTGAAAAATGCTGGCTTACTAAGTTTCACAGTACAAGCAGAACCTCAAAATGGTGTTGTGAATGGTTCGAGTATCGTGCCCGCTTTAGGAAATTTTGATAATCCAGCCATTATTTTGGCGGTAATTGGGTTAGTTTTAACAACGATTTTAGTTGTCACGAATGTTCGTGGGGCTATTTTAATTGGCATTGTGGTTACTACGTTAGTCGCAATTCCAATGGGGGTGGTAGACACTGCTTCGGTTGATTGGCATGCTAATTCGTTGGGCAATTCATTTAAAGAATTAGGTACAACTTTTGGCGCTGCTTTTGGTGCTGAGGGCTTACAGTCATTGTTTAGTGATTCTTCAAAAATTCCTCAAGTTTTAATGACCATTATTGCCTTCAGTTTATCAGATACGTTTGATACAATTGGAACATTTATCGGTACGGGACGTCGAACAGGGATTTTCTCTAAAGAAGATGAATTAGCTTTAGAAGATAGTAAGGGCTTCAGCACTAAAATGGACAAAGCTCTATTTGCAGATGCTATTGCAACATCTATCGGTGCGATTTTTGGTACATCGAATACGACAACTTATGTAGAAAGTGCAGCAGGAATCGGTGCGGGTGGTCGAACAGGTTTGACATCGGTAGTGGTAGCAATTCTATTTGCCCTAAGTAGTCTTTTTTCACCACTTATTGCTATTGTACCAGCACAAGCTACGGCTCCAGCGTTAATTTTAGTGGGAATTATGATGTTAGCTTCTTTCAAAGACATCAATTGGACGGATTTAGAAGATGCGATTCCAGCATTTTTTGCTTCAATTTTCATGGGATTATGTTATAGCATCTCTTATGGGATTGCTGCTGGGTTCATCTTTTATGCAGTGGTGAAAGTAGTCAAAGGAAAAGCCAAAGAAGTTTCACCAATTATTTGGGTCATTGATGCGTTGTTTATCTTAAACTTTGTAATCTTAGCTATTTTATAGTAAACAGAAGTGAGGCTGAGATAACAGCGGTTAGCTTCGAAGGTGTTGCATTTGTTCAGATATTTATCTTAAGCTCAAGTGTTAAGAAGTCTGGCAGATTGGTCGTTTTGGCCGGTCTGCCAGACTTTTTTTAAAAGAATTTTCTTTTGAGAGATTCACTCTTTTAGAGTATAGTGGTAGGTGAAGAGGTGATAAGGTGGATAAAAGTATGAAAATAAAATGGAAGCAGAATTTGTTAGTCGCATGGATTGGTTGCTTTTTTACAGGGGCGAGTATTAGCTTAGTTATGCCGTTTATTCCAGTATATGTTGAACAATTAGGGACGCCTAAGAGTCAAGTAGAGTTGTTTTCTGGATTGGCAATTTCTGTCACGGCGTTTGCTGCTGCGATTGTTGCACCGATTTGGGGAAATTTAGCTGATCGAAAAGGTCGGAAAATTATGATGATTCGGGCTGCAGCAGGAATGACGATCACAATGGGGGCGTTAGCATTTGTCCCTAATGTATACTGGCTGTTGATTATGCGTTTTATGAACGGGATTTTATCCGGCTATATTCCTAACGCAACAGCGATGATTGCGTCGCAGGCGCCAAAAGAGAAAAATGGCTGGGCTCTAGGGACATTATCAACAGGTGCAATTGCTGGGACGTTAATTGCGCCATCGATTGGCGGTGCGTTGGCACAGTGGTTTGGAATGGAAAATGTCTTTATTATTACCGGCGTTATTTTATTCATTACAACGTTGTTGACTATCTTTTTAGTTAAAGAAGATTTTCAACCAGTTGAGAAAAAGGATTTATTAACGACGAAAGAAATTTTTAGTAAGATGGATCATGTTTCAGTATTGATTGGTTTGTTTGTGACTACGTTAATTTTACAATTAGGAATTACAAGTATTAGCCCAATCTTAACGCTATATATTCGATCTTTAAGTGGCGATACAGAGAATGTATTATTTGTTAGTGGTTTGATTGTTTCGATTGCCGGCGTTTCAGCAATTATTTCTTCTCCAACTTTGGGAAAAATTGGGGACCGCATTGGGAACCAAAAAGTTTTATTAGGCGGATTAATTCTTTCTTTTATTTGTTACATTCCCATGGCGTTTGTGCAAACACCTTTTCAGTTAGGTGTTTTACGATTCCTTCTAGGTTTTTCAACAGGTGCTTTAATGCCATCAATTAATACGTTAATTAGTAAAATAACGCCAACAGAGGGCGTAAGTAGAGTTTATAGTTACAATCAGATGTGTAGTAATTTCGGTCAAGTTTTAGGGCCGATGGTAGGGTCGACAGTTGCCCATGGTTTTGGCTATTCTTCTGTTTTTCTGGTAACCGCTTGTTTCGTTTTAGGAAACATTGGGCTGTCCTTCTTTAATTTCCGAAAAGTTTTAAATAAAAAGCTCTAAACAGTTGAAAAGATAAAAAAACCAGTTACAATAACTTTAGTAACTGGATTTTTCTTATTTAACAGGTTTGGTTTCTTTCGGTACTGCAAAGTGTGCAATTAATAAAATAATAACGGCTGTTGCCAACGATAGAATCGTTGTCATTTTAAAGTCGTATGAACCACCAGATAATGCACCGCCGATATATCCAACGACTTGGCCTAATGCGAAGGTCCAGAAAAATACAACAAGATAACGCATATGAGCACCTCTTTTCTAGCTCTTAGTTTAGCATATTTTCTTTAAAAGTAAAGAATCCGCGATAGGAAAATAAGAGAAGAGGCAAAAAATAGCAAGGATTCAAAAAGGAGCTGTCCAATGTCATTTCCACAATTACATACCGTTACTTCCTATTCGCTTTTATCTAGTACGGTTAGGATTCGTTCCTATGTAAAACAAGCGAAAGCGTTAGGTTATCAAACATTAGCGATTACCGATATCAATGTCTTGCATGGGGTGGTTGAATTTTATGAAGCATGCCAAGAAGCGGGAATTCAACCAATTATCGGTTTAAGATTAGAATATACCCCAGCAGAAAAAGAAGGGCATTCCGAGTTGCTTTTATTTGCTAAAAATTTAAAAGGGTATCAGCAATTAATGCAACTATCTAGCAGCAAAATGACGACAGAGGGTCCCTTTTACTTAGCGGAACATCAATCCTTATTAAGTGATTTATTTGCCGTGACTTTGTCAGCCAAAGGAGAAGTCGCCCAAACATTTTTTGAAGATGAACAACAAGCGGTTCACGCTTTCCAACAACTTGCTTCATATTTTGATCCCCAGTCGTTATTTGTTGAACATTCTTTTTCAATGAATCAACAACGTAATCCAGCGCTCTTTTCTTTTTACCAAAGAGAACAATTACCTGGCGTGGCTTTGCAAGAGGTACGTCATTTAACAAGGGAAGAAGGCTTTGCCGTAACTGTTCTTGAGAGCATCAAAGAAAATAATCAATTGAATATTACAAGTCAAACACCGGAAATAGAAGGTCTGAATTACTTGCGTGAAGCAGAGACGACGATGGAACAAATGCTTCAAATAGCTGGTGCAGAAGTGGTCCAGAATACGATTCAGCTAGCTGAAAATTGCCGAGTTGACATTCCTTTACATCAAAAATTATTACCGCATTTTCCTGTGCCTGATAATCAAACGGCTGGTTCTTATTTACGCACATTGTGTTTAGAAAAATTACCAGAAAGAGTGCCTCATCTAAATGAAGTTTACCAAAAACGATTAGAAAAAGAGTTAACCATCATTCACAATATGGGCTTTGATGATTACTTTTTAATCGTTTGGGATGTGATGGACTTCTGTCATAACAATCAAATTGTTACAGGCGCTGGCCGAGGTTCAGCTGCAGGC
>OLQZ01000128.1_pt1 | contig 36733 bp, 34 predicted proteins | sample 1643191 | NCBI WGS metagenome assembly OLQZ01 (sample SAMEA3136768, study PRJEB25190) | human gut metagenome | biome: human gut; feature: human-associated habitat; material: faeces | place: Austria | collected 2013
ATTTCTTCTAAAATATAATCCAATAAGGCAACCAACTACTAATAAAACAGCCGGAACCACGAGCGTATTCCGATAAATTCTAGTGCTATATTCACTCGTAAAAGTCACTGGTGAATATAAAAAGAATGTATAAACAAACGTTAGAATCCACCGATTTTTTAGTAATGGTCGTAAAGCGATTGCTGCTATCGAACTAGCGAATATATTGAACAGACCCAAAAGAAATCCATACGACAGGTGTAGCTTATTAGCCCAAACCATGAAAAACGAATAAGATACTCCCTTAGATAAGGTTTTTGTTGAATATTCACCTAGCCAATTTCCCTTTAATAATTCTTCACTGTAATGAATAAATAATTGATCATCATAACCAGCAAATAAATTGATAAAATAGGGGGATTTTATGCTCAACATTAGGCGAAACATCGTTAACACGATCAAAATAATTAACCAGAATAAATTACTTGGTCGTATCACTTTTTTTAAAGCAAAAGTCGTATCACTTTTTAGTTTTTGCATCAAAAATCCCTTTCTAATCTTTTTACATCAAGCTCTTCAATTCTACATCTGGATACTTATCTGCAAACCAGCGCATCGCAAATTGATTTTCGAATAAGAATAGTGGTTGATCGAAACGATCTTTCGCCAAAATATTGCGGCTTGAGCTCATTCGTTCGTCTAATTGTTCTGGATCAATCCAACGAGCGATTTTGTTACCCATCGGTGTCATAACTACTTCCGCATTGTATTCATTTAGCATGCGGTGTTGGAACACTTCAAACTGTAACTGTCCCACGGCGCCAATAATATACTCGTCTGTTAAATAGGTTTTATACAGCTGGATCGCACCTTCTTGAACCAATTGATAAATTCCCTTGTGGAAGGATTTTTGTTTCATCACATTTTTAGCAGTAACCTTCATAAATAATTCAGGCGTAAAAGATGGCAGCTCTTCGTAAGCGACTTTCAGTTTTCCCTCATATAAAGTATCTCCGATTTGATAGTTTCCTGTATCATAGACTCCAATAATATCGCCGGCAACAGCTTCCTCGACATTTTCACGAGCATCCGCCATAAATTGGGTAACGTTACTTAATTTCATTTTTTTACCGGTACGACCAAGGGTTACATCCATCCCACGTTCAAAAGTACCCGAGCATACCCGAACAAAAGCAATCCGATCACGATGATTTGGATTCATGTTAGCTTGAATTTTGAAAACAAATCCAGAGAACTCTTCTTCATAAGGAGAGACTGCCTCTCCTTCTTCTGTTTTATGAGCATGCGGTTTCGGTGCAAGATCAACGAATGTTTCCAAAAATGTTTCAACACCAAAATTGGTTAATGCAGAACCAAAGAAGACAGGGGTTTGATCTCCTCGTTGAATTTTCTCAAGATTGAATTGATCTCCAGCTTCTCGAACTAATTCCACTTCACCGATCACATCTTCATAAATTGATTTCTCCTTCAATGGATGTTCCCCAGCGATTTCACCATCCGTCAACTTTACAAATCGTTCCCCTTCATATTGTTCAGGGCGATAAAATTCAATTCGTTCGTTATAGATATCGTAAATTCCTTCTAAGCCCTTTCCCATACCTATCGGCCAATTCATAGGATAAGACTCTATATCTAATAACTCCTCCAGCTCTTCTAATAAATCTAATGGTTCGCGGCCATCGCGGTCCAGCTTATTAATAAAAGTAAAAATCGGAATTCCTCGACGCTTAACAACTTGGAAAAGCTTTTTCGTCTGCGCCTCGATTCCTTTTGCGCTATCAATAACCATTACGGCACTGTCGACTGCCATTAATGTACGGTAGGTATCCTCAGAGAAGTCTTCATGCCCTGGTGTATCTAAAATGTTTACTCGTTTTCCCTCAAAATCAAACTGCATCACAGAACTCGTCACTGAGATTCCCCGTTGCTTTTCAATATCCATCCAGTCAGATTTCGCAAAATTTCCAGTTTTTTTCCCTTTAACTGTTCCCGCCTGGCGAATCGCTCCGCCGAATAATAATAGTTGTTCAGTGATGGTCGTCTTACCAGCATCCGGATGGGAAATAATCGCGAAGGTACGACGGCTGTCCACTTGTTGTTTTAAATTAGGATTATTCATTCTATTGCTCCATTCATCTCTTTCAAATTTCAACCCAATCAGTATAGCATGGATTTTACTCTATTGGAAAGTTGAATCGCTCATTCTTAAATGTTGCCTAACGCATACATTATCAGGCATTTTTAAAAATCTAGGAAAAAGCAGTTTTGAAAAAAACAGGTCTTAATCTCCGAATAAGAGATTAAGACCTGTTTAGTTATCATTTATCTAACGGCGAGGCTCGTCATCCTCAAAATCCTTAGTAAATAGGCGACGTTCTTCTTCTGGTTCAGCATTCTCATGTTCTTCCGGATGGAAAATTGCACGCAAGGTCAAAACACGAGATCCTTCCATTTCTTCTGAGATCAAAGTCAAATCGTCAACATCAAACGAAAGCTTTTCCCCTTGATCAGGAATTGTTCCCAAAGCTGTGATCAGATATCCTGCCATCGTATCGACGTCACTCATATGCAAGTTCAAACCAAACTCTTCGTTGAACTCGTCAATCAGCATCTTCCCATTGATCAAGTATTCGTTGTCCCCGACTTTTTCATAAAGCTTCTCAACTTCATCAGATTCATCATCGATTTCTCCAACGATTTCCTCAAGCAAATCTTCTAATGTGACTAATCCTACCATACCACCATACTCGTCAAGTAGAATCGACATTTGATTTTGGGTTTTCTTCAATTCATATAATAAATCATCAATGAAAATGGTTTCTGGCACAAATAGCGGTTCTTGTAAAATCTTTTGTAAATTGACATTTTCAAAACCGAATTGGCGAGCTGCCTTCAATAAGGTTTTAGTGTGTAAAATCCCTACAACTTTATCCTTATCATCATCATATACTGGAATTCGTGAATAGCTTTCATTCAAAATCTCATCAATGCTTTCCAATACTGGATCATTGATATCTATCATGAAGGAATCTGTTCGAGGAACCATTACTTCGCGAGCGACCTTTGTATCTAATGAAAAGACACCTTGCAGCATCTCGATCTCGTCGTTGTCCAGCACACCTTCATTTTCTAACATATAACGCATTTCGTCACGGGTCATTCTAGTGTCTTCATCATCAAACTTCATCGGCGTAATCTTTGCCAATAAGTTTGTTGAAGCCGTTAACAACCAAACGAAAGGTTTTGTGATTACTCCTAATTTACGAACCACGCCAGAGGTAAATTGTGCGACTTCCTCGGTCTTGGTCATAGCAATTCGTTTGGGATATAATTCTCCAAATACAATTGATACATAGGTCAATAATATCATGACGATCGCCGCAGAAGCTGTCCGCGCAATCGCACTTCCGCCTAATAAAGGCGTCAAACGAGCAGACAAGCTATCAGCCAAGGAGGCCCCTGACAAGATGTTGACTAAAGTAATCCCAACTTGGATCGTTGATAAGAAATTATTCGGACTTTCAATAACCTCTAATAATCTTTTTGATTTTGGGTTTCCTTCATCCGCCTTTTGTTCTACTCGGTTTTTATTGACCGACACCACCGAAATTTCAGCTGCAGCTAAAAATCCGTTGATTAACGTCAAAATTACTAATAAACCTAGTTGTAAAATTAACGACTGACTATCGGGGTCAGCATTCATAATTGCATTCGCTCCTTATTTTTAAGTGTAAAAAAAGTGGCACAAAGGCCACGATAAAATCGTATCACATCGCTTCTTTTTATGCAATCTTTTCCGAATAAAGAGCGATTTGCTAACTTAAAAATTCTTGCTCTCGTTCTTCTTGTTTGCTTTGTTTAACTATTTTAACCACAAAAACAACTAATGTGCGTAAAATAGCATAAACAGGAACACCTAAAAAGACACCTAATATGCCAGAAAGATTTCCGGCTACTAATAAAATTAAAATAATCGTTAGTGGATGAATATTCAACGATTTTCCAATTACATTCGGGTAGATTACATTCCCATCAATCTGCTGCACAATAATTACAACCACTATACAGAGTAAGGCTCTTGTTGGCGAATCAAAAAATGTGTAGATCAATGCGGGGGCCAATCCTAAATACGGTCCCAAATAAGGAATCAAATTCGTCAATCCTGCGATTACTCCAAATAAGAACGCATAGTCCACGCCAATCAGCAGATAACCTAGAAACGTAAATGTTCCCACAAACAAACACTCGATTGCTTGTCCGCTAATATAATCAGACAAGGTTTTATTTAACTGCTGCAAGAGTCCTTTGATATTTTCTCTTTGCTTTTCTGGGAAAAGACGTTCAATATTGGGAACTAATTTTTCGCCGTCCTTCAACATATAAAATAAAATGAAGGGAACCGTGACGAGTAATAAGACTATCGTTGTAATCTTGCCTATCACTGAACCTAACCCGTTTGTCACGCCCGTTAACGACTGCTGGATTATGCTTCCTGCAGAGACATCTAAATTGCTAATGTACTTGTCAACGTCTAATTCTTTAAATAGCGGAAAACGTGTCGCATTATTAGCCAATTCTTGCAACCAAGTTTGCATATTACTGATAAATCCTGGAATATTCCTAGCTAAGGAAACTAGCTGCTCAACTAGATTAGGGATGATACTCATAAAAATCAGCACGATCATTCCAATCAGTAAAATAAAGATTAATGCAATTGCTGCTAAGCGTTTGACACCCATTTTCATTAGTAAGTTCACTAAAGGATTCAATAAGTAATACAAAAAGCCTGCAATTAAAATCGGCGCGAACAACGTAGTAAAAAATGTGCCTATCGGCTGAAAAACAAAATCAATTTTTGAAGAAACCAAAATCAATGTGGCAATAATCAATAGTTCAACCGACCAGAACATTAATTTTGAATTTTTAATTTTCTCAAACATTCATCTACTCCTTTTTTTAGATTTAGTTTATAGTATACATCATGTGAAAGAAAATCCCCTTGAGGAAGGTGTCATTATGAAAATTTTAATCACTAAGGATACAATGAGCGAAATCTATCTCGATGCCGTTCGTATCCGCCAAAAAGTCTTTGTACAAGAACAAGGTGTTCCTGCTAATTTAGAAATCGATGGAAATGAAGCCTATTCTGTTCATTTCGTACTTTACACCGACGATAAGAAGCCTGCAGCAACTGTGCGACTATTACCTCTGAATGACCATACATTCAAATTACAACGGATGGCTGTGTTAAAAGAATACCGTAGAAAAAATCTAGGTTCTGAAATCATTACAGAAGCTGAAGCATTTGCCAAACAACAGCATTATAAAACAATCGAATTAGGCGCACAATTATCAGCGGAAAAATTTTACAAAAAACTAGGATACATTACTTACGGTGAAATATTTGAAGACGCTGGAATTGATCATGTGCATATGAAGAAAGAACTGCAAACATTTTAAAACTAAAAAATTTTTTTCTACTTCCATGCATTCATAAAAAGCTGGCAAAAAAGACTGTACCATTTCTGGCACAGCCTTTTCTTTCTACTTTCGCGACAATTGCTTGTAACGATCATACCAAATATCAATATAGCCTTGAGAAAAAGGCCCCTTTTCATTGTTGATCCAGTCCACTAAGATCTTGACATTTTCTTTGAGAATATAATCAATTTCTTTAGAGTAATGCATTTGCTGACTATGGGCTTCATATTCATCCACGTCCAACAGACGTTTCTCGCCATCGGGAAAAACTTTGACATCTAAATCATAATCAATATACTTTAGTGCCTCGTCATCTAATACATAAGGTGATGCTAGATTACAATAATAAGAAACTCCCTTCTCTCGAATCATTGCTATTATGTTGAACCAGTATTTTTGATGAAAATAAACGATTGCTGGTTCGCGAGTGACCCATCTTCTGCCGTCTGATTCTGTGACCAATGTGTGGTCATTCAAGCCAATCAGTGAACACTCACTTGTTTTTAATACCATGGTATCACGCCACGTTCGATGCAAACTGCCGTCGTGCTTGTAACTTTTAATCGTCACAAACTCTCCTTCTTTTGGAACTCCCATAGCTACCCTTCCCTCAGCGAAAAAATTTTCGCATTTGTTTGGGTGTTATCACACCGACATCAGAATTATTATAGCAATAAAATGAAAGATTGCCTACTAATCTTTGTCATCGGATAAATAATTTTCAAAAACTTCCAACATTTTTTGCTGTGGTTTTGGAAAAACATAGCCAGAAAATTCATTTGGTTTCACCCAATGGCCTTTGAGTGTTAAAGGTGCTGCACTTCGACCGTAGAAAACAAGAATATGCCAGCGTAAATGACTAAAGACATGCTTAACCTCTCCCAGAACCTTTTTTTGCCAAATAATATTTTGAGCTGAAAAGAAATCAGGACTGTCTTCTGCAATCTGTGAACTAGAAAATAAATCCCAGCTTTTAGGATCATATTGCTCCTGCAATTCGCTGAATCGTTCTACTGAAACTTCTTCTAAAGGAAAGAGCCACATATTTGCTAATAACCCTGTTTCTGGGCGTTGTTGAAGAAAAATCTCTTGTTCTTTATTTTCAATAATGCCAGCTACGTAATACACATCTTTTGGCTTTTGCTTTTTCGATTTCACTGGAAAATCGGTTTGACGATCTTCTCGATAAGCCTGACAAAATTGCTGAATCGGACAAATTTCACATTGTGGATTCGTAGGTGTACAGATACTGGAGCCTAAATCCATCATCGCTTGATTAAAGTCGCCTGGCTGCTTTTGACTAATGATCTTGCGCATCGCTTCATCAAAAAAGGTTCGACTACTTGCTTTCGCAATATCTGCTTCAATACAAAATAATCTACTAACGACTCGCATCACATTCCCATCGATTGCAGGTTCTGGAATCTCGAAAGCAATACTGCTAATAGCGCCAGCAGTATATGGTCCAATTCCTTTAAGTGAACGAATCTCTTCGACCGTTTTCGGAAACTTTCCGCCGAATTCTTCCATAATCTGTTTTGCCGCAGCCTGCAAATTACGAGCCCTAGAATAATAACCTAACCCTTCCCAAACTTTCAGTAATTTGTCCTCTGGTGCCTCTGCTAACGCTTGAATCGTTGGAAATTGCTCCATAAATCGATAAAAATAATCAATCACGGTATCGACTCGTGTTTGCTGCAACATGATTTCCGAGATCCAGATGCGATAAGGATCTTGGTTGTAACGCCATGGAAGATTTCGCTTTTCCTGCTGGTACCATTCTAGAAAAGCTTCTTGAAATTGTTCCACGTCTGAAGCTGACCAATTTTCCCAACCTCTACTCATCTGCTTCCTCTTTTCCACGAATAAAGGCATCGATCTGATCTAGCTGAAATCCCTTTTGATACAAACTCTGTTTGACCTTTTGTCGCCGTTTTGCTGGTTCAAATCGCTGATTCTTGCGCCAAAGCTTCTCACCCTGAAGCTCTAATGCATCCGTCTCTTGCTCCTCGATTTCAGAAAAATCAAGTTCGGCTAATACATTTTTACTGATGTCGCTGCTGAAGCCTTTTGTCATCAGCAATTGCTGAATTTTTCGTTGAACTTCGCGTGGGCTGCTATGATGAAATTTTCGCATCGCCTTTTTTGCTGTATGCGCAGCAACTTGAAATTGTTCGTCTGCTTCATAAAGATATAACGCGTGTTGAATATCCGTATCGTTCAGCCCTTTTTGTTTTAGCTTTTGCTGTAAAACTCGTGGTCCTTTATCTCCTATGCGCATTTGCGTGCGAACATAGCTTTCTCCATAGACAAGATCATTCAGTAAATCCATTTCTTTCAGACGAACAACAATTTTTTTCCGATCAGCACTTTCGATCTCATTCTCTTTTAGATAGGTTCGAAGTTCTTTTTCCGTCCGTAATTGATAGCTTAAATAATTTAAAGCAAGTTGAAATCCCAGATCTTCTTTGCCCTCCTGCTTAATCTCATCTAGCATCTTCTCATCTAGCTCTTGGCCTTTAAGCAAGCGATGACGTACAACTGTATCTTCTGACAATCGCAGCTTTTCGCCATTAGAAAATTCTACTTTATAGTAAGGTCCACGACCTTGACTGATTTTTACTACCGTCAGCATCTTATGTCCTCCAATTTACTATTTCTATATATACTCCTCATCCGCCTAGTGGAGAATAGTATTAATCTCCTCACAAAAACTAATTCTATCACAGATAAGCAACCAATCGATAAAAATATGCTAAAATGAATTGCGCTTAAAAAGCTGAAAAAAATTTGAGAAAGAGGCTAACCATGGCTGTTCAACTTAAACCTAACCAAACATTAACCTTGAAAATAAAACGGCTCGGTATCAATGGCGAGGGCATCGCTTATTACAAACGTCTGATTATTTTTGTCACTGGTGCGTTACCAAATGAAACGGTTATCGCACGAATCACTAAAGCAACTCCTCGTTTTGCGGAAGCCCGCTTAGTAAAAATTACGAAAAAGAGTCCCGATCGTATCACGCCCCCATGTCCTGTTTATGAAGAATGCGGCGGTTGTCAGCTTCAACATCTAGTCTACAGCAAGCAATTAGACTTTAAGAAAGATTTATTGCGTCAAGCTTTAGAGAAATATAAACCTGAAGGCTATCAAAAATTCGAATTGCGCAATACAATTGGCATGGATGATCCTTGGCACTATCGCAATAAAGCGCAATTTCAATTGCGGAAAAATAAACGAACCAATCAAGTCGAAGCTGGTCTTTATCAGGCGGATTCTCATCAATTGGTTCCGATCAAAGATTGCTTGGTCCAAGAACCAACAACGCAAAAAGTCATCAATACGGTAGTAAACTTATTAACAAAATATGATCTGCCGATTTATGATGAACGTTCAAATTCCGGTATTCTGCGTACATTAATGGTTCGAATTGGTGTTGAAACTGGCGAGGTCCAATTAGTCATGATTACAAAAACACCGAAGCTGCCGCAAAAAAATGCATTGATTCGAGAAATCACGAATCGTTTGCCAGAAATTGTTTCAATCATGCAAAATATCCAAGAGAAAAAAACCTCTGTCATTATGGGGGATGAAACCATTCATCTTTGGGGCAAAGAAGTTATCAACGAAAAAATCAATGAAGTCAGCTTTGAACTTTCGCCGCGGGCGTTCTTCCAATTGAATCCCCAGCAAACGAAGATCCTTTATCAAGAAGCCATCAATGCTCTGGATTTAACAACGCCTAAAACAGTAGTAGATGCGTATTGCGGTGTTGGTACAATTGGACTGTCATTAGCTAAAAAAGCCAAAGAAGTCCGGGGTATGGATGTAATCCCACAAGCCATTGACGATGCGAAGAAAAATGCGGAAGCAATGAACCTAACCAATACCCGTTACGAGGTCGGAACTGCTGAAAGCTTATTACCAAAATGGCTAAAGGAGGGCTTTTCGCCAGATGCAATTGTCGTTGATCCGCCACGAACAGGTCTGGATAATCAATTGCTTAAGGCGATTCAAGAATCACCAAGTCCCCAAATGGTTTATATTTCCTGTAATGTCTCCACTTTGGCTCGCGATCTTGTCAGTCTTGCAAAAATCTATCATATAGACTATTTACAATCTGTTGATATGTTTCCACAAACAGCTCGTTGTGAGGTTGTCGTAAAAATGTCTAGAAAATAGTAACTATCAGAGATTCAGCTTTTGAAAAATCGATAAAAACAAAGCGTTCCTATTTCTATCGTACGTGATAGAAATAGGAACGCTCGTTTTTTAGTAACCAGCAGCGGGCTGGCCGTAAACATCATTTTGCTGTCCTGCGTTAGGATCAGTAGCACCACCGTAACCTTGATTTGGATCTGTATATCCTTGATCATATTGAGTAGAATAATCATCGGATTGTTGATAGTCGTTAGTTGTATTTGAAGAATCACCATAAACGCCACTGCTGTCATAATTATTCGGATTATCATAGCCTGGCGCAAATTGGCTGGTGTCTTCACTGGCTTTGCCATCAGAGTCATCATAGAACAAACTATCTGCATCTTGTTCTTTCAGGTTTGGTAAAGTGCTTGCTGTAGGCAAATCTAATTGCTTCTTCAATGTGTTCTGAATATCTAATAATTCATTTGTACCTAATATTTGATAGTAAATTTCATCTATCATCTGACTCTTACCAACCAATTGTTTTTGTTTGATAGTATCAAATGCAGATAAATAGTTCGTTCCGATATCCATCATATCATCCCATGTTAGATCGGTTTTCATATTTTTTTCGACTGCTTTTAAGATTTTTCTATAGTTACTTACACCATTGATTGACATCGCTTTTCGTAAAATTTTGGTTACTACTTCTCGTTGACGTCTTTGCCGTCCAACATCACCTTCTGGATCTTCATAACGCATCCGCGCATAGGCTAAGCCCTTTTCTCCATCCAACGTTTGTTTTCCTTTAGGTACATGAATACCATCCAAAGTAAAATCAATCTTATTATTGACCTCAATACCGCCAACCGCATCAATCAAGTCTTTTAATCCACGCATATTGATCGATACATAATGGTCCAAAGGGATATCTAACAGTGTCTCAATTGTATCCATTGACATCTTGACACCACCAAATGCGTAGGCGTGATTTAATTTGTCATTCGTCTCATACCCAACAATTTTAGTCAAAATGTCTCTGTCTAGGCTGACAATTGTTGATTTCTTTTGCTTGGGATTGATAGTAACGACCATCATACTATCAGATCTCCCCTGATCCGAGCGGCCAAGATCTCCTGTATCGACTCCCGCGAGCAAAATTGAAAAAGGCTCCGCATTGTCTATATTGGGTTTGTCTCCCTCTCGCTTCAAACTTGTACGTTTAACAGTTTGTCGAATACTATCAACCATTTTACTGGCATCATTTGTCACTTGGACAGCATAGTAGGTAATCCCACCTATAAATAAATTTAGTAGGACTAATAACCCTACGATCACTTTCTTCCAACGACTCATCATACACCTCTATTAACGATTTTTTCGTTTTATTTTCTCATATATCAGCTATCTAATCAACAACAGCTAAAAACAATTAATTTCAAATAACAGAAACTTAAAGAATATTAATAGCTGGTTTGCTCTTTATGTTCGATTTATACCATAAAATTATGAAGATTTTTGGAAGGTCTTAAAATCTAGGCTAAAAAAAGAGGAAGATTGACCATGCCAATCTTCCTCTTTAATAGTTGATTATTTAGCGTTCGCTAAGTTTTCATTTGCTTGATCCCAGTTCACAACGTCCCAGAAAGCAGCGATGTAGTCTGGACGTACATTTTTATATTTCAAATAATACGCATGTTCCCATACATCTAAGCCAATGATCGGTGTTTTTCCATCAGTTAATGGGCTGTCTTGATTTGCAGTAGAAGTAATTTCTAATTTTCCATTGTTCAATACTAACCATGCCCAGCCAGAACCAAAACGACCAGTTGCTGCAGTCTTGAATTCTTCCTTCATTTTTTCAAAGCTGCCAAATGCTTGATCAATTGCGTCCTTAATCGCGCCTGTAGGTTCACCACCAGCATTTGGAGCCATAATTTTCCAGAAGAAGCTGTGGTTAGCATGTCCGCCGCCGTTATTACGTACAGCCGTACGAATGTCCTCAGGAACTTCATTTAAGTTTTTCATTAGCTCTTCAATTGACTGTTCTTCTAATTCCGGATATTTTTCAATCGCAGCATTTAAATTTGTTACATAAGTGTTATGGTGTTTGTCATGATGCAAATGCATCGTTTCAACATCGATATAAGGCTCCAATGCATCGTAGCCATAAGGTAGATCTGGTAAAGTATAAGCCATAGTTCAAGTTCCTCCTTAAATATCTTTATGCTTTAACTGTAACAAACAATGCAATGTTCTTCAAAATATATGCCTACTATGGCGAGGAATTCGTTTCCTCGTCTTCAATAATCTCAACTTTTTTGAAAATGAAGACTTTACTAAAAATATAATTGGCAACGACAACGACAATTTGCGTAATAATCTTTGCAACTAGATTTCCGGTATTAAGTAAATCAATAAAAATATACATCGTAGCCATATCCATTCCAAAAGAAACAACCCTAGCAAAGATGAACTTACTAAATTCCCATATTAATTCTTTAAAATTCTCAGATTTTGTTTGAAAGACCCAAACTTTGTTGGTAACAAAAGCAAAAAGAACCGAAAAAATCCAAGAAATTGTATTTGATATTGGCCAGCTCAAATTAAATATTTGATATGAGACCGTAAATGTTACAATGTTCACTACAGTAGTCAGTCCACCAAAAAATAAGTATATAAAGATTTCCCACAGTCTTTTTTCTTCTAAGTAACTTCTAAATGATCGATAAATTTTCATGATTACTCACTTTCTTCTTCTTCTCTTCTTAAAGTAAGATATCGAAGCTTAGAAAAATAGTCAATTCTTTCTTGCATTCTTTTTACATTTTTACAGATCGCCTTGTTATTTCAACCTTACTTCGCTACAATGGCTCTTGTATAAATAGATTGGAGCGATCACATGACTTTTCGTCAATTAATCAAAGGATCCCTTATTCGTTTTGAGGATCTAAAATCAGCAAAGGACACGCCCTTTTGGAAATCGATCGTTTATCTACTAGGGTTGAGTTTGCTTTTGGCAATTCCGAGTGTCTATCAGGCCCTTCAGGTAATGGATCAACTGAAAACCGACAGCTTAGAGATTGTTGAAAAAATTCCCGACTTTAGGATTGAAAATGGTGAAATCAAAACTGATAAACCTGAGAAAGGATTTATTTATCAAACAGATTCAATTATTCTGACCTTCGATCCTGAAGGAAAACGTACGCGCCAAGATGTCGAGAAAGACTTGATAGGAAATTACTTCAGCGTTGGACTGTTAAAGGACCAAGCTATAATTGTACTTCCCGATTACGGCGGGGTCAGCTCAGCACTATTCGGCGATAACGTCCTTAAATTCTCCTATAAACAGGAACCTCTAAAAAGTATGACTGGGGATAAATTGAGAACTGGTCTAAAAGATTTGAGAATGCCAATTTGGACGCCTTTAGTGATGCTATTGGCAGGTCTTTATCCTTCCTTCATCAACTTATTCGTTACATTAATTTTTGCCGGTATTGCTGGTATGATCGTAGCAAAATTAAGGTTGCGCCGTGTGACTTTTTTTGAATGTTTCAAAACAATTATTTATTGCGCAACTATCCCAACAATTTTAGCAACCCTTGTTTTATTGTTTCAACCAAACTTTGACTCAAGTATTTTAATTACGTTCATCAGCTTGTTTATCTTTTTCCGAGTCATCAATCACTTCCCAAAAATTGAATTGCCAACTAATTAACTGCTTACGATTCTGTAAGCAGTTTTTTTTCGCAAGCTTTGATAAAATAAATGAGACGATTCTATTTGAACATGAAATGAGGCGTAAAGATGACAAAACCAATTATTTTCTTACAAAAAAAATTTCGCGAGGAATTCACTGAAAAAATTCAATCCATCGCTCCTGACTATCAAATCAAAAACACTTTGACTGAAGAAGATTTTGCAGCCGTAGAAATATCTGTGGGGTGGGCAGAGAAATTCGAAGATCAGTTATTAGCAACCCAAAAATTGAAATGGGTACAATCTATTTCCGCTGGTGTAGACTATTTACCACTAGATAAGTTCTCAGAACAGGATATTTTATTATCTAATGGCAGCGGGATTCATGCCCTTTCTATCAGCGAACATATTATTGGCGTTCTGCTTGGCTATTATCGCGGCTTGAACGAAGCTGTAAAAAAACAAACCCAAAAAGAATGGGCTCAAAAATCCATTCACTATGACCAGCTTGCTGGGAAAAATTTACTAGTCGTTGGTACCGGACATATTGGTCAGCAACTTTCGAAATCAATCCATAGCTTAGGCGTAAATGTTTTTGGTATCAATACAACTGGACATTCAGTAGAGGGATTCGCAGAAACCTATTCCATCAAAAATATGGCTAAAATTGTCCCAGAGATGGACATTGTGGTAGGGATTTTGCCTGGCACACACGAAACCTATCATATTTTTAATAGTGATATCTTCGAAAAAATGAAAAAGTCTGCTGTATTTGTAAATGTTGGACGTGGGGATACTGTTCATACGAAAGAGTTGATAACAGCACTTGAAGAAAAGCACTTTGACTTTGCTGCCCTTGATGTTTTTGAAGAAGAACCGCTACCAAAAGAAAGTCCGTTATGGGAATTTGATAACGTTTTGATTACTCCGCATATTTCAGGAATGACTGTTGATTTTCAAAATAAATTTATGAAAATCTTTTTGAGTAATTTAAAAAGCTATGTTTCAAGTAAAGAATTGACTGTGAACCAGGTTGAAGTGAAACGAGGATACTAAAAAAGTTGGAGATTATTTCTCCAACTTTTTTTCAGTCTCCTTAACAATATATACTGGACGTTTTTTTGTTTCCATAAAAATCTTCCCGATGTATTTTCCAATAATCCCGATGCACAGTAATTGAACACCGCCAATGAAGAGAATGATTGTTACCAATGACGGCCAACCAGATGTCGGATCGCCAAATAATAATGCTCGAACAATAATAAATATCATTGCGATTCCCGAAGCAACACAAGAAAAAGCTCCGACAAAAGAAGCTATATTGAGGGGCACATCAGAAAAATTTATGATTCCATCGATTGAATAGTTAAACAATTCCCAAAATGACCATGAAGATTTTCCAACCACTCGCTCTTGATTCTCAAAAGAAATATATTCTGTTTTGAAGCCAACCCAACTAAATAACCCTTTAGAAAATCGATTATGTTCAGTCAGTTCCAATACCGCGTCAACCATCTGGCGTGTCATTAAACGATAATCTCGAGCGCCATCCACCATCTCTGTCTCACTAATTCGATTAATTAAATGATAAAAAGCTTTGGCAAATAGATTTCGAATAATGGGTTCTCCTTTTCGATTTGAACGTCGCGTTCCTACACAATCAATATCTGATGTCTCGATCATTTCAATCATTCTCGGTAATAATTCAGGCGGATCTTGCAAGTCAACATCCATGACAGTTACTAAGTCACCCTTAGAAGCTTGTAAACCTGCATATAATGCAGCTTCTTTACCAAAATTACGTGAAAAAGAGATATAGCGAACGAAATCGTTTCTCTTAGCTAAATCTCGTAAAACTTCCAATGTTTCATCCTTTGATCCATCATTGATAAAAATATATTCAAAGCTATGCGAGACTTCTTTTTTTACTTTCTCCATCTCCGTAAAAAAAAGAGGAATCGCTTCCTCTTCATTAAAGCAAGGAACAATAACTGATATCATTTTGTATCAACTCCTAAACTTGGATAAAGTCGTACTTTGGTTCATCCAAGACTGTGTCATAATCAACAACGAGGTCGTATCCCTTAAAAAACCATTCATCGGCTTCTTCAATATAAAACAATTGATCACCAATAGTTGTTTTTACAAGTGGACTATCGATTGTATCCACCGACATCCCCACAGAAAAGCCATCATGAACCTGAGTTTTCCCATAGACTTTCCCATAAAATTTAATTCCTTGGCCATCGCTTAATTCAATTTCACGTTTAAACCATTCTTGCGCTTTTGGGGTTATTGTTAACTTCATTTGAAAATCACCTATCCATTCATTTTTTCATCTAAATAATCCACGTCTTCATCACGACCAATCACCACTAAATGATCGTCCTTTTGCACAACTTCTTCTGCAGGTGGTGTCACGATTGGATCTTGATTATCCCGACGAATTGCTACCACATTTAGTCCAAATCGTTGACGAAAATCTAGTTCATCTAAGGTTTTACCATAAAATTTACGATTGGTCACATTGATTTCCGCCAAAGAAAACTCATCAGATAATTCTAAATAATCCAAAATATTCTTCGAAACCAGGTTATGAGCGATTCGTTGTCCCATATCCCGTTCAGGATGGACAACACGGTCCGCGCCGATTTTTTCTAAGACACGGGCATGATATTCATTTTGTGCTTTTGCCAGAATATTAGGCACACCCATTTCCTTGACCATTAAAGTCACTAAGATACTCGCCTGAATATCCTCTCCTATTGCTACAATGACATGGTCGAAATTTCGAATGCCTAAAGAACGGAGAGTCATTTCATCCTGTGCATTCGCCACAACTGCATGAGTAGCAATATTCATGTATTCATTCACACGATCTTCACTGCTGTCTATCGCCAAAACTTCCTGACCGGATTCCACTAATGTGCGGCAAATACTCCCGCCAAATCTTCCTAAACCAATAATGACAAAACTTTGCTTCATGATATCTCCTTAATCTTTCAATATATTATTTATCCAAATAACTTGAATCTCTATACCAGCAAAACTTACATTTCCTAGTATAACAAAGAGCGGGTTAATAAAACAGAGATGGACTCTCTATTTTATTAACCCGTGCTTAAAGGCGTAGATCGCTGCTTGTGTACGATCCTCTACTTCTAGCTTCGCTAAAATATTCGATACATGCGTCTTGACTGTTTTTAAGGTGATAAACAATTCATCAGCGATTTCCTGATTGCTCATTCCTTGAGCAATTAATAGTAAAATTTCTTGTTCACGATTCGTTAATTCTTCATGAAGAACATGACGGTTTCGATTGGATAATTGCTCCATCATCTTCGTCGTCACTTCTGGTTCTAAGACACGCTCACCATTATAGGTCTTACGAATGGCATTGGCGATCTCATGAGCGGTAGATGTTTTCAACAAATAACCTGAGGCGCCCGCTTCAATAGCAGGATAAACTTTTTCGTCATCAATAAAACTGGTTACGATTAAGATTCTTGCTTCTGGCCACTCTTTTAGAATTTTCTTGGTTGATTCGATGCCATCCATCACTTCCATCACCAAGTCCATCAAAATTACATCTGGACGAAGAGCCATCGCCTTCTCGTAGCCATCTTCGCCATTTTCAGCTTCCCCCACAACCTCGACATCTGATTGAATCGATAGGTAAGAAGAAACGCCTAATCGAACCATTTCATGATCATCAACTAACAATACTCGTATCATCCTCTGCCTCCTAGTTCTTAATAATCTATTTTATTTCTATGCTGTCTAGCATACCGTTAAGCAGGCTCAGTGTCCTCTACAACAGGAACTTTGATTTCAATACTTGTTCCTTGACCTTTAAAACTAATTATTTTAGTTGACCCGCCAACGCCCGCAATTCGTTCACGAATGTTGCGTAATCCATAACTACCAGCGTGCTCATCTTTGGCTTCAAATCCGACACCATCATCAATTACACGCAGCAAAATACTTTGACCAACGATTTTCAAATAAACCTCTAATTCATTCGCCTTTGCATGACGCAATGTATTGGACAATAACTCCTGCACTACTCGAAATAGTTGGTCCTCAATACTTGGTGAAACACAAATATCCTGAACATCCCATTTTAACTGAATTTGAATTTTAGTCTGTAGTTCCTTTAATAATTGCTCAATTCCTTGACGCAAACTTTTGCCTTCTAAACTGATTGGGCGCAAATGAAGCAACAATGCTCGCATTTCTGATTGCGCAGCATTGATAATATCGGCTACCATCGCCAATTGCTTCTTATAAGGCTCCAACTCTTCAGAATGCTGGGATTGTTCATTCAAGGCGGACATCATCATCATTGCCGCAAAAAGCTGCTGAGAAACTGAATCATGCAGTTCCCTTGCTAAACGATGACGCTCTTCTTCTAAGATTTTTTCTCTTGTCGTACCATCAACCATCTGCGGCTGACTGCTTAACTGCTGCAGCTCCCGTGACATGCTCACTAATTTTTCTTTAATTCGTTTGATATCATGATCGACTAACAGCATCTCTTTATTTTGTGAAATCGCTACATCCAAAGAAGGTTGTTCATAGTCACCTGAAGCCAAGTTTTGCAATTTTCCTTCTATTTTCCCCAATTGCCGCTTTTCTAAAAATGTCACGAGAAAATAGACCGCTGCGCATACCGTCAAAGAAATGACAATAATGTGAACAAATAAAGGAATGTAAAAAATTCGTGCAACAAATAATTGAGCAAATAATTGCCTTTTCCCTATCGCATACATATACAGAAAGAGGGTTGTCAAAATCAGTAAAAAAGAAATCAGACCCGAATAAAGGGAAATTTGTAAACGAGAATATTTCCCCATCATACACGAATCACCTCGACATCTCCCACCAATGTATTGGTCACTATTTTCAATCTACGAGGACTCTCATCATAATCCTCGCTATACATTTTGATTGTTTCATTGCGGAGAACTTGCGTATCCTCATCAAAATCAACCTTGCCATAAAGCGTTGCGTGCTCAAAAAGAATTCCAATACCATAAGGAACTAAAATTCGTGTCCGACCAAAGCCTTTACGGACAATTACGATGCTATCTTCTTTAGGCAACAATGTATTCCCTAAGTCAACGATTGTGTCTCCGGCTAAGATTGCTACATTAATATCATCCCACTCAAAAACTTGTGTTCCGATTCGATCATTTCCGATCCAGCTTTGTTTCCTTCGTTCACCATTATGTCCTGTCGGATCTGTTGTTTCAACCATCACAATGCTTTTTTTATTCTTCAAAGAATGGTTTGGCATTGAAATACCCGCAATTTCGAAACCCTTAAGTCCAAGAAATATTACTGCAAAAATCAACATCAACCAAGTCGCAGGACTATTCACTAAACAAATAATCAAAATTACTGAACCTAAGATTAATTGAAATTTTCGACGACGGTGTTTACGCAATGCCCAGTATATATTTAATGTGCCAAAAAGCAGCATGATCAACATCGCAGGATTTGAAGATAGTTGCCATAATAAGAAAATTGCAAGTAAGGCTTCAATTACAATGAAAAAGCGCCATGGACTTTTCATCTTGTCTTTCCTCCCAACTTTTTATTTATACCTTATTCTACTTTTTTTAAAGTCTAAATACCATCGGTCTAAAGTCGCAACCTCTTTAAACCCTAAAAGAAAAGAGGCGACCAGCGCCTCTTTCAACCATTCTTAGTTTTGCTTGACATCTACGATCTTAACTTCCATGTTACCACCGGGAGTTGCGATCGTTACGATATCCCCAATACTTTTACCAATCAATGCCTGCGCGATCGGTGAATCATTAGATATCTTTCCAGTTAACGGATCTGCTTCGGCTTTTCCGACGATCGTATATTCTTCCTCTTCTTCATCAGGCAATTCCACAAAAGTAACTGTCTTACCAATTGAGATCTCATCAGAATCAACATTCTCGTTATCAATAATTTGTGCGAAACGAATCATATTTTCCAAAGTACTGATACGTCCTTCAACAAAGGCTTGTTCATCTTTCGCTGATTCATACTCAGAGTTTTCAGACAAATCACCAAAGCTGCGTGCAATTTTAATTCGCTCAATGATTTCTCCACGTTTTACTGTTTTTAATTCTTCTAATTCCTGCTCTAACTTGTGTTTTCCTTCTAAAGTCATAGGGTATGTTTTTTCTACCATTTTTCTTCTCCTTCAATCAACAAAATTACGAAAGGTAATCTTTTATAGATTTAATCCACAAAAGATTACCACGTAATTACTGTAATGTAAATTGTTTATTTCTCTTTATTGACATATTTTTCGACCAATTCCATATGCTCTTCGTAAGTCTTCGCATAGTATACTTTTCCTGTTGAGATATCTGCAACAAAATAAATATAATCATTCTCCGTTGGATCAAGGACAGATAGGATTGCTTCTTGACTTGGATTGTCAAATGGCCCTGGTCCATATCCAGTATTCGTATATAAGTTATACGGCGAGTCCACTTCTGTATCCTTAATCGTGACAACTTCTTTATGCTCACCTAAAGCGTAAAGAATTGAAATATCTGATTGTAAGGGCATTTGTGCTTCAATCCGATTAAAGAAGACTTGTGCAATTTTCTTACGGTCAGATTGAGTGACCCCTTCTTTTTCGACCAACGAAGCCAATGTCATGACCTCTTGAACGTTTAATCCCTTTTCCTTAATTTGACTATAATAAGGTGTTAGGATTTGATTCGTCGTATCTACCATTTGAGTTACTAAATCTTCAAGACTCCTATTTTTATGAACATTATAAGTCGCTGGGAACAAATATCCCTCTAAGCGATAACGAACATCCTTTGCGTTACCTGCATCCGTTAATAGGTCTGGATACTGCGTTTTTAGCTGTTCGAAGAATTTATCATCCTTCATAACCTTGATAAAATCTTCCTTCTTGAAGTCTGTTTTCTTCGCGACTAAACTTGCAATCTTATCAACATCATAACCTTCAGGAACAGTCAATTTCGAAGCATCATCTAACGGCTCGGCACTTCCACCTTGCTGCAATTCTTTACTAATTTGATCCAGCGTCATATTAGGAGAAAATTGATAATAACCCGCCTGGAAGTTCGTTAGGTTTTTGAATTTCGTATAGAAATTAAAAACCATTCCATCTCGGATCACTTCTCCTTCTTCTAAAATGTCACCGATTTGACGGTTCGATGAGCCGCTCGGCACCTCTACCTGAACCAATTTTTTGTCATTTTTATCCAGCGGTTTCAATCCAGCACTAACATAGTTATAACCCGAAATCGCTAAAATCCCTGCGACGATCAAAATACCAATCGTCAATATATAAACAATTTTGCGGACGACTCGATCCTCTTTGCGACGTTCTGCTCGTTTCAAGTTGCTCTCCTCACTTAAATCACCTTCAAAGTCTTCATCCATATTACGAAGATCATCAAATTTCTCACCAATACGTTGGAAAATTGATGGCTCTTCTTCAACATGCTCATCATGCTTCGACTGTTTTATCCCCTCTGCCTTTTCTTTCTTCTTAGATGGGACAGTCTTAGCCGCTCGTTTTGATTCGTCACGACGAGACTCTGCTTTCTTTTCTTGAATTACTGAAGGTTCTTTGGTTTGCTCTTTTTTTATCGGACTCGTTTTCTCTGCTGTAGACTTCTTTCTCTCTTTTCTTATCTTAGACTTTGCTTCAGAGTTATCAATAGGACCCTTTTCCTCTGATTCTTTTTCTTTCTTCAGAGGTTCCTCTTTTTTTATCTCTTCTTCAATCGGCTCAGACTTTCGCTCAGCAGCAGTTGATTCTTTCTTTTGTCTATTGCCAAATAAACGCTCATAGGACGAAGCCAGTTCGTCATCATCACTAGTATCGTTTTTTGTTTTCGAAGGCCCAGCGGATATTGAACTCGCTTTTTTCGTTGGTTCTACTTCGCGGTTCTTTCGGCCTTCTTCTAAAGCCCGCATGATCTGCTCTTTAAAAGATCCTTCTTCCGAGTGTTGGTTTTGATCCTCAGACAAAAACAACTCCTCCTTACTTCATGTCATAACTTAAACCATTATACATGAAATGAAAGAGGAGGGAAATGTAAAATTTATTTAGTTAAGGAAATTATATTTTTTTCATTTGCCTTAATAATTACGAAAACTGTTAGAGTAGGCCACACTAACATGTATGGATATACATATCTCACTAATGTTACCGGTCCTAATAGCAGAGTACCATAATATAAAATAAGAAAAACAAATATAAAATAGAAGTCCCTTAAACCGTTATAAATTGAATACAAACACGTCACTAAAAGAATCCATATTACAAAACCTGAAGAAAACAATAATGAAAAGAGAGGTATCTTTTTATAACTATTTTCTGTATAGAATCTATCAATTATTTTTTCCCTTATACTTGGTAATTTGCTATCTTCATAAAATCCCTTAGACAATACTGTATTATACGTTTTCAATTCCACTATAGGTTGCTTATAGAATTTATCTGGAAACTGTAAATTCGGATCCCAATAGCCTTGCGTAAGCATAAGAAAAGCATCTAAATAATTGCTTTTATTTTTTCGACCTATCCTCGCCCATAATTTTAAAAATTTGATGCTTGTATTCCCTTTATGCTTCAAAGTAAAAGAGCCTTTTACATAATCAGAGATTCTTGGATTATAATTTCTCAGATTAACTTCTGGAACATAAGAGAATAATTCTTCCTTTTCCTTTTTGGAAAAAGAATCTGGGTTATTGATATAGCTTCGAGCTAACTGCTGTAAAGGAACACTATACATTTGTCCTTGCATTCCTGGTCTCGCACTAGTAATTACTACAAAGGCTTGATTAGATACAAAAGTAAAAAAGATTCCTAGAATGAAAACGAATAACAAATTATTACGTTTCTTTCTTTTCTTCGTGAAAAGGATAAACGGTAGGGTTCCTAAAAGTGCATAAATAGCATTATTTCGAAATAGTCCAACTAAAACAATAATTAAGATGAGTTCAATAGCTTTATTCCTACTTAATAAGTTCTTTTCAAAAATATAGTATTCACATAGTTTAAATATCAAAAGAAAAAAGAATGTGGAAAACAGTACATCCTTAGTAGCTACAATAGAAAAAATCATATTTAACGGAAAGAACAAATAATATCCAACTAGTAAATAGTAAAAGTTTCTATTCAATTTATAGTGAGATAGTCTACTACAAATATATGCATTAATCCCAATACATATTAACATTTGAATAAGAGTATAAATCAGCCCACCTAAGTTATAGTTTCCAAATATTTTTCCAATTACAATAACTATATTTATCAAAAGTGTATGAACTATCGGATGGTGAGTACTTATATCATTATTAACCAACTCCGACATTTGCATCGGAACATCGTAAGAAAATATTCCTGGCCAAAATATGAATAACATTGGCATCCAAACGATTAAAAATAAAAAGAAAAAAAATCGAAATCCATAAACTTTATTAGTGCTATTCTTCATTTTGTCAAAGGTACTTAAATTCAATAAAAAAATTAACACAGAACAAATTAAAATGCTGATGCCTAAGACTACGATCAAATTTTTAAGAATGCTAGAAATCGAATAGAATAACCTAGAATATAGTATGAGTTCTCGTCCTACCTTTAAAATTAGTGAAAAAAGAAGTGCTAAAGATCCACAATACTTAAGTTTTTTTCTACTAACACCGGAAAAAGAAAATTTATAAAAATAATAAATTGGGACTATTAAAAAAATCCATAAAGAATTCTGCATAATTGACGATACTTCTGTCAAAGGATAATTATATGGAAATACAGAAACCGTAAATATTGATAATAGTAGAAATCGACTATCCGATTTAAAAAAATTATTTTTCATTTTTCACTCCATACAGTTTGTACAAGTTTAATTCATACATTTTTTTATCCGCTCTCACTACAGTATCTAAAGTTAATCCTGTAACAAGTAATAACATTGAAAAAGTCATTAAACCCGTTGCTAAAATTGCTGAAGGTATCTTGTCAATGAAACCTGTTCGAACATATTCACTGATTACTGGTATTCCCACTAATAATCCTAAAATAAAAAATAACGCAAACCACATTGTAAAAAAGAAAAGTGGCTTATAGTCTTTACACATTTTAAAAATAGTCATTAATACTTTGGTTCCATCAGAAAAAGTGTCTAACTTTGATTCACTACCTTCTGGACGGTCTCGATAATCGATGGGTATTTCAACCAACTTAAATCTTTTATCTAAAGCATGAATCGTAAACTCAGTCTCAATTTGAAATCCACTACTCATTACAGGAAAACTTTTGACGAACAATCTGTTAAAACCTCTATAACCCGTCATCACATCTTTGATATTAGCTTTGTAAAGCCAATTAATTGAATTCTTAACCAAATTATTCCCAAAATCATGGAAGGCTCTTTTATTTTCGTTAAAATATGTTCCATTTGACAACCTATCCCCAATAACCATGTCAGCCCGTTTTTCCTTTAAGGCATGTAATAAATCGTGACAGGCTTCTGCTGGATAAGTATCATCTCCATCCACCATTAAATAATAATCAGCTTCGATATCAAAAAACATTTGACGGATCACATTCCCTTTTCCCTGTCTGGGTTCTTTTCTTACAATTGCTCCTTCATCAAACGCAATTTGATAAGTTTCATCTGTTGAATTGTTATCATAAACGTAAATATCTGCTTTGGGTAATTCTCTTTGAAAATCATTGATTACTTTCTTAATTGTCAAAGCTTCGTTATAACACGGAAGCAGTATCGCTATTTTTTCTTCCATTTTTACTATTCTCCTTAAAATAAACACTAACAATAGAATACAAGAGTTTATGAAATATTTCTATACCTTATAAAAATATTTTGAAATGGTAGTTTTTTCAATTAAATCCTTTTAAAAAAAAGTTAACTTGAAATCCAAAATCTCTTTCCAAGTTAACGTTTTTGATTATATCAATTCTTCTGAAACTAAATATTTTTTCATACCTTCTCGAACACTAAAACTAGGTGTAAAACCTAAACTCTTTAGTCTAGAGATATCAGCAACTGATTCTTTAATATCGCCATCCCTTTCAGCCTCATGTTCTAGTGGCAGTTTGAATCCTAATGTTCTATCTATAATCTCAATCAATCCATTTAATGTAGTCGCAATTCCTGTCCCAACATTGAATTGTTTACCTAAAGACTCTTCCTTTTTTGCCACAAGTAACAATGCTTGGACTACATCTTCAATGAACACAAAATCTCGAGATTGCGAACCCTCCCCAAACAATATGAACTGCGTATCCTCACCCTTTTGAATTTTCTTATAGCGATCAACTAAGATTGAAATCACTCCACTATAAGGAGATTCTGGATTCTGATTCGGCCCATACACATTAAAGAAGCGCACCGCACTCGTCTTAACACCATAAAGATGATTGTAGTCCAGCACATACTGCTCCGCTGCAAATTTATCGACTGCATATGGAGTCAATGGACGAATAACCGACTCCTCTTTTTTGGGAAGAGTAGGCTCATCTCCATATACCGCAGCTGAAGAGCTAAAGACTAATCGCTTCAAACCCTTTTGATATTTTCTTATAAGTTCTAACAACATCAAAACACTCTCAAAATTAACTTGATGCGTTTCAACCGGACGTTCAACAGAATCAGCCACACTCGCTATCGCAGCTAGATGAAAAACGTAATCGAAAGTATTGTTTGATAGAATATCATTCATCAACTCACTATCAGTAACAGAGCCATTAATAAATTGGAGTTTCGAACTTTTGATCAAGTTTTCTTCTTTTCCCATAGATAAATCGTCAATCACAATTACTGAATTTTCTTTGGATAGATAATTTGCCAATGTAGATCCAATGAAACCTGCACCACCAGTGATTAAATATTTATATGACATACCTTCTACTCCTTACTTAACTCTCTTCATGATCCATTCTCTAGTGCTCCGTATAACTTCATTATTCGAATATCTAAAATAGAATAAAGTTATTATTAAATAGAGAATAACACCAAGCCCTATTTTTAATAAAAGCCTAACGAATATTGATAACCCAGCCAGCGGTAAAATATCAAGAACAACCATCATTATTATACCAGATATAAAAAACACGATAAATGGACTTAAAAACACCTTGAAAGCTATTTCTTTTCGAGCAGCCAAAATTTGATAAATTGCAAGGACACTTTCAGATAGAAAAGTTGCGATAGTCGCACCCAGCAATCCAAATGGTTTAACTAACAACAAGTTAACAATAATACTAGTCAAAGCTCCAAGCAATACAGATATCACGAATGGTTTATCTTTAGATTGTGGGATCAAATATTGTGTTCTGATAACATTGCCAAGAGCGTAGAAAGGGAGATATAGGGCTAGGCCATTTAACACTAGGATACTTGCATTAAAATCTTTCCCGTAGAATAATGGTACAAAATCTTTTGAAACTCCCAATATACCAAAGGCAAACGCTATGGAAAGAAATAAAGCAAAAATTACAGAGTAATTAAGGTATCTAGTTGCTTCTGCTTTCGCATCCTTCTTCTCATAAATAGCAGACATTTGTGGCAACATTACGGTACCTAATGCAGCTATTATTCCTTTAGGCATTGATAAAACTTGACTTCCAGCATTGTAAAAGCCAACATCTTTTATACTGCTCAAATTTCCTAAAAATACTGAGGTAAAACTAGTATAAATAGTTGCAGAAACAATAGGTATAAATAGAATTGCCGATGGTTTAAAGTGTTTAGTCACTTCTGATAACTTGATTTTTTTATAAAAAATGTAGTTTTTAACTTGAAACCAAGTGATTAAAAATCCTGCAATCGCACTACCATTCATGATTAGTGTGTACAACCAAAGATCATTTTTATTTTTAACAAGAAGGAAAATAAAAATCAAAGTTGATAACTTAACTAAAATATTTCTAACAATAACTATATTAAATTGCTGTATTCCATAGAAAAACCAATTAATGTCTAGCATATAGCTCACAATAAGAAATACCTGCAATAAAGCAATATCTTGATATTGTCGAGCAAAATTAAATACGTAAATCAGATACAAAAGTATGCAAACAATACCACTAAATAATTGTATTCCGAAGATTTCGAAAAAAAGTATACTACGTCTTTCAACATTTTCTCCAACTTTGGCAATAGAACGATTCCCATAATGATCTACCCCTAGTTTAACAACTAATGCAAAGTAAATTGCAATTGAATAAGTATAATTATAGATACCAATCTTTTCCGCACCTAAGATCCTAGCAATATACGGCATCGTTAACAAAGGAAAAATGATTGAAAATACTTGATAAAATGCATTCGAGAAAAAGTTTTTGGCAATATTTTTCATGCTGATCTTCCTCTCTTAAATCTTAGACCGCTTTATAAGAAATTTACCAACCGTTTCAGGCTCGTAATGAACATCTTTATAGGTCAATTTGTGAATATTGGTCAACTTACATAAATGCAAGAACTCTTCCTCTTTGTACTTTTCATTTAAACGAAATTGTAGGAGGTGAGAATTTCCATTGGTTTGTTGAGGTACATTTTTCCACTCATTTGAAAAGCTTCTAGCAACCATGCTAAAGAAAAGGTGAAAAAGATAATAGTTGACCAAAACATTATGGTCTTTCCAATACTCTAACATCAACCTTCTAGTCTCAGTGATAATAGGATTATTTCTTTTTGAAGATAAGAACCAACTTGAAATTAAAATCGGAGCATCTTTATTATCATTAAAAGTCGTTCTGAATGCAAACAAATCCGCGTCAATGATATATTTTTCTAAAGGGCCAGTCAAGAAAACTGTCGCATCAATCCAGATACCCCCAAAATTAGCTAATAGATCCGCTCGAACAATATCAGAAAACTGCGCATTAGAAATAATTCCTCGCTTCCATTTGGTAATAATATAATCAGGTAATTTGATAAACTCATTAAGATTTTTTTCATTTAAAAAAACAATCTCTCTTCCTTTGCAATTCTCCTTAACAGAACGCAAGCAAGCACGGACTATTTCTGGAGATTGTTCAAATCCCTGTAACCAACAAACCCAAATATAATTGCTAGTGTTCATTTCGTCTTTTTTGTATTGTGGCTTGTATTTTTTATTTAAATATTTGTATGCATTAAATGCTCGCCTATCTGCATCCAAAGATTTAGAATATTTAAATCTTGGTCGATACACTGTTGCCCCAAGATACATCTTCTCAATTAGTCTTGCTAATTCCATTAAATTTAAACCTACCTACATAAAAATTTTAATTACCTATTTCACTGATAATTCGATCGCCAAGTTCTTTGCTAGCCTCACCTGACTCAAAGACCCCATAATCCTTATTAAAATTTTCAATTGAAGTATAGTAAACAAATTCGTCAAATTTTTCTATTTGACTTATAAGTTGATTCAGGCTCTTTGAAACTGGAAATGGTAAATCATTTAAATCCAATACTAAACCCCGATTTTTCATATAACTGTCATAATCATAAGCGTATAAAAAGCATTTCTTTTTAGAAATCAACATTTCTCCAAAAATAGATGAATAATCCGTAATTAATATCTCTAATGCACAGAGTAATTCTTGAGTATCAGGGTAATCATTAGCATCTATTATATAATCAACACTTGTTAATTCATGAATTAAGGTTGCATGCCTCAATATATCATTAGGATGTAGTCTCAATAGTATGACTATCTCAAAATTAAATTTAGACTCAAAGCTCTGCTTCAATTTTTTAAGACTTTCTATATTAATCTCAAGACTACCATCTTCTCTAAAAGTCGGAGCATAAAGCAAAATTTTTTTATTTTTTTCTATTCGATAATGCATGTATACTTTTTCAATTGTTGAAGTATCATTCTTTACTATAATATCGTTCTTCGGTATACCATTTCTGTAAAACTCTCCTGAGTACCAAAAAGTATAATGTAAATTTTTAAATAAGTTTGAATGTTCAAATACTAATAGATCACACATTTGAGAATCTTTTTTCGCCACACGCACATATCTTTTGCTAAGGAATTGTTCGATATCATGTTCAATCCGCTTTAGTCCAAACCCTGCATGCCAAGTCTGGAGATAGAATTGATCTTTACGTTTTCTTGGGTGAAAGTTTTTTCGACAATTATCGATCCAAATTTTTGCAGTATGTAATTCCAACAAAGCTCTAAAGGAATTATTTTTTACTAAACGAATTTCATTTGGAAATTCACTATGCTTATTAAGTATAATATCTGGTTTACAAAGCCAAACTATATCTAAATTAGAATAATTTTTTAATAAATAATCAACAATGTATTTGGGATTCTCTCCGTACGCCTTTCCCCAAAAATTTGAGACAACTATTTTATTCTTTTTTACAGGAAAAAAGAAAAGAAGTGGGTAGCATAAATAGAACAAAGAATAATCAATAATTCTAAGAAAAACTACTCTTACTATTTTTAATTTTGATCTCAAAAAAACACTTCTTTCTTAAGCAACACTATGTCTAGATTTTTTTTCAGGAAAATAATGATATACTAACTGACCTAACAATAGCCAAAAAATGAAGGCTCCAATTTTATTAACTAGAATAATCTCTGAAGATAAAACTGCATTAATACTGATTGCTGCAATAATTAGAATATTATAGAAATAAACTGTTTTATATAAATTTTTATCTAGAAAAACAGACTTTATTGCTAAAAGTGCTTTACTTAAATAAAATGAGAAGAAAGTGATAAATCCAATGATTCCAGTTCCAGCAAGTGTATGAACAACAAAACTGTGCAGAGATAATCCTGTTTTTGCAACATAAGTTTCAGGTAAGAAAGCTTTAGCATAACTAACAATACCTTCACGTGACGGACCAACACCAAATAGAAAATTCTGCTTAAACATCAGAAAACCGGCTTTCCAAATGCCAAATCTCCCATTAGATAAATCATTAGAATCTGTTACATCATTTCTTGTCAATTTAACTGGTTTTTGATTTCCTTGGATTTCCATATTATTATTTCCAGCTTTTATTTTTAGACTTTCAACAAAGTCAGGGATAAGAGTTAGTCCATTTTTTAATAAATTCAAGACAAGAAAAACAATTCCAGTTATCATTGCGTTAATAACCACACTCATTAATATGCTAAGAGATACAGATTTTCCTTTTTTAAGTAGATATTGGTTCACTAAAGTAAAGCCAGCAAGAAAAACAATTGCTAAAGTTTCTATTAATCCTGTTCTAGAGCCCGATAGGAGAATGAAGCTTAAACAAAAAAAACAATTAACATAAAGAAAAACACGTAATATTTGATTTTTTATCTGCTTTTGGAATAAAAACATACAAGAAAAAATTATTGAAATCAAACATACAGTTGAAGCAAAGTTTGGATCAGAAAAAACACCAAATAATCTATTTTCAAGAAACCCAAGTCTTAATGGATGAAATCTATTTGGCAATTTAACACTATGCTGCATTTGAAAAACAAACATCACGTTTGAGATAGTTACAAATACAAACCAAATTGTAATCAGAGTCTTAGCAAAGATTTCTATTGTTCGTTCGGAATGATTTCTATTATGACTAAACTCATATATTACAAGTAAATAAATCCCCTCATTTAACAAGAGCTTGATATTAGATCCAAGACCATAATGATAGTTTAATAAACTAGAAATCCCCATAACAATTAAAAATACAAAAAGAGGAATGTTATAAGAAAACTTTTTTAATCTAATCATTTGTAGCAAATCATACAGAATGAAGAGCGCTCCGACTAGACCAGCAGGTACCACCAAAATTGTGTTCAAAATTTTGGGTATAAAGTCATACGGTCCAAATTCTTTAAAAATTAATATCGTTCCAAAATAAAGTACATAAAAAGAACGAAAACGCTCAAGGTATGAATTGATTTTTGTATCTGCAATCATGAAAAAAGCTCCTTTTTCAGTATCTCAATTGTCTTCTCTAAGGATTCCTTAAAACTAAATTTCGGTGTCCAACCAAGACTTTTTATTTTTTTATCATCCAACAATGCCACATTAGCTGTTGAGAAACCTTTTTTTTCGATCTCATCTGGCAATTCAAATATAACCTTTTTACTAGAATAACTAGCAATACTTTCAGCAAACTCCCTAAGGGTTACATCGCTATCTAGCCCCTTTATGTTGTATGCTTCGCCTTTTGTGCCCTTCTTTATTAATGTTAATAGCGCAGAAACAACATCCCCTACGTAGCTATAAGAAAACAGTTGATCTCCTTTGCTTTTTAGAATTACATCCTGATTATTGGCTCCATTAAGAATAAACTGTGTAGAAGCTTTAGAATCCCTTAGGTCAACCGTAGGCCCAAATACGCGACTTATCCTAGCAATGACGATATCAAGATTATATTTGGAAATATACGCTTGACATAAGGCTTCGCTAGTCCTTTTAGATTCGCTATATCCTGCTCTTAAAGTATTGCAATCAATGTATCCCATATAACTTTCGTCAAAGTATTTGACATCTTGCCTATTCTCCCCATAAATTTCAACACTAGAAAAGAAAATTGTTCTTTCAACCTTTTTCTCTCGCGCAAATTCTAAAATATTTTGAGTGCCAATAATATTCGTCGTTATTGTACCAATGGGATCGGTGGCATATGCCTTAGGGTGAGTATTACTAGCCGCTTGCAATATGTAATCACATGATAAATCACTAGGGAGTCTCTTATTGATATCAAATTCGATTACATCAAAAAAAGCATCATCAGTATAATCAGGAAAAAGCTTTAATAGCTTATTTCTATTTCTTCCAACACCTATTATAGTGTTTTGTAATCCGTATAGCTTATTTCCGTACATTAATACATCAATAAAAAAGCGCCCGATTAACCCGGTTGCACCCAAAATCAAAAAACGTTTATTTTTAATGTTTAAACTAGCTAAATCTTTTGAAACAGTTAGAATATCATCCATATATATACTATTGGATTGAAGCAAAATTCTTTCATCCCCTAATCATTCATTTTAAGATAAGCTTTAAATAGCTCTAGATCATCAGTTGTAGTCAGTTTAATATTTTTATCTGATCCCGCAGCAAAATACAGAGTTTCACCTAATTCTACCATCATAGTATTTGTGTAAGAAGAATCGGTCATACCAATTTTTTCTTCCACCGCTCTGTTATATGATTCTAGTAATTTATCATATTTATAAGCCTGTGGTGTTGATACTCTTCTAATAGTATTTCTATCGATATATGATGTAGTAGTTTCTTCAGTATCCTTGATAAAGATTTGTTCATTGTAGGGTAAAGAAGTAACCGCATTCCCATTTTCCTGACATTTAACAATTACATCAGATAATACTATTTCATCTACCAAAGGTCGTATACCATCGTGTATAATAATTGTGTCATCATCTTCAGAATAGTCTTTCAAAAACTGAACACCTTTATTAATAGACTCCTGACCAATTTTTCCGCCTTCAATAATCCATTCAATCTTTTTAAGTCCAAATTCCTTTATATATCCTTTTAGAGTTTCTTCCCAACCAGATTTACAAACAACTAAAATCCTGTCTACTAATGGATGGTGTTCAAATGATTCCAGAGTATATATGATGATTGGTTTATTATTTATCATAATGAATTGTTTAGGGATGGATTGACCCATTCGTTTGCCCACTCCACCAGCAATGATCACTGCAGTTATCATAATCAGTTCAGCTCCTATTATTTTCTTAAAATTTTCTTATATAAAACTGAGTATAAGCCCGAATTAGTAAGATATAAGTATAAGGCGACCCTTTTGGCAAAAGAAACCTCTTTATTACCTTTGACTTTTTTTAGTATTTCTTTAATCTCCACTTTTGATGTGTTGTAATATTTTTTTCTGTCAAGATTATCTCTTTTAGAATTTCCTATTTTAAAACCTGTAGATAAGTACCCATCTACCAATCTAGCTATGGCTAGATTTAAAAATTCTGGAAAATCCTTTTTTACATCATTTAGAAGAATTTTTCTTTGTATGATATTATCATACTGTTTAGGATTAAAATCCTGATAAACAATGCTATCACCGTTTTGAAAATAGAAAATCCCTGCAAAATCTAGAATATCAATAGTATGAGCAGCTTTAAAAGCATGATAAATTGGTACCATATCTTCATACAGTTTACCTTCAGGAAATTCAATATTATTAAAAATTTCCTTTTTAAAAACTTTGTTCCATGCATAAAAATCAATTGCTTTACTTTTAAAAAGTAATTCAACTGCTTCAGAGTTACTACTGCCTATTTTCCTACTGCTGATTAACTCAATTGCATCTTCTTCAGTTTTCCCTTTCTTCAATCCAAAACAAACAATCTCAGGATTATTATTTTTAAAATCATCTATAACTTTATCTATACATCCTGGTAGAAAATAGTCATCGCTATCTAAAAAGGCTATAAGTTCACCACTAATTCTCTTTAACCCATAGTTTCTTGCAGAGGATAAGCCGCCATTATCTTTATGATAACAATAAACTTTATCCAACTTTTTTGACAATTCATCACAAATTAATCCGCTATTGTCAGTTGAGCCATCGTCGATTAACAATACCTCTATATTTTTAAAATCGTTTAAGAATATACTCTCAACAGCTCTCTCTATAGTATCTTCAACGTTGTAAACTGGAATCACTATAGAAAGTTTAATCTTACCTTCGAAGTTTTCTTTCATATATTTGACCTCTGATTTTATTGGGTAAAAGGCTCAGTACGATATGTGCAGAACAAGATACTAAAAAATCTGAGATAGATCCCAACCCAACATGATAGATAGCTTTCCGACCTTTTAGTCCATCGATAAAATATTTTTTTCCACCCCGCCGAGCATACATTCCCTCGCCTGTTCTAGCATAAACAAGCGACTCTTGAATATTTTTACCTTTATACCCAGCTTTTAATAATCTTACCCAAAGGTAATAGTCCTCAAATCCCATCATTGGCTGATAATTTCCAACATCCAAAACAGCCTTCTTTTTAAACATAACTGTCATATGATTAAAGGGATTACGTTTTTTTGAAAATTCTCGAATCTCTCTATTAGTTTCTGGAACGATTCTTCTGCCAACAATACTTTTAGGTGAATCATAAAATTCATCTATATTGGAGCCAACTATTGTTAGATTAGGATCCTTAGTAAATTCTGAGTACTGTTTTTCAATTCTTGATGGAAGCATGATATCGTCAGTATCCATTCTAGCAACCAAATCATATTTACAAACCTCTACACCAATCGCTAAAGCCTTACCTAATCCAACATTATTATCTAAAGGAACAACTTTTAAAACTTCTAAATTGTCTTTTTTAAAATCAATGATTACCTCTTGTAACTCAGTAGTAATCGGTCCATCTAAAATCAAAACAATTTCTTTTGCTTTAACGGTTTGTCCAAGAGCACTTTTCAATGACTGCCTAAAATATTCAGGATTTTCCTTTATATATACAGACATCAGTAAACTAACATCAGCGCTTTGCAAAAAGAACACTCCTTTATTCAAAAATTTTATCTTTTGGGAAATTCATTTTATCTAATGATGTACAAATTTCATCTTCTTCTAAACCTTGAGAAGATACTTTATCAAATAGAATCTTGATTGTTTGAAGTAATATTTTCAAATCTAACATGAAAGAATACTTCTTAATATACAACAAATCAAATTTTAACTTACTATTATAGTCGGATGCATATTTCCCATAAACTTGGGCATAACCTGTAATTCCAGCACGAACATTATGTCTCAAGTAATAGTATGGATTTTCATCATTAAACTGCTCAACAAAGAACGGTCGTTCAGGACGAGGCCCAATAATAGACATGTCACCTTTTAATACATTAATTAGTTGAGGTAACTCATCAAAGCGAACAGCACGTATAAACTTACCCACTGGTGTCACACGAGCATCGTTACTTTTTGCTAAAACGGGACCCGATTTAGATTCTGCAGTGGCACTCATTGAACGGAATTTATAAATCGGAAATTCTTTCTGATCTTGTGTAATTCGAATCTGCTTATATATGATCGGTCCTGGTGAGGTTACTTTTACTAGTACTGCAGTTATCAACATAAAAGGAGAGGAAATAACTAATAGGATCAAAGAAACAACAATATCAAAAAGACGTTTAAACATCGCATCTTCAGAAGGAATTCTAAAACCTGATGATTCAATTATGCTTTCATCTTCAAAATTCATAATGTTAGGATTGATCGTTACGAGATTCTCAAATGTTGTATTTAGAAATAGCTTCTTCTCTTCCTTTGTAACAAGTTGATAGACCTTAATTTTTTCAGCCTCGTCAATCTCAGAGGCTAAATAAACAATATCTACATCATCAATAATTCCTCTCAAATTTTCATAGAAATGGTCTAACACAACTGATTGAACCTTATGTTTATTATTTTTTTGTGAGCTGAAGTTTTGAATCGCAGGAGCGACATCTTGTTCAAATCCGAGAATAGTGACAATTTTATCTGAGCTCAGTTTCATATATGCTTTATAAATGATTGTACGATAAATAATTAGTAGTATAGTTCCCATCAAGAATGAAATTAAGATAACAGTTCTAGGAAAAGCAAACCAACGTCCAGCGAAGGTAATGATCATAATTCCTAGCGACATCAAAAATTGACCAATAACCGTCACAAAGATAATATCGCTAACGATTCGATTATAAAAAACATAGCTTCCTAGTAGTACATTTAATAAAATAAAGAAAATCGAAATAAATAATGCGGAACTTTCAAACGTTTGAAAGTTTCTTTCTGGAATGGTTCCATTAAATTTCAGCCAAAAACTAAAATAGATGGAAAAATTGTAAACAACTACATCCATCATGATAATAAAAAATCGACGGGCAGCGCTCCATTCACCATTTTTATTCATACAAACACTCCTAATCCACAAAATAATCCATTACACATCTTACCATACACGTTCAAAAAAAAGTAGCGTTCATATGAAAAGTAATAAAAAAGCAAAGAACAAAAAGCGGTCAAATTCACCAATTTGATCGCCTGACCTAAAGTGATAAAATTATTCACTTCTCCTTTTATAAAACAAGAATTTGTATGACAATTCAACAATTGTTAGGGTTTGTTGACGAAGTATTCTTTAAAGTTTAATATGTTATAAGACTACATTCAGAAAATCTGTAATGATTATAGATTGTTAGTCTTTGTACGGGGCTCTAAATAAATGATTTTCTTTTTTTTCAATTGTATTTCTTATAGAGGAAGCGATGAAATACATTAAATACGTCAACAAAGCTGTAGCCATAATAACTGAACATACGTATAGTAACCGATTTCCTATAAAAAATATTTTGCTACGAAGCAATGGAATAAATAGCCCTTGATATAAATACAACTCAAAAGAGAAGGGTTTTAGCAAATGAAAGATCGGGCTTTTGAAGGTTACTTTATAGCTACAAATTATAATTAATACAACAAAGAAAAGAACAGAAAGTGACCGTATAATTGGATGATAAAAAACTTCATCAATATAAAAAAATAAACTAAATAGTACTGCTACAGCCCCGATTGTTACTCGATAACGTTTAAATAGAAAGTTGGTCATTTCTCCTTCTTTTGCTCCCCACACAACCCCTAAGGGGAAACAAAAAACTGCATTAGTCCACCATTCTCCATAACTTAGTAGATTCGAAATCAAGGTTATTACTATAACACAAGTAATAAGTATCAAAAATAGAAGTAAATCGTTCTCTTTACTTAAAGATGCACTAACAAAAAAAACAACATACAAATATATAATCATCATAGTAAACCAACCATTTCCAACGAATGGGTTCCCATTCACTAATGAGTACATTGCCGTAGAGAAGTTTAGTTCACCAATCAGATTGCGATATACAAAATAAACAATCATCGCTAGTAAAAAAGGTAAGAGGATACTCATGCCTTTTTTCTTAAAAAAAGTGTCTAAATAAGATTTACCTTTCTGTTTAAATTGTTTGATTAGTCCATACCCTGAGACAAAGAAAAATAGTCCTACTGCTAGTCTGCCAGCAATTATCAATCTAGATGATAAAAAAGAATCAGGATAGTCTCGAAGAATCTGCGATAAATGATGTAAAATCACAAATAATACAGCAATTATCTGTAGATTGGTCGTTGTTTCAACAGATAAACTTTGATTAGAATAATCTGAATTAGTATCAATACTTGAAATAATAAAAAAAACTATTATTAAAAATAATAAAATCCAACTGTCATCCATCTCAAATCATAATATCTATATTGTATCAAAAAGTATACAGGAAAAGGTAACGAATTTTGTAAACAAGCCATATAGGTTAATCGAAGTCACCCAGGTATGACTTTTCAACGCTTTGACGTATCCGGTGGTGAGGTCGAGTCCA
>OLQZ01000129.1_pt1 | contig 36450 bp, 45 predicted proteins | sample 1643191 | NCBI WGS metagenome assembly OLQZ01 (sample SAMEA3136768, study PRJEB25190) | human gut metagenome | biome: human gut; feature: human-associated habitat; material: faeces | place: Austria | collected 2013
GTTGATTTTACGGTGACTCTTCGACAGTGAAAAGAAAAAAGGCCGCAGAGCGGCCATAAACACAAACAAAAATCAATAAGTTAGATAATTATCAAAGACTTACAGACACACAAAAACACAGCCAACCACAACAAATAACAGAGATGTGGTCACTTTGTGGATCATTCGCTCCCCTCTTTTTCCTTATTTCGTTGAACGCCAATTGCGACACACGTACTAAGCAAATCTTTACATTTCTCTACGTCTTCAGACTTACGCAATTTGATGCTTTTTACAGACTGCGGGCTACTGTCCGTAGCACGATACATCGTTATTTCAATATCATTTCGGTCTAAGAGTCCCATAATGGCTTTTGCAACCTCCACACCCTTCTTCGCGAAATCAAAGAACAGAGCAAGTTTATATGGATTTTCGACGGAAAAAACTTCAATTTTGCTAAAACCAACATCGTGTAGAGAAAAATATTGCTCAACCTCATCTCGAAGTTCTGGATCGCATACAATGTCTATTCTCCAGTACTGACCTAAATGCAAATCGCTATTAACTGTTTTTTCCACAACATCCTCCTTACCCAGCAATAGGATTAAATCTCACCGCATCCTGCAAGTAATCCGGCGCAAGATGGGCATAAATCATCGTTGTCTGAATCTTTGCGTGCCCCAGAATTTTCTGGAGCGTCAGAATATTGCCGCCGTTCATCATGAAATGACTGGCGAAGGTGTGGCGCAGCGCATGAACAGCCTGGCCGTCAGGAACATCAGGTGCGACCGTTTTGATGACATCGCGAACCAATGGATAATCCAGCGTCGGAAACACCAGTTTCCCGCCCCGTTTTTTGATCTTTTCAAACAGGCTTTCAGAAATAGGAACGGTACGGTTTTTGCTGTTCTTCGTTTTTGAAAAAGTGATTCGACAATGAAGAACACGGCGCTGCTCCAGTGCCGCTACCTCGCCCCATCGCGCCCCGGTCGACAGAAGGATTTCGACAGCCAGCCGTTCATCGGGATTTTCAGCCAGTGCATCCAGCAACTGAACACATTCAGACTTACTCAGATATCCCATTTCGCGCTCGTTAACCTTCATTCCTTTAAGGCCTTGAACGGGGTTATCGTTAAGAAAATGGCCGGATGAGATGAGTGCGGTAAACATCGCGCTTAACGCCCCAATCTCTCGATTTATGGTGCTGGGCTGTATCCCCTGCTCTATCCTGGACACACGTAGCTCGGTGAGCATCATTGTATTAAGTTTATGCACGCACGGGTCATCCATTGCCTCACTCAAGCGCAGCAATTTAAGGCGCGTGTTATGCCCAGACTTCATTAGCTGGCCGTGGTATTTCCACCACAAGTCAATAAGCACTGACAGCGGACGGCGATCAATAGAGTTTCCTTTCCACTCATTGTTATGCTGTTGCGCCAGCACCCACCGCTCATATAAAACTGCATCCGATTTCGTTTTAAATTTTTTACGAATGCGTTTGCCTTTACGCCCCTCCGGGCGCATGTCAAGAAGATACCCTCCCGGAATTGATTTTATGCTCATTCGTGAAACCCCAGCGTTACAAGGCCACCATGCCCCCAGCGCTCCATGATTAGCCGGGCTGTGTGCCAGTCTTGCGGGGTTTTTGAGAAGGCGATGTGCTTTTTGGCCCATCAGGGGAGAGAGACGGACTGATCTGCCCAGCAGCCTCATTTGTTTTTCCCGTCATAAGCCAATTCATGTACTTAAAAAAGCGAGGGTGATTAACAATCTTGATAAGCACTTCGCCCCCTATGTTTTCAATCCGCCCCGTTTCATAACGACGCAAAGTGCCGATAGGCACATCAATCAGGCCGCAAAATTCTTCGCGCGTTAAATCCTCTGATTCACGAATCACTCTAATTTTTTCACCGATAAGCATTGACAGTGTTCCTATAAGTACACTAAGCTTGCGCACAAGGTGTACTTATAAGTACACCAAGTCACAAACAACCACAGATAGCGCAGGTTATCACACATGGCAAAAGTCCTGAACACACACGAACAGGCAGACTTTGAGCGTTTAGCAGCGTTCTATCCCTACCGCGATGAGCATGGGTTACCAGTACTTGAAGAAAGCCTGAAAGATTACGCAAAGCGTACCAACCAAGCTGTTAACACAGTGAAAAGACAGGCTGACAGAGGTTCAATTCCCATCAACCAGGATGAAAAGAACTCAAGACGCACAGTAAATCTCTTCGCTCTTTTCCTGAAAACAATCAGGAGCGCAGAAAAATACGTGCAGATGACAAAATAACGAGGTGTCATTTTATGCTGAAGCAACGCCGTAATTTTCGTACCGGAACAGAACGCCACGCTAACCGTTTCACTACCAGTGCATCACGCAGCAACATCCGCTACAGCCTGAGTGATACACACGCAACGCCGGATGGCTACCCAGTAAAACAAATCGGCGAGCACGCCTGGCTGATTGAGAAAGCTGGAATCGTGATCCACAAATGCCCACGCAATCCGTTTACCGGAAACCGCATTTTTGCATTGAGCTGTGGCGACAATCAGTTCGGGCAGGATTTCACATTATACGAAGCACTTCGCACGGTTGATCGTCTGCTTCGCGGGCAAAGTTTTATTAAACAGGCTGATTTATAACAGGTGCTTTATGACCAAAGACCATGCTCAGGGTGTATTTATCCGTTTTATTGATTTTCGCGGTGAACTGTTATTACGTGCATCCGCTATTGACGGAGTGACTCCGGCGGGTAAAAACGGAGCCGACGAAGCCACTTACGTTTATCTGAACGGCACGCGACTGCTTGTGGAACTTCCGTACCAGACCGTACGAGAAATCATTAGCGAAGCTGAAAAGGCACGCCAGGTTAATGGCGATGAACCCTATATCGAAATTATTTGTATGGATTCAGAAGCTGAAATACAGAAAGCAGATTAAAGGGCGTTGTGATGGGCAAAGAATATAAAACTCTCATTAACAAAGCACTTGAGCGTTTTTATTTTCGCTTAAGTGCATCAGGCGCTCATGCTGAACGTGCGGCCCGTGACTCATTGACCAGAGCAATCCGAAGTCTGTATGACGTGGCTTTTTATGCTGATGATCTGGATGCACTTAACGAACTTTCCGAGCTGATCTGTGCCGCAGAATGCGGGGAACATATTGAACCGTATAAGCTGGGAAATATCGCATGAGTATATTTATCTCATGGCTTGTTCTGATTATTTCGGTGGTCTGCGCCATTGGGATTATGCGAATTATTAATTCAGTGAAAAAGATCGAGCGTTTTTCTCTGATGAATAACGATACAAATAAAACATCAAATTAAATAAGAAAACGTGAAAACCATCCGTATTAATGGAGGTATTCGCACGCGTAAATAACGGAGATATAAAATGAAAGCAAAAGAAGAAGGCATTATCGACACATTAAAAAAAATATCAGAAGCGGAAGATGAAATGGCTAAAGATGCCGTGAAGCGTAGCCAACATATGGCAGCACTTCACGCACTGACCATTGCAAAAATCACCGCTGACGCAGCCAAAATTATTGAGGAACAGGGCAAAGAAATCGACACTCTTAAAACACAGTCAACAGTTGCAGCCATGAATCCGTCCAGCATTGGACGCCGCATTTACATTCTTGGTTCGGCAATAATGACGCAATACACCATTATTGCCGAACTGCACGGCAAATACCTGATAACGCCTTACCACACAAAAGAGTCAGAGCTTCTGACAAATCTCCGCCTGATAGAACGCTCTCAAGCTGTATTCATTGATGACGCGCAACGTGCCGTATTTAACGCATAGGGTTACTGGACAAAGGGGGCGCAATGGCAATTAAGCATTTTCCCGTCGTTCGCTTTACCTCCAGAGGGCGCGAATACGAGGTCGACGAACGCCTGATTACCACTATCGACAAACATCGTTCGGAAAAGGATGCACACCACATCTACCTCACTGACGGCACTTACTTCTGCGCCACCAACGTGGCGCGAGTAAATCTTATCCGACAGGTACAGGAGCCACGCAGATGACCATTCTGGACTACATCGCTACTCATCCGGGGTGTAGCGGCGGAGAGATCGCCGCAGCACTGAATACCCCAACCACAGCCATTAATGCTGAGTTACGCCGACTTTGGCGCGGCGGCTTAGTCATCAGAACAAACCGCAGCACAGGTGGTCGCGCTCGCAAAACAGGAGGCCAGGCTTCTTACCACGTAAACCCGATGCCGTTCGGGTGTAGCAATCCACTTACTCACATGTTTAACCAGCTACTGAAGGAAGCCAGAGCATGAGCACCATCAACCACCAGAAGCTACGCGAACTGGCATTTGCCCTGCAACGAATGGCAACGCCTCAAAAATTACTGGCATTTCGCGCAATGCTCTCGCCGTCTGCTGTGCTGGCACTGCTGAATGAGCTGGAGCACGCCAGAACCACGGCTCCTGCCATTCGCCTGACGCTCCATCATGAAATCGCTGATTTCTGCGCGACGTTGGAGGCGCCGGGCGAACCGGAAACGCCGGAAGCAATACAGCAAGAGCTGCTGCAACGCATTGACAAGGTTTTTGATTTTTTTCTGAACCAGTAAGAAACCAGAACATGCACACACAAAAAAACCGCTTGCCATGCCGCAATCAGTCAGGTTACATTTCCGCTGCACTTCATAAAACGGGTGCCGGGATTTCCACCCCGCTGACAACTACAGCGCACAACCGCGCCAGCGGTTTTTTTGTGCGTACTGTATCGCCACGTCTTTTTCGCACACGAATTATGGTGGGGCGTACGGGGCCGACTTCGGTCGGGCTGGGTTCTGTAGTTGCCGGTTGTGGAAACCCTGTACGTCTCACCACCCCGAGTTTTCCACCTCTGGATGGTGAGTTTTCAAAACTTGCAACTACAGAGGCCACACCATGGCAAACCGCAAACAGCACCGCGCTATCGCGGAGCGTCGTCACATCCAGACTGAAATCAACCGCAGACTTTTCCGCGCATCACGCGTCGCGCAAATCATGCACATCAATATGCTGCATGAGCGCAGCCACGCACTATCAAACATCTATTCCGCCGCTGTTTTCAGCTATCTGGCGGATGATCTGCACGAGCTTCAACAGCTCATCCAGCAGCAAAACAAACTCCATTAATTCCTGTTCCGGGCCTTTCCTGCACCTTGCGGCGGGAGGCCTTCGCACATCTGTAACAAGAGGATTGCCGCAATGATTCTCGCCAACGACTTTATTGAATACCTGCTCAACACAGAACGTGATCTTGCCGCTCGCGTGCGTGAACGTTATGACATGTACCTGAAATCCCTGCCTGTACCGCAGCTCGCTGACGGAAAGATTGTTATTGATGGTCGCTACATGATTGACAGCCACGAGGGAAATTACAGGCTTTACCGCATTGAAGGTGGCACCCCGTCCGTTATTGGCATTTACCAGCGCCCATCCTCTGCAATCGTCGATGTGATTGCCGACAGCATCCGCATCACACATCGCCATGCCGACACAGAAGACACCGTGCTGGAAATTCAGCGGCTGGCTACAGTCTGCCGCGACACCCTGAATGGCATGACGAAGTAAATCACTATGACGGCAGAGTACATCAGGGACTGGCAACAACCGCGCCACGCAGTGGGGCGTGAAGGAACGGGGATCCCCGCTCCTGAATCCGCGCTTTCCTCCTGGCTGGATGCCTACCGGGCAGAGAACGAGCGCCGCCAGGAAATGGCTGATGCGGCGTTCTCCGCCACGCCGCTGGGCAACCTGATTAATAAAAGCCTGGACGCACAGGAAAAACAGGACAAAACCATCACACTGGCAGGAGACGCCAGAAAACAGGCACGCGGCGCGGTGGATGAAGCCATGGCCTCGCTGCGCCTGCTGCCGTCCTATCTGCGCGATCCGCTTATTCGCCACCTCTCCTTCCTTCGCAAAAAACAGGAAGCCGATCGCCGGAAAGGCAAAAAGAGCTGGCAGGCGGAACGCTATGCACGCGGAACCCTGCGCAAAATATTCGAACGTCTGGATCGCACTGACGGACGCTGGCTGACACCGGGTTATCGCTCCCTTGCCGGACGCGAACGCCTGGACGATTTGCTTTACCTGCCGCAGCTCAACAAACACCAGATACAGACGTTGACCACCATGACGGCGGCGATGTTCAGCAGCACCTTCGAAAAGCTCTGCGATGGCTTTGGCGCCAGAGATGGCGAGCTGACCATGGATGTAATGTTGAAGGCTTACCGGATGCTGGCTCGTATCGCATTACGCCTGCACATCATGCCGCCACATTACGAAGCCCTGAACAAGAGCGAACCGGATACGGAACTGCTGCCGGGCGCAATCCTTCGCCTGACCTGTGCGGACTGGTGGAAACGCAAACTGTGGCTGTTACGTTGCGAGTGGAGAGAAGAACAACTCCGCGCCGCCTGTCTGGTTTCCAGAAAAACATCGCCTTATCTGAGCCAGGACGCGTTAAGCGAGTTTCGCGCACAGCGCGAGAAAACACGCGATTTCCTGAAAAGTTTCATGCTGGAAAACGAAGACGGGTTCACGATTGATCTCGAGACAGTGTATTACGCGGGAGTAAGTAACCCGGTTCACCGTAAGGCAGAAATGATGGCCACCATGAAGGGGCTGGAACTTCTGGCCGAAGCCCGTGGTGACAAAGCGGTGTTTCTGACTGTCACCTGCCCGTCAAAATACCACGCAACAACGGAGAACGGTCATCCGAATCCCAAATGGAACGGGGCCACCATGCGCGACTCCAGCGATTACCTGGTTAACACGTTTTTTGCGGCGGTCCGCAAGAAACTGAACCGCGACGGCCTGCGCTGGTATGGCATCCGCACGGTGGAGCCTCACCATGACGGCACCGTGCACTGGCATATGATGGTCTTTGCCCATCCGGAAGAAATCGACACCATTGTGTCCCACACCCGCGATATTGCCATTCAGGAAGATCGTCACGAGCTGGGCGATGATATTACTCCGCGCTTTAAGGCGGAGTATGTCGACGGCTCAAAAGGCACGCCAACCAGCTACATCGCCACCTACATCGGAAAAAACCTGGACAGCCGCGCCGTGGATGGCATCGACCCGAAAACAGGCAAACCACGCGTTGACCACGAAACCGGAAAATCAATGGCCGAGAGCGTGGAGCGCGCCATCGGCTGGGCGCGCCTTCACCGGGTCCGCCAGTTCCAGTTCTTTGGCATCCCCTCCCGTCAGGTGTGGCGTGAACTGCGCCGCCTTGCCAGCCAGATGGCACGCAACCCGGAAGGCCCGCAACGGCTGAAGGACGACGCAATGGATGCGGTACTCGCTGCCGCTGATGCCGGGTGTTTTGCCTCCTACATTGAAAAACAGGGTGGCGTACTTGTTCCACGCAAGGACTACCTGATTCGCACCGCCTACGACCTCGCAGATGAGCTGAACGATTACGGCGAACAGAGCGTACAGATTTACGGGATCTGGTCACCACTCATCGGGGAATCCTCCCGTGTGTGCACGCACCCGGATAACTGGAAGCTGGTAAGACGTAAACCGGAAGCGGAAGACAGCGCCCGCGAAAATTGTTTTGACCTTCAGGGCGGCCCTGCCGCCCCTTGGACTCGTGGCAATAACTGTCCCCGTGTACAGGAAACAGGCAACAGCGGGACAGAACAGTCGAAAGAACGGCCAGCACCGTGGCCGCAGCTTCCTGACGGCGTTGAAGTGAACGAATGGATGCGCTCACTGAAACGGCACGAACGCCGGGCGCTGATGCGTTCGCTTCGTGACAAACAGGCAAAAAACAGCAGTGATGAAATGCAGAGCTGGACACAGAGCCGCAAACAGCAGCGGCCTTTGCCTGATAACCACGAATTACTCGCTAAAGAATGGCGGGAATCTGCCGAATCTCTCGGCCTGCATATCGGTGAACAGCAGATGCAGCACCTGTTACGGGGCGGCAGCCTGTACGTTGACGGCAGCATCATTGCACCGCAGGGATTTGAAATTGTACGCAAACCGGATACCCGCCCGGCCAGCCGAATCACGCAGCTCTGGCAGCGCCTGAGCCGTAATCACGGCGTAAGCAGCACAGAGATCCGTCATAACCCGGTCGCCAGCTATCTGGAACAACTGGGGGCATCAGACCCCGAAGCCGCCGCACGTCTGGCATCCACACTTCAGCAGGACCAGAACACCATGAAAACCCCCGTTACCGTGCTTTCTGACATGCTGCGCGCCATCCGTGACGCAGAGCACGCACAAAGAATCAATGAAACCACTGAACGCGCCCGCCGCAAGGCTACTTTGCTCCAAAAGAGAGGCAAACAGCACTTTAGTAATCAAAATGATGATGAGAAAAAACAATTACAAAGTTGGATATGCCTTTTCCATCATGAGGGATGAGATGCGAATCGCTAACCGAATATTGTGTTGAATAGAATGCAATTGATATAATTCCCCTTAATTCATTGAAAACTGGATTTTTTGCATAACTATGCAAATATCTATGGACGGCGACGATGTTTTTTATCGGGAAAACTCAAGTGCCATGTTAAGATTATGTTTATTTTTTACTGAGAAAATCGTGGATGACAAAGCCTTCTCATTTTAGAACCCCTCTTCGTTATCCGGGAGGTAAGGCAAAATTCTTGCCACATATTGAACAAATACTCCGCAACAATGATCTCATTGGTGGATGTTATGCTGAACCTTATGCAGGTGGAGCCGGTGTAGCATTAGGTTTGCTCCTTAACGGTCTTGTTGAAAATATCTTCATAAATGATATTGATCCTGCCCTTTATTCTTTTTGGTTTGCAGTGGTTAATCATAACGATCTGTTATGTGAAATGATTGATGAAGTTCCTGTGACTATTGAAAATTGGCATACTCAAAAGGAGATACTCCTAAACAATGATAAATATAGTATGCTTGAAGTCGCATTATCTACTTTCTTTTTAAATAGAACAAACCGTTCAGGAATACTTAAGGCTGGCGTTATTGGAGGGAAAGAACAAAAAGGACCATGGAAGTTAGATGCAAGATTCAACAAAAAAGAGTTAATTAAAAGGATTGAACTAATTGGTGCATATAAGGAGAAAATTTACGTATCGAATTTTGATGCTGTAGATTTTCTGCTACACCAAAAAGCATTGCTACCCAAAAATAGTCTAATATATCTTGATCCACCTTATTATGTTAAAGGAGCAGAGTTATATAGAAATTTTTATAAACATGATGATCATGTAAAAATCGCTAATACACTACGGGAAATTCAACTACCTTGGGTTGTGTCTTATGACAATGTGCCTGAAATAAAAAGCATATATCATGAATTCAATATGACTGATTATACGCTTAATTATACTGCACAAGATAAGAAAAAAGGTCTAGAAATTATCATTTATAATCATGGTATAAAAATCCCTGACATTTAAATTTAAGGATGATATAGATGATTAAAGAAATTAGTTTTAAAAAATTTAAGAAACTGATAGATATTGACTTCTCATTCAATGAAGACATCAATATAATATCAGGAACCAATGGGACATGTAAGACAACATTGCTTCATTTAATTAGCAATGGTTTCCAAATGCCACCATCTCGATCACAAAATTATTCAAATAGTAATTGTGTTAGAGTTATAAAATCTATAAACAAAATAGCCAACCCCAAAATGGAAGCAATTGTTAGGGAATCAAAAAATTACACCGATCCGGCAGAGGGAACAAAAGGTGTGTTATTTTCTATTAACTATTTGGATCATAGCACACTAGACTTCAGAAAGCACAACTCAAAAAATCCAGACGAAGCGCAACGGTATGCTATCAAACCAGTATACCCACGCGGAAAAGAAAAACAATCACTTCCAGCTAAACCAGTTTTATATCTTGGATTATCGCGACTATTCCCAATTGGTGAAACTAAAGACGACGCCCTTACAAAAATTCCGTTAAACCTACCAGAAGAGTATGTTGGTTATATATCGAAAATATATAATGAACTTTTGGGCATTAATATTATAAATATAGAATCAAACAATATCGGAGATTTTAAAGCTGGCCCATTATTTGATACCGATAACCCAGCAATTGATTCTAATACCATATCATCCGGGGAAGACAATATATTCATTATAATCAAGGCATTAGTTAGCCTTAGGTATTATTTTGAATCACTTATTCAATCCACTGATCAAAAAGAAAGCATTCTGTTAATAGATGAATTTGATGCCACTTTACATCCTTCTTTACAGATAAGATTATTAGATAAAATTTATCAATACGCAAAAGATTATAAGATTCAAGTATTTTTCACAACGCACAGTCTGACATTGCTAGAATATGCTTTTCATAAAAAATACCATGTTGTCTATCTAATTAACAATATTACAAAGGCTCTGCTTTTGGATAATCCTGATATATTAAAAATAACAATGTATCTGAAAACACAAACAAAGGATGAGATATACACAAGGAACAAGATACCAGTCTTCACGGAAGATGAAGAAGCTCGCTTTTTATTTAATGAAATACTTGGTTATTGGATAAGCAAATATCCAAATTTTGCTATAGTTAGTAATTCATTTCACTTAATTGATTGTTTCATTGGTGCAGACAATTTAAAAACTATTTTTAATGATTCTCATCTTAAGGAAACCTCGTTAAAATCAATTTGTATTCTTGATGGAGATCACAGCCCTGAGGATCAGAGAGGAATTATATCACTGCCGGGTGAAAAAGCTCCAGAACAATTGATATTTGAGCATTGTGAGCACCTTTATAATACCGACGACTCTTCCTTCTGGGAAAATCAGGATATAATTAACAATGGTTTTTCGAAAGAGTTATACTTACTCAAGATACGTCCTCAATTACAATCAATTGAAACTGAAATTCAGAAAAGAAAAGACAACCATGAGTCTACATCCGGTTTAAGAAGAAGATTAAATAAGAAAATATTCAATCAGCATATTGAATTCTTTAGAATGATTACAAGAAACTGGTTAGACAAACCAGAAAATCAGAAATCTCTCCAGTATTTTTACAATGGATTACGATCCTTATTCTACCGGGTTACACCAACAAACGGCATTGACAGAAAAATTTGGGATTTTGACTATAACAAAATCATTAAAGAGGATAAATAATGTATTCTAATAGGATATAAACATTAAAGCTATATTTTTTACACATATCAAGAGTAAAAAATAATTTAACTTTTACATAACGACCTCTTTTACAAATAAGTAGAAAAGGTCGTTATAACTCTCATCTCCATAGCATGTAATTTTCTTTGCATATTTTCACATAACAGTCAGGGATGTATTTATAAGCAACGTCGTATACATAGGCTCAATTTTTCTATAAATAAGCACTCCGTTCGGTTTGCACAATAGTGCACAAATTTGCACAATTTTTTTGAACGACTTTTTGCCCTTCCGGCCCGCGTGGCAGTTGGATCCGTCAAGGATCCGTGCGTGCACAAAAAAACGCGCTTTTTCTGCGCGCAGGTGACGGGGGAACAGCCCGCGTTTCAGGGGGTAAATAGCATCCCCTGAACGATGTCGCAGCGACACAACAGAATGGCTGTATTTCTCACGCTGAGCATGAAAAAGACGTGAGGACTTTTGATTTGATGGGGTAGCAGATAAGGCCGTCAAAATCGCACTGAGGCGGCGAGAACATGCAGTCAGCGCAGTGGGATTGCGTAAGAGCCTGACCGTCGATGATGGCGATAAGCTGGAAGACGTCGTGAAATTATCTGATTGATACAGGAGCTGGAGAGTCGGGGCATAAATTTTTTATGCCCCGGCGAAGCAGCAGACAAGCGAAGCGCGTCAGGATGTGGGCTGGGTGTCCAGCAGTGCGTAAGGGTTAAATCGGATCACCTCTTCGCCAAGCCAGTCATTGATATGCTTCATGGCCTCCATGACGGGCATCAGCTCGTTAATTGCGTAAACCCGCGCGGCCTTCTCCACATCACCAAACGCACTTTTTTCACCCGGCATCGCCCCCATCAGTTGCGGCGGAACGCGGTGCGCAGCCAGCACATCATCACGGGATGCCGCCTTAACATTCATGAACTCATCCTTTGCGGTGATCTGCTGGAACGGCAAAATTTGCACCCCCTCTTTGCCCCCGTTGGGCGCATGAATGAGCACGTTTTTAAACGCACCACCACCACGCGCACCCTGTAGCGTTTCTTTCAGGGAGTCCATGCTTTCGCGGTTTACCTGCGCTGCACCGATGTAGATGATGCACCCGGCGTGGGATCCATTGTCGTAATACAGTTTTCTGAACATGTCCGCCGAATGAGACAGGCTGGCCGAGAGTAATGCGCCGAGATATTCCGGCATGCCGTAAATTTCCTGGTTAATGTCCGGATTCATCAGGTGGCACACTTTGCCAGGGCGAAACTGAAACGCGTCCTTGCCATCCTGCACATACCACCATGATTCAAGATCGCTTCCGCGTCGCATGTATTTCGCCAGTGCGTGCCGTAATTTAAGTGGTTCGCCGAGCATATTGCTCCGAAGCTCAAGGAATGCGTTACCGAACACAAACCAGTCCAGCGCCAGCGCCGAGAAATCCTGCCGGGAAAGCAGCGGGTGCGGGATGTAGCAACCGAGCAATACATTGCGCTTAAAGTAAAGCGCAGACTGATGCCAGGACGTTTGCCGGGCGGCTCTTGCCAGACCGTACCAGTCCACCGGGGTTTCATACCACCGCCCGTTATCAGCACAGTACATATTGTCCAGCAGGTCATGCCCGGTCAGGCGATAAGGACCATCAAATGTGAATGCACTGAGCGATGATTCTTTCCTGAGCGCATCAGCGAGATCAATGCGTGAACTCATGCGCACTTTTTTATTTTTTCTGCTCATCAGAACTCCATAACCGTGAAACGCTCGTTTTCTCCTTCGCCGCCAATTGGTTCGTTAATGACAGCAAGCATGGTTGCCCACGCAAGGTCGCCGTGGCTGATCCCCCTCGCTCGGTCCGTTTCGTAAGTGATAAAGCCGCCCGGTGTTTTCACCTTACGCACGGCGTTAAAGGCCGCGACCAGCTCGCGTTCGGCACGATCGTATTCCCACCGCCCGGCACGCATTATTTGCAGCATTTTCAGTACCAGCGACCGTTTTGATGACAGCGTGAAGGTGTACGGAATAGCAGCAGGGAAAAACCGTTTCACTATCTGATAAACGGCATCCCCGTGCCCGCCAGTCGCATCAATGCCGATGTGTTCCACGTTGTAGCGACACGTGAACTCTTCAATGACTCTGGCCTGTTCTTCAAACTCCAGCCCCTGAACGCGTCGCGTCTCCACCGTTCGAAAACGGCCACCAGGAACAGCCGGAGGAACCACCACGGACACCGCGCCGCTGTCGCCGTTTCCACTGCTGCCGTTTGCGTCATACCCAATCCATACCGGACGATTCCCCATCGGGCGGGGAGCAAAAGGTTTCCAGTCTTTCCAGTCGTCGTATCCGTCAACACCACAGCCAATCAGGATATTCAGGTTAAATGCCGATTCCCCTTCGCGGACAAACTCACACATATAAAGATTGAGGAACTCGTCTTCGGTGTTTTCATCACGAATTTCATCAATATCGGTGTGTTTCCAGCCGTGATTAACCACATCTTCCAGCGTGACAATTTGCCGCCACGTCCGGTCAGGGCAGATAAGCCCGTTATGCAGCGTTTTCCAGTCCACAGAAAAACGCTGGCGTTTATGCGTGGCCTTTTTCTCGTTCCAGCGGTCGCCGTTCCAGTAGGCGTATGCCTCGTGCGTTTCGGTGGATGGCGTGGAGAAGTAGGTGCGCCGCAGTCCGCTGAGGGTTGCCATAGCGCCAGCCACCTTGCGCAGTTCAGCAAAGCGACTGACCCAGAAAAATTCATCAAAATAAAAATTGCCTGTGTAGGACTGTGCCGTCGCAGCAGAAGTACCGAGAAAATGCAGTTCTGCGCCGTTGGAGAGGATGATTTTATCGCCCCCTTTCAGCTCCACATCAACTTCAGCCGCGGCCTTCTGAATAATGCTTTTAAACTGGAACGCCTGACGACGCGACGCAGACAAAAAAATCTGGTTACGCTGGTAAGGTTGTGCCACATCGTCACGCAGCGCCATCAGCAGTGCTTCCTGTGCAAAATACCAGGTCGCCCCAATCTGTCGGGATTTCAGGATCATCCTGTTACGTATCCCGGCTTCACTGCAAAGGGTCAGGGAGTCAAACCAGCCCCGCTGATGCCACTCCAGCCTGCTGATGATTTTTTCCCGCAGTGCGGCAATCTGCTCCGGCGTGAAATGATTTTTAAGTTTTTTCGCCCGGCCTTTCTTTCCTGTGGCCGCCGCATCCGGCTGGCCATCATGCAGTTTTTTAAGCTGCCGGGTCAGCAGGTCTATTTCCTTAAAGTCACCACCTGTTTTATTCTGTTTTTCAGTAAGCTGGATGAGGCGCGCATCGATGGACTGCGTGACACGCTGCACGGGTGGCGTTTCATCCCACTGGTCGCGTTTTTTCCACGCATAAATCGTGTTCGGGTTTATTCCCATCAGACGTGATATTTCTGCGGGCGGATAACCCTGCCAGTAAAGTTGCCGCGCACGCTGGCGCACAAAAGCGTCCTGAATCATTGCTCCCCCTGAGTAATTACAGGAAGATTACCCGCGCGCGAAACCGTTCTCCTTAACCCCCTGTTCTGGCCGTTTTCTTACAACAAAAGCCCTTTGTATCAGCCTGTTACGCTTTGCCATCATGACTGAAGAACCAGTCAGAGGGGCAAAAACTATGGCTAATGAAAAAAAGACATCCCGCAAAAAGTTTCGCGTGGCTGTCTCCGGATCAACTGTTGATGGCCGTGAAATCAGTCCGGTGCATCTGCGTGAAGCCGCCGAGAACTTCAACCCGGATGTTTACGCTGCCCGCGTGAACGTTGAGCACTATCTCTCGCCATGCCCGTCAAGCGAATTTTCCGCAATGGGCGATGTCACCGCACTGAGTACGGAAGACATTACGGAAGGTCCGCTGGCCGGACGTACTGCGCTGTATGCAGAAATCGAACCGACCGAGCGCATGAAGCAGCTTGTCGCGGACGGCAAGAAAATCTATTCCAGTATCGAACTGCACCCGCAGTTCTCCGTTAACGGGCGCGCCTATCTGGTCGGGCTGGCGATGACCGACACCCCGGCAAGCCTGGGCACTGAGCGCCTGAAATTCACGGCACAGCAACGTCAGGCGGTGATGACGTTCAACAGTGTCCAGGGTGAAGCACCGCTCATTTCCGAAGCCATCGAGTCTGAAATCATCGAAATGGCAGAACAACGCCAGGAAGAAGGCACCCAGTGGTTTAACCGCGTAATGGGGATTATTGGTCGTGGCCGCAAAGCGGATGACGCCAGTTTCTCCCGTATTCAGGAAGCGGTGGAAGGCGTCGCAACGTCACAGGCCGACATTATCGACCGTTTTAATGTGCTGGAAACCCGCCATCAGCAGGACCGCCAGAAAATCACGTCACTGACCACAGAGCTGACAGCACTGAAGGAAAAACTGCGCACGCAGGACGGCGATCCGCAGAACCGCTTCACCGCAACGGGCGCAGCCTCCGACCAGCTGGCTGACTTCTGATAAGACAAAGGAGCAAATTTTTATGAATCTGGTGATGTCAGATATTACCCGCAACAAGCTGGGTTGCTATATGGCGCAGCAGGCGTCGCTTAACAATATCCCGGTATCTGCACTGGTATCGCGATTTACCGTGGAACCCGCGGTGCAGCAGCGTTTTGAAAACGCAGTAAAGGAGAGCACTGAATTTACAAAAAAAATTAACGTGTTCGGTGTGACTGACCAGAAAGGCGAAAAAATCCTCCTGGACACCACCGGGCCGATTGCGCGCACGAATACCAGTTATGACGGCACAAAACGCCGTAACCCGAATAACGTGGTTGATCTGAAAAACCGCAAATACCAGTGCGAACAGGTGAACTACGACACGTTTATTTCGTATCCGCAGCTTGATGCCTGGGCGGCACACCCTGATTTTCAGTCCCGCGTCAGCACACAGATTGCCCGGCAGGTGGCGCTTGACCGCATCATGATCGGTTTCAACGGCACGTCTCACGCGGATGAGTCCAACTTCAGCACTAACAAGCTGCTTCAGGACGTTAACGTGGGATGGCTGGAGCACATCAGAACCGACGCCAGCGAGCGCGTTATGAATGATGTAACGCTGACCTCCCGCAACATGGACAACACCGTGGCGCACGCGGGTAAATATGCGAACGCTGATGCACTGGTACAGGACGCGCGCTCATCCCTGCTGGATGAATGGCACAAGGAAGCTGACGACCTCGTGGTGATTATGGGGCGCAACCTGTTTAACTCGCTGCGTCTGCCCGTGCTGAACAGCATCAGCGGCCAGAATCCCAATGCGGAATTACTTGCCGGACAGCTCATCCTGTCATCGCGCGCCATTGGCGGGCTGGATGTATTCCTTGCGCCGTTCTTCCCGGATGCAACGATGCTGATCACCTCGTTCAACAACCTGTCAATTTACTGGCAGAAAGGAACAATGCGTCGCCTGATGAAAGACGAGCCGGAATACAACCGCATCGCCACCTACCAGTCCATCAATGACGCTTATGTCGTTGAAGACTATGGCAAGTGCGCGATGGTCACTGGCCTGAAGTTCGCCGACAGCTAATCACCTCACGGCGGGCATCATGCCCGCCTGTAACGGAGAGAAAAAATGATTACTCCTGCACAGCAACACTGGCAGAACGTGATGGCACAGCGCGCAGGCCGGGCGAATGAAGGCGTGGACCACGCCGCGCGTACCGCGCATGAAGAGGTGCTGTATCGTCTGCGTCTGGCACAGGCCCGGCTTAAGGGCGTACAGGCCAGAAGCGCGAAAGCCGCCATCAAAAAAGAGTTATTGCCGGACTTTTCCGGCTGGATTGAGGGAACGCTGGAGGCTGACGGCGGGCAGCAGGATGAAGTGATTGCCACGCTGATGGTGTGGGCGATTGACTGCGGCGATCTTCCGCTGGCGCTGCGTATTGGTGCATATGTGGTCCGTCACAACCTCATCATGCCGGATAACTTTGGACGTACTGCTGCCACGGTACTGACCGAAGAAATCTGTAATCCGGTACTGACGCAGGCCGGGACGGATGCCGACGCGGATTTGTCCGCCTTTATCGAACCACTGGACACCCTCCGGGAGATTGTCACCGACCAGGACATGCCGGACGAAGTGCGCGCCAAATTATGCAAAGCGTGCGCCTTTGCCCGCCGTGGCCTGACCGATGCGGACAGCATGGCCTCATCACTGAAGCTGCTGCGCGAAGCGATGCACCTGAACCCGAACGCAGGTGTGAAACGCGAGATTGCAACCCTTTCCCGCGCCCTGAAAAAAGCCGATTCCGCAGCCGCACCAGAAGATGCCAGCACACCGCAGGCGCAGGACGAAAGCAGCAAAAGTAAAAAGACAACGCGGAAGCCTGCAACACGAAAAACCACCGCGACGCAGAAGGCGAAGCGCGGTTAACGACTGACCCCGTCAGCGGGCGGCGTGCGCGGTGTTCCGGTTTGACTCCGTGACCGTTTACACCGCGCACCCACCGCCCGATTTTTTTCAGGAGTGAACCCCATGAGTATGGTTGCCAGAACTGAACCCAGACCCGCAGAGGACGACATCACCGATACCGATGATGGCGATACCCGCATTTCAGCGGGTGCATTCTGGCCGGATATTGTGTTGAGCGAGCTGCGTCTGGCGGTACGACTGCCGGGCCGCGTGACCACCTCCCGCCTGCTGCATACCGCCACCGGAGCTGTGGCACACGTTACCCGCGAGCTGGAAGCATGGCAGCAGGAACAGCAGGCGGCTGGCCATCAGACGCTGGCCGATGTTCCGGCACCCGTAATTAACGGAGAAAGCGTCAATCTCTGGCACTGGCGCAATGCTGTTTATACCGCCACGCGCGCCCTGATTCTGGAGCGTTATCGTGATGCAGACACAACGGACAAGGGCGACCGCCGGGCGGACGCTCTGGATATACAGACATCGGATTTGTGGCGTGATGTGAGCTGGGCCATCTCTGACATTCTGTGCCGCCCGCGAATCTTTGCGGAGTTGTGCTGATGAAAGTGAAGGCACTGGAAGGCGACACCGTGGATTCGCTCTGTTTCCGGTACTACGGCACGACGCAGGGCGTCACCGAAAAGGTGCTGGATGCCAACCCCGGACTCTGTCAGCAGGTATTTCTGGACGCCGGGCAGGAAGTGGAGATGCCGGAGCCGGAGAAGAAGAAACGAGAAATGATTCAGTTGTGGGGGGAGTAGCAGTGAGCACCATTCAAACAGGGATCACAGAGCAGGTTATTGCGTGGCTCTTTGACCACCTGCCAACGGTGTATGCAGCAGGCGCGGCGGTCAGCATTTCCGCGCTGATGAGTCTTTATGACGGACGAACGCTGGTTCAGACCGTAACGGGATCGCTGGCGTGCGGCGTTCTTGCCATGGCCGTGGCCGGGTCGTTGCGCTTCTTCGGAGTTCCTGAAGATGCCGTGACGTTTTTCGGCGCATCTATCGGTTTTATGGGCGCAGAAAAAGCACGCGACAAGATCATTGCCGCCTTTAACCGCATAACCCAAAAGGGAGATGAATAAATCGCAGGCTTAAAGCCGGTAATCACCATAAAAATCATTCACAGAGGTGACGAAATGAAATCGAAAGACGAAATTTTTGATGCCGTTCTTGGCAAAGAAGGCGGCTACGTCAATCACCCGGATGACAGAGGCGGTCCGACAAAATGGGGCATCACTGAAAAGGTGGCACGGGCGCACGGATACCGTGGCGATATGCGTGATTTAACGCGCGGACAGGCACTGGAAATCCTTGAAGCTGATTACTGGTACGGACCGCGTTTTGATCAGATAGCGAAGCTGTCCCCGGATATTGCCGCAGAACTGTGTGACACCGGAGTAAATATGGGACCGTCTGTGGCAACCAGAATGCTTCAGCGCTGGCTGAACGCATTCAATCAGGGCGGGAAACTGTATCCCGATATGGACACGGACGGACGCACTGGCCCACGCACGATTAACGCATTGCGTGCATATCTGGAAAAACGCGGTCGGGACGGCGAGATGGTGATATTAACAGCACTGAACTGTACACAGGGTGAACGCTATCTGGAGCTGGCGGAAAAACGCGAAGCCAACGAATCGTTTGTCTACGGCTGGATAAAGGAACGCGTGGCAGCATGAAGTTATGGACTTCTCTGGGCGTCGCTTTTCTTCTGATTGCCGCATGGGGAACATCCATGCGTCTGTCGTGGTCGCTGGGCCGGGAGAACGCCAGAAACGAAGCGCAGGCCAGCACCCTGAAAAGTACCGCCGACACCCTGAATATCATCAGCGCCGGGGTACAGGATATGCAGCAGGTGCTGGCGCAACTCCGCGTGGAAAATCAGCAACGCAATCAGGACGGAGAGGTAAGACGTGAACAGCTACGCAACGATATTGCAAAAGATGAATGCGCCCACGCTTTGCCTGACGCTCGTTTTACTGACAGGCTGCGCAGGCACGCAGAACGCGCCACGGCCAGCGCCGTCAGTCCGGCTTATACCGCAGACGCTGACCATACCGGTAACGCCTCCCCCCTTCCCTGATACTCCCACATGGGGAAATCTCGGTATATGGGGCGACCGCCTTCTGGATGCACTGGAAACCTGTAACGCTGATAAACGGGCCATTGAATTACTGGAACAGCGCAGGCTGCAACGACTGAACAACGAGGATAACAACCATGCTGAAAACTGATTCCCTGCGTGAAGCCATGACCCGTTCATGCCGATGGTGTCAGGCTAACCCGGAAAAATTCACCATTTTCGTGGAGAGCGGCAACATTGAAACGACCGGAGAAACGCCCTCGTTTGTTTACCGCTATCAGATGGTGATGTTTGTCATGGATTACGCCGGGGAGCTGGACGACCTCACGCTGCCGCTGCTGGCGTGGTTATCCGAAAATCAGCCACAGTTGTTGCTCAACCCTGAGCGTAATCAGGACATCAAATTCTCCGCCGTTATCAATGACGATGACAGCGCAGATCTCCTGTTTACGCTCCCCCTGCGGGAACGCGTTCGCATCACGCGCAGCAGTCAGGGCACACCGCAGGCAGAACACCTGCCGGAGCCAAAACCCCGCCTGCCATCTTCCGAAGGCGACTGGTCGCATGTATTCCAGGATGTGACGTGGGGTGAAAGCGATGGATAAGGCATTCACCCGCGTGGATGAAACCTTTGAGGCTATCCGCGACAGCCTGAATCAGCAGGCCATCAATAACATCGCCAGAAAGCTGGCACAGGATTTACGCCGCGCCCAGCAGGCACGTATCCGGTCACAGAAAGCGCCGGACGGGACCGCATGGACACCACGCAGACGCCGCGTAACCCGGATACAGGAGCGCATTCGCTTTATCTGGAATAACGAAGCACGCACGCTGAAAAACTGGCATCACGACACGGGGAAATACGGACGAACCATTACCGGGTGGGATGAGGATAAAAACAATATCCGCACGTTTTACCGGGATGACATCGACCGTTTTCTGGAAATACGCACCCGGCGCATCAACCAGGACAGCACAAAGCGCGTCCCCATGTTCGTAAAACTGCGCACCGCCCGCTACCTGAAAGCCCGTGCGGATGCTTCCGGTGTGACGGTGGGTTACAGCGGCGTGGCCGCACGTATTGCACGCGTTCATCAGTTCGGTGAGCGCGATCAGGTTGCGCCGGGCATTTTCACCGATTACCCGGTACGTGAGCTGTTGGGCATCAGTCAGGCAGATGAACGCCTGATTTATAACACGGTGCTGGGCCGGATTGCGGAGGCTGTACGGTGAGCGCAGAACTCATGCGGCTGCTGAGCAACATCATCCGCACCGGGATCATCTCTGAAGTTGATGAGGAATCCTGGCGCGTGCGCGTTCGCAGCGGCGAACTGGAAACAGGCTGGTTGCGCTGGAACACCACGCGCGCGGGGGCCTTCAATGTGTGGCTGCCGCCATCACCAGGCGAACAGGTGGTCATTGCCTGCATTGGCGGCAACCCGGAAACCGCCATGATAATTGGCAGCCTGTGGAGTGATGCCAATCCGGCACCCGGCAAAAGCCTGAAAGAAATCGTGATCAGCGCGCCGGACGGCGCGGTGTTCCGCTACGACGCGGACGCAGGCGCACTGAGTGCCAGCGGCATGAAAACGGCCACTTTGCAGGCATCCGTCAGCGTGAAACTGGATACACCCGTCGTGGAATGCACAAACCTTCTGAAAACAGCCGAGATTGACGTCACAAAAGGGGGAAAGATGAGCGGCAATATCACGCACAGCGGCGGCGACTTCACCTCAAACGGCATCACAGTGCATACGCATAAACACGGTGGCGTTAAAGGTGGCAGCGATTCGACAGGAGGCCCGCAGTGACAACCCGCTACACAGGAATGAACCCGGACGGGACGGGAAACCTGAACGATATGGAGCACCTGAAACAGTCAGTCAGGGACATCCTGACCACTCCGCTGGCAAGCCGGGTTATGCGACGGGAATATGGCAGCCTTGTGCCTGATTTGATTGACGACCCCATGAATAACACTACTCGTCTGCAATGCATGAGTGCTGCCGTGATTGCGCTGACACGATGGGAACCCCGCATTGCCCTGGATGCCATCGACGTTGTCTGGAAAGCGGGAGGCCGCGCAGGGGTGACGCTGTCGGGCACTGTCATGCAGACCATGCAGAATGTTGAGTTAACCATCACGCTGAGGGAGTAAATCATGCCCGCCGTTGACCTTTCCCAGTTACCGGAACCCGCCATCATCGCGGAGCCTGACTTTGAAGCAATTCTGGCTGACACAAAGGCCATGATGATTGCGTCCTATCCCGCCGAACAGCGTGAAGCCGTTTCCGCCGCGCTGGAGCTGGAATCGGAACCCCTTAACGTTATCGCTCAAACCATGTCGTTTCGTGAAATGCTGTTACGCCAGCGGGTTAACGAGGGCGCACGCGCCTGTATGTTAAGCCACGGTTCAGGGACAAACCTGGACAACCTCGCGGGCAATATGAACACAAAGCGCCTGGTTATCACTCCGGCAACGGATACCACCGACGCGGTGATGGAGAGCGACACCTCGCTGAGACTACGGGCGCAGCGGGCGTATGACGGCCTGAGTGTTGCAGGCCCGTCAGGCGCATACGAGTATTTTGCACGCAGCGCCAGCGGTCTGGTGCGTGATGCGCGGGCCATCAGCCCGTCTCCGGCCTGTGTGACGCTTTCCATCCTGTCCACTGAGGGCGACGGCACTGCAACGGAGGCGTTGCTTAATACCGTTCGCGCCGTTCTGAATGCAGAGGATACCCGCCCGGTGGCCGACCGCCTGACCGTACAGAGCGCCAGAATCGTGACATGGCGGCTGAATGCAAAACTGTACTTTTACCCCGGTCCGGAATCCGAACCTATTCTGGCCGCGGCGGAATCGTCATTCAGGAAGTGGCTGGCTGAACAGGGGCTTATCGGTCAGGACGTGGCGTTGTCCGCCATTGCTGCCGCACTGCATGTGCACGGCGTGCAACGCGTGGAGATAATCGAACCCACACAGAATATGGCCATCAGCGACATACAGGCGGCGCGCTGTGAGTCATTTACCATCAGCGAAGGTGGGCGCAATGAGTAATTCACTGTTACCGCCATCAGCCAGCAGTTTCATGCGTTGTGCCGAAGCCGTCGGAACACGCATTACAGACATTCCGGTAGACCTCAATACGCTGTGGTCGCCGGATACCTGCCCGGTGCATCTGCTGCCTTATCTCGCCTGGGCGTTTTCCGTTGACCGCTGGGATCGCAACTGGCCGGAAGAGACAAAGCGACAGGTAATTCGTGATGCATGGCTGATACACCGACACAAAGGGACCATCAGCGCACTGCGAAGAGCCGTGGAGCCTCTCGGCTACCTGATTGAAGTAAAGGAGTGGTGGCAACTCAACGAGGAGCCAGGAACATTTCGCATTGTTGTCGGAGTACTTGATCAGGGCATCACCGATGAAATGTATCAGGAACTTGAGCGCCTTATTGCGGATGCAAAACCAGTAAGTCGCCATCTGACGGGGCTGGCGATCAGCCTGAGTGTGAACGGAAAGATTTTCGTTGGTACGGGATGCTATCACGGCGATGCCCTGACGGTTTATCCCTACACCCCGGAGTCCATTATTGTCGAAGGGGATTATTTCCCTGCCCCGGCCATTCATTTAATTGATAATCTGAGAGTAAACGCATGACAGTGAAATACTACGCCATTCTGACTAATCAGGGCGCGGCACGACTGGCTAACGCGACGATGCTCGGCAGTAAGCTGAATCTGACGCAAATGGCCGTTGGTGATGCAAATGGTGTGTTACCAACACCAGACCCTGCACAAACAAAACTGATTAACCAGAAACGCATTGCACCGCTGAATCTTCTGAGTGTTGACCCTAACAATCAGAGCCAGATTATTGCGGAACAAATCATCCCTGAAAACGAGGGAGGATTCTGGATCCGTGAGATTGGTCTTTATGATGATGAAGGCGTACTTATTGCGGTGGCAAACTGCCCGGAAACGTACAAACCGCAGTTGCAGGAAGGCAGTGGACGCACCCAGACTATCCGCATGATTCTGGTTGTCACGAACACCGAAGCCATCACGCTGAAAATCGACCCGTCTGTGGTTCTGGCAACCCGCAAATATGTGGATGATAAAATCTCAGAGCACGAACAGTCACGACGTCACCCGGACGCCTCGCTGACCGTAAAAGGTTTTACTCAGTTAAGCAGTGCAATTAACAGTGAATCAGAAACACTGGCCGCAACACCGAAAGCGGTTAAGGCTGCATATGACCTGGCTAACGGGAAATATACTGCCCAGAACGCCACCACAACACAAAAAGGGATTGTTCAGCTCAGTAGCGCCACGAACAGCACGTCTGAAACGCTGGCAGCGACACCAAAAGCTGTTAAGGTGGTAATGGATGAAACGAACAAGAAAGCACCATTAAACAGCCCGGCACTGACCGGAACGCCAACAACACCAACAGCGCCACAGGGGACTAATAATACCCAGATCGCAAGCACAGCTTTCGTTATGGCCGCGATTGCCGCACTTGTAGATTCGTCACCTGATGCACTGAACACGCTGAACGAACTGGCTGCGGCGCTGGGCAATGACCCGAATTTTGCGACCACCATGACTAACGCGCTTGCGGGTAAGCAACCGAAGGATGCCACCCTGACGGCGCTGGCGGAGCTTGCTACATCAGCAGATAAACTCCCATATTTTACAGGGGCAGATCGTGCCGCGTTAACCGCGTTGACAAGTGTTGGACGTGCCATTCTTGGTAAAACCAGCACTCAGGGAGTTCTTGATTACCTTGGTTTGGGGGAAGGCTCTGCACTGCCCGTTGGTGTGCCTGTTCCGTGGCCCTCAACCACACCGCCAGCAGGGTGGCTGAAATGTAACGGCGCAGCATTTTCTTCTGAAATGTACCCCAAACTGGCAAAGGCTTACCCCGCGAATAAATTACCGGATTTACGGGGTGAGTTTATTCGTGGCTGGGATGACGGACGAGGTATTGATGCAGGACGAGAGATACTTTCATTTCAGGAAGGCACTATCGTCTCCGGTTTTGATGATAATGATACTGGGGATATCAGTTCACTCAGCTCAACACAATACGGATTTGGTGACACTTTAAGCTCTAATCAATGGGGGGCCATAAATGGCAAAAAGTGGATATTTGATGCATCCAGTAAAGGTGCACAAAAATATGACTGGTGGGCTTATGTATCAGCTCGTCCGCGTAATATTGCATTTAATTACATCGTAAGAGCGGCATAGAAACGTTGGTTTGGGGGAAGGCTCTGCGTTGCCCGTTGGTGTACCCGTTCCGTGGCCCTCAGCTACACCACCAACGGGCTGGCTGAAATGTAACGGTGCAGCATTTTCTTCTGAAATGTATCCCAAACTGGCAAAGGCCTACCCCACCAATAAATTACCAGATTTACGCGGTGAATTTATCCGTGGCTGGGATGATGGGCGAGGAATTGATGCAGCACGCGCTTTATTGAGCATTCAAACCGGGATGTTGGAAAAACACCGCCATATTGTTGTAGCTAACGATGGATATGACACAAAGGATGAATGGGAGTTGGCCACGATTTTCAAAAAAACATATACACAAGGCAGGGGGCTTGATGCCACAAATACAGGAGGGAGTTTGATTCCATCACCAACGCTTCATTCACGAGGAAGTATTGGTAACACAGGTGGTAGTGAAACCCGCCCCCGCAATATTGCATTTAACTATATCGTGAGGGCGGCTTAGTTATATTCAACTGGCTGCTGCCAGTGGTATTTCCGGCCAGTTGATATCTGGTGCCATGTTTATATCCATTGCGTTCAGTGCGTCTATATAATCCAGCACGGCGTTAAGCCGGGTGGTTTCTGCCTGCGTCAACTTCCGCCCGGCCTGCAACTTCAACTGAATCAGACTTATGGAAGCCATTGCCGCATCAGCCAGTGACTGGCGCTTGGTTTCTGCCGCTTCTACTGCGGCACCATGTTGTGCCTCAGTATCTGTCACCCATTTTTCACCATCCCATTTATCGTATGGTGTTAACGGGGCGATAGTGGTTGTATTTTTCGGGTAGTCACCCAGCGTCGTGATTTCTTCGGTGTTTCCCGTGTCAGTGTTATAGACGGTTTCACCACGATGGTCTGGCGCATACTCCCATGAACTTAAATTCTCCGAACGGCGGATAGCATAGCCCGCTTTATGTGCGCCCGGGGCATCTAAACAGGAATTTGCCGGAATACCGACACCCACAGCAAGATATTCAGTTGATTCGGAAATATATTCCCGTGTTTCACCATCATAGTTATAAACGACGATGTTTCCTGCCTGTACGGCAATAAGGTCATCATTTAATATCGCGTTATTCATTATGCGGTTCTCACAATATAATTGAAGGCAATATTGCGTGGGCGGGTTTCATTCCCCACTGAGGATTCCGTTCTGTATTGACTGGTAAATCTACCGTTAATTGCACCTTGCCGGACGGCGTTATCTGTCGACAACAGACTATCCCCTCCTTTGTCATTTGGCACCAGTACCGTGTTATCCCACGCGTCCCATGACCGAATATTATGATAATGACTTCCTGTTAACCACCCCTGTATGCTTAAGATGCCCCTTCCCGCATCCACACCTCGCCCATCATCCCAACCACGGATAAACTCACCGCGTAAATCAGGTAATTTTAACGTTGGGTAAGCCTTTGCCAGTTTGGGGTACATTTCAGAAGAAAATGCTGCGCCGTTACATTTCAGCCACCCTGCTGGCGGTGTGGTTGAGGGCCACGGAACAGGCACACCAACGGGCAGTGCAGAGCCTTCCCCCAAACCAACGTTTTCATGCGGCTCTTACGATGTAATTAAATGCAACGTTGCGAGGGCGAGTTTCTGTACCTACATTTCCACTAATTTCACCAAACCGTTTTACATTACGAGAGCTAATGGCTCGTAGTGAGGAAGGCACCTTTAAACCGGGTTCGTCTGTTTTAACTATTCCCCCGTCCCCGTATGTAGCCAGTATTCCAGGGTTTACTCCTTCCCGTGCACTTCCCGCGGCAAGTCCATCCCCGGTCCATAATTCCATATAGTGTGCATGATCCAAAATTGTGTGTGGCTGCCAATTAAGCAAAGCGCGGCCAGCATCCACCCCGCGCCCATCATCCCAGCCGCGAATAAATTCGCCCCGTAAATCCGGTAATTTATTGGCGGGGTAGGCCTTTGCCAGATTGGGGTACATTTCAGAAGAAAATGCTGCACCGTTACATTTCAGCCACCCCGCTGGCGGCGTGGCTGAAGGCCATGGAACGGGCACACCAACGGGCAGTGCAGAGCCTTCCCCCAAACCAACGTTTTCGTTTTTATCCCTACCTATACCAACTATGTATTTTTCACGAAACAAAGAGGATGTTTTTTATGCAAATTGGCTATATTCGTGTGTCAACAAATGACCAGAACACGGATTTACAACGCAATGCACTGAACTGCGCAGGATGTGAACTGATTTTTGAAGATAAAATCAGCGGAACGAAATCAGCCAGACCGGGATTGAAAAAACTGCTCAGAACGCTATCAGAAGGAGATACGCTGGTTGTCTGGAAGCTGGACAGACTGGGCAGAAGTATGAAACACCTGATCACGCTTATTGAGGAATTGCGGGAAAAAGGTGTTAATTTCCGTAGTCTGACGGACAGCATTGACACATCAACACCCATGGGGCGTTTCTTTTTTCACGTCATGGGGGCTTTAGCCGAAATGGAACGTGAATTAATTGTAGAGCGTACACTGGCCGGGCTGGCAGCAGCACGCGAACAAGGACGCATTGGCGGACGTCGCCCGAAGTTGACAAAAGAACAACACGAGCAAATAGCGAGGCTGATTAAAAACGGTCATGACAGGAAACAACTGGCGATCATTTACGACATCGGCATATCGACGATTTATCGTTATCACCCTGTAGGCGATATACAGGCTGAAGAAACAACCAGGCAGACTCAGGAAAATGAAAACCGCTAATCTGACCATTAGCGGTTTTGCGTTAATCAAAACAACCCTTTAACGGAGCTGGCCGCGCTGTTAAGGGATGATGTGACCTTATCTTTGAAGCCGGACAGCATATCACTGAACGATGAGGATTGCAGGCGCTCCCGCAAATCCTCATCACAGCGTTCAAGGGTCAGTGAAAATTCTATCTTTTTCGCCTTACCGTAGCGATCAAACTCGGAACGGGTCGTATTCGTTCCGGTCAGGACATACATGCCGTAAATCTGCCCGACGCCATCAATCAGAGGCCAGGGTCGTCCTGTATACGCCTGCGTGGTCAGCAGCGACAGCGACACTTCGCCACCTGTAATTTCAGGATAAAGCACACCAGAAAGAACGATGCGATCATCACCTGCACCGATATACTGCCAGCTTGCTGAACGGTTAACGCGTTCATTTTTCACATGCCGCCAGCTTTTGTTTTGCTGTAACTGCTGATGCGGCAGCGTGCGCAGCTCAAAAACAAACATGCCGTAGATCATCATCATGGCCATGACTCCTCAATCTTTATCGTAAAAACTGCCACGCCCGGCACGGGCGCGCCGTTCCATTTCTGCCCTGACCATTTCACCGACCAGTTTCGCCAGTTCGCGGGGATTCTGCGTAACAACGTTATGCAGATGAACATGAATTTCACCGCCAAATCCGGAGGCAACAGGCTCCCGGTTACGGGAAGTTACAGGAACTGATGCCACTGGAGATCGTATGGCCTCCGCCACCGGGCGGGAGCTGGCCGCAACAACAGGGACCAGCGCCGGAGGCAGCGGAGCCGGGACCACGGGTGTGATATTAATTGCGGGGGGCTTACTGACCTGCGCAATCTTCCGCTCCTGCCACTCCCCACGAACGGCAAGTGCGCGGGGCAGGTTCTTAAAGACAATATCGCCGGGGCCAATGCGTTTTTTCGTCTCCTCAACCAGCTTACCTGTGTTATCAGCAATTTTGCTGAGTCTGCGCAGCGTACCGGTATTGCTGTCTGTGAGCGGTTTATTGTCTTTGGGGTTATCACCTCCGGTACCATTGCCATTTTCCACAGGCTTCGGCGGATTGATTTTCGCCAGGTCCCCCTGAAGCAAGGCAACCTTGTCCTGAAGAATGGCCGCACGCTGTGCGTCTTCGATTTTCTTGCGCGCCCTTTCCGCTTCATCCGGAAGGACGCCAAGTTTTTCAAGTATCCACGCCAGCGTATCCAGCAGCATTTTTGCAGGTGTCAGAACAAGCTGTAACGCACCGCCAAGAACGTTACCGAATATCTCGCCAGCACTGGTACATTTATCCAGCGTTTCCTTGCTGGACTCCATCGGTGACAGCAGCGATTTAAACCAGTTAAACACCTGGCTGATCCCGCTCCCGATTGCGTCAAAAACAGGACCAAACCGTTCAAAGGTTTCGCGCAACGGGGTCAGCCTTTCCATAATCCCGCTGAACACCCCGGCAAAAAATGCCCTGATGGGATCCCAGTATTTCCAGATAAGAACGGCAGCTCCGGCAAGCGCAGCCACGATAAGACCAACCGGACTGAACAACGCCCCGATAGCGCCTCCCAGTAAAGAAACGGAACCCGTCACCATTCCCCATAGTGCTGGCAGAACCCTGACAGCATTCATTGATCCGGTCAGGAGGGAAAAACCAAGACGCAGTTTTGCCAGCGGGCCAGCAAGCACACCAATAGCCAGCGACAACGAGCCAACCGTTGCAGTCATTGCCAGCAGTGCACCGCCTGCAATCAGTAGCTGGCGCGTCAGTGCGGGATGGGCCTGCGCCAGCGCCGTCACCTTTGATACCACACGCGTGAGCAACTGCGTGACAGAACGCAGCGGACCGTCAATCAGATCTGCAATGCGGATGCGCAACCCTTCCCATGCACTGCTGAGTGATTTCAAATCGCCGTCAAGGTTGTTGGCCATAACCTTTGCCGTGCGTTCAGCCTCACCGCGCGCGCCTTCAAGTTCTTTTCTCAGTTTGGGTAAGGAGCCGTCACCTGCCGCATCAACGAGGGCCATAAATGATGTGAAAGCCTCTTCTCCGGCAATGTCCTTAAAGAACGATACCCGGTCAACTTCCCCGTATTTGCGGGTAGCTTTATAAAGGTCAGCCAGCACATCCTCCATCGGGCGCATTTTGCCCCCGGCATCCGAGACAGACACGCCAAGCTCTTTCAGCGCCTCTGCTGCCGCCTTTGGCGGTGATGCCAGACGAGCCAGGCTGGCACGCATTGCCGTACCAGCATCACTCCCCCTGATACCCATATTCGCCAGCACGCCCGCCATCGCTGCGGCCTGCTCCAGCGATATTCCCAGCTTACCCGCCACCGGACCTGCATATTTCATGGTTTCACCCAGTGCGCGAAGGTCAGTGTTGGTACGGGTAAACGCTGCGGTGAGTGTGTCGCCGACCCGGTCCATCTGGTCAGCAGAAAGACCGAACTGCGTCAGAATATTTGAGCCAATATCCGCCGTCTCACCGAGGTCCATACCGCCAGCCGTTGCCATGCTCAGTACGCCAGGGAGCGCAGCCTGAATGGCCTGTGGTGTGAAGCCAGCCATTGCAAGAAATGCCTGCCCACTGGCGGCATCGCCTGCGGTGAACTGCGTTTCAGAGCCAAGTTTTAACGCCTGCTCACGCAGCGCCTTAAACTGCGGGCTGTTTTTGTCGATTCGCGTCAGTGCCTGAACGCGGGACATCTCTTTCCCGAACCCGATCGCAGGCTGCAAAAAACGCCCGGCAGCATAGCCGCCCGCCGCTGCCGCACCAATTGCCAGCGCACCACCTGTTTTCAGTTTTCCCGCTGTTTCCTGCGCGCGCGAATACCGCTCACGCGCCTGCGTTACACGCGCAAGCGCCTGCCGTTCGCGTTCAAGCTGGTTGTTGTACTGTTCGGTGCGTCTGATGGCCTGCTGGATGGTGTTATCGCTGCCTGTCAGGGAAATGCCGTGGCGTTTCAGCTCTCCGCCAATCTCCCGCATTTTCTGAATTTCCCGTGTGCGCGATTCATTCAGGCGTTCAAGCCGGGTGCTTAACTGCTGCATCAGCTTTTGTTGTTTTTCGCTGAGCACTGTACCCGTGCGTTGTAACTGATTAAGGGCGTTAAGCTGGCGTCGTGCTTTCACGATACCCGCATCCGCTTTACTGACAGCGTCGCGGGCGCGCTCAAATGAACGCGCCTGACGCTCGAGATTTTTGATCGCCCCCTGCGTTCGCTGGATGGAGTCACCAAACTGCCCCATCAGGCGGCGGGCGTTTTCGGCAGGCCGGGTCAGCCTGTCAACGGCGCTGAAAGCGACCCGGATATCAAGAGTCTTCATTGTCTGCATTCCCGCTGCGAAGTGCCGCCCGCTCACGCCAGCTAACCACTTCGCCGGGCGTCATCATGAAGATTTCGGCGGGCGACCAGTTAAAAATAACGGCAATATCTGCCACAAAGTCTTCTATGTGCTCAAAGCACACAACCGTGATCAGGCTTCCGTCGCCTGTTCGTTCTTCCCGCCAGAGTCCGCACCGCTCAAAAAATTTACGGCAACCACACATAACTGAATAAAGTCACGGGATGCCATTTTTTTGATCGTCACTTCATCCAGTCGCGGTGATGTCACGCGTGACAGCAGCGTAAACATGGATTCCGCTTTCAGATTCAGCACATCAGACAGCGACAAATCTCGCAGAGATCCAGCCTGCTCAATAGCCCCGGTGATCTCCACATACGTGATTTTTTCGCCGCCTCGCTCAATTGGTTGGGTAAGTTTTACGCCACGCTCACTGGTTTCTTTCACAGTGTCAGCAACTACCGTGTTTTCGGTATCGATGTTTTTCGTCTCTTTCATCAGGAAACTCCTTTCAGTCAGAGGCGACGCACTGCGCCGCCTGCATATTACTTATCAGCCAAGCCCAAGCGCGGAACGGATGCGATCGGGCACAATGTCCTTGCCGTCCTTCCGGTAAATGAAGTTCAGCAGGTCAATCTCCCACAGCGGGCGATCGTTAACGCTCAGCTTGTAGTAGGTGTTTTTAATGGCGTAAGAGTGTGATGTGGCTTCGCCCTGTTTGGCTTCCCCCATATCAATTTCCGTCACACGTCCGCGCATTTCGACTTCATACAGGTCGCTTTCTGCATCGGTGTAGTATTCACCCGCAAAACGCAGCAGCGTGCCGTCAATCGTGCCGCCATACTTAAGGAACAGCTCACGAACTGCGCCCCCCATGACAAAGCTCGCATCAAGCGCGGAGTCGTCCAGACCGAGATCAATACTTACCGCACCCATCATGCCACCACCCCGGTAGCTGTCGGTTTTGCGCGTCAGCTTAGGCAGAGTGACGGACGTCACCTTACCCACTTCGTTTTCACCATCCACAAACAGCGTAAAAAAGCGAAGATGTTTTGGCACAGCCATCAGGCACCTCCCAGCACCGCAAATGCGGGTTCAAAGTATTCATCAGTAAACGTCTGGTAAAGCTCCATATCTTCCAGCGGGGGAACAGGCGTATATTTGTAGCGAATACGCACACGCCCCTGACGTAAATCCGTGGTGCTGTTATCCACCACGTCATACCAGCACTCCGCGCCAATCAGTTTCCCGGCAGTAACCAGTGAATCCAGTTTTGCCCTGATGGCACTGATAACATCCTTCACGTTCGCAGGCGTCAGTGGACTGTCGATGGTTTCAAACTGCGCTTCCGCAATTGAATCAGCCAACACCTGTGCGGTTCGGGTATACACCTCAAAGATGTAGGCGTTCGTTTCCGGTGTGCGGTTGCCCCAGAAGCGGAACCCGTTGCGACGAATAATGGTCGTGATTTCTTTGTTGTTGAGGCTGTTGGCATCACTGTCTTCGGCCTGCAACGACCAGAACACATGCCTGGACATCCCCAGCACATTTTTAACCGGAACGTTGGACAGCGATTTGTGCCAGCCCTGTTCATGGTCAATGTACGCACGGAGGCCGCACGCATAGGCAGGCGCGGGGAACGTTTCGTTTTTGCCACTTTTGGGGTTGTAGGCGATGAAGTCCGGCCATAAGAGCATCACCTCACGTTCGTTGAATTTCTGGCGGTAGGTAATCGCCTCAGCCATCGTGTTACAGCCGTGACATGAGGCATACACAAACGCGCGCAGTTTACCTGCAATCACGCACAGGGATTTTGTTACAGCCTCCGTGTCCAGCTCCGGCGCGGCCAGAATACGCGGACGGTATCCGATGCTTTCATCCTGCTCTGCAACAAGCAGCGCATACATCCCCGTATAGCTGCCGTCATCCTCAGAACCACCGATAACCAGTTGATCCTGCGTCTTTCCGTCTTCTTCTTTGTGTTCAGCCACGCGAACGACGATCACCTTTGTGCTCACCTGGTCTGCAATGGCCTTAAGCGCACGATAAAGCGTCCCCGTTGTCCCGCATTTTCCCAGCACGTCATTGACGCGGGTCAGCAGTGTGGGCTTGTTCAGCGGGAACAGCTTCGCGTCCGCATCATCCGCCGTTGCCACGATACCGATAACGCTGGAATCAACATCGTTAATCGCTGTTACCAGGTCGGTATTTTCCGTAACACGGGCACCATGAAAACGAGTTTCACTCATAGCTTCAGCCCCTTGTATCCGTTAAATGATTCGGCAACAATCATCACCCACCACGCGCGTAATCTCACCCCTGCGCCGTTCTCCCGACCCGGCGACAACAAAAAGCAGTAACCCCCTCCGCACGCACATGCGACCATGCCGCACAGGGAGGGAACAGATGACCGACACCACCATGCAATTGCTCAGTCAGGGCACAGACCCCGTGAAAATGCCGGATTTTGATATTCTTGCGGAGGGTAAAACGCTGTCAGGCGTGGCAGAGCGCCTGATGAGCCTGTCACTGACCGACAACCGGGGATTTGAGGCGGACCAGCTCACCATCACGCTGGATGATGCGGATGGTCAGTTGCAGCTACCGCCACGGGGCGCGCGCCTGACGGTTCTCATTGGCTGGAAAGGAGAACCGCTGACAGAAAAAGGCACTTACATTGTTGATGAAATCGCTCACGAAGGACCGCCGGACAGGCTGACTGTTTCAGCCAGAAGCGCAGATTTTCGGGATGAATTTAACGTTAAACGTGAGGTGTCCTGGCATGATGTGACCCTTGAGCGTGTGGTATCCGCCATCGCTCATCGGTATGGTCTGAAACCACAAATCAGCGAAATGCTGATGGATATCGAAATCGACCACGCCGACCAGACCGAAGAAAGCGACATGTCCTTCCTTACGCGCATGGCGGAAATGCTGGGCGCAATCACCACGGTAAAAAGCGGTAATCTGTTATTCATCATGCCAGGCGGTGGCGTGAACGCACAGGGCCAGCCGTTGCCCTCGTTCGCCATCACGCGCAGCAGTGGCGATCGCCATCAGTTCCGCATTGCTGACCGCGAAGCGTATACGGGGGTACGCGCTTACTGGCTTGATCTTAATTACGGGAAAAAGAAAAAAGTCAGCGTGAAACGCCGCAAACCGCCAAAACCCAAAAAGGAGAAAAGCAGCAGCCGTGAAGGTGATTATATGGAAGGCGCAGAAGGCAATGTGTTTGTGTTACGCAAGACTTATCAGAACGAGCAGGCAGCAAGACGCGCAGCGGCGGCAAAGTGGCAGCAGCTACAACGCGGAGCCGCAGCGTTCTCCATCACACTGGCACGTGGACGCGCAGAACTCTACCCCGAAATGCATGGCACGGTAACAGGATTTAAAAGCGAAATTGATAATCAGGACTGGATTATTGCAAAAGCCGAGCACACCATTGATAACAGTGGCTTTACCACGCAGCTTGAGCTTGAAGCCAAAATCCCGGAATGGATAGCAGAAACAGAGTAAACAACTTAGATGCATTAGCCCTGACATTTGCTAACGCGCTTACAGCAAGAATCATAACCAATCTGACAGCCTACCCGGTGTCAAAATCAGAAGAGCCTTACATTAGAATATGTTAATTTGTAGCAAACAAATTTACACACAAATGATTACTGCTGAAATAGCCCCCATAAATACCATGTCAAAGGATCCATGTTATGAATATGCAAATTTTTATCGCACCAGCAGCCACAGTTGCTGCAGTCTGCCTTGCTGCATATTTTGCTTTACGAAATGAACGTAAAAAGAAAGCACTTGAGATTAGAACAACTCAACTAGATCGAATATCAGAGCTAGTAAACCGAGCATCTACCAATTTGATGCAATATACAGGTACTCTTGCCTCTATACTGGAAGCGCACGCCAAAGATAATTATCTACCGAACAAAAAATTTGACATTAATGTAATTAGCAAATGGAAAGATTGCCTCGATGAGAGTGAGGTCTGGGCGATTGATAGACAGCAACTAAGAACATGTCAGCACAGTCTGGAGTTTCATCGTGAAAAAGAATGGGCTGAATGGAAAAAAATAATTCCACCATTACTTGATAAAATTGACCAATTTTTTCTCATATCTAAGCCAGGGCAACCTGTTACGTTTATAAATGGCCAAAACAAAACAGCTGATGAACTACTTGTTTTCTCAAGATATTTGAGAAAACAAACAGCAGAAATTGAATCAGTACGTCAGCTGTTACTTTCTCAAATGAGAGAGGAATTCATCGAGTTAACTAGCTTTGAACCTGTCACAATGTTTAGCTTATTTAAATCAATAAAGAAAAATGTCATGCAATTTTTCTGTATCAGTGCTCTTAAAAATTGACGCTCTGTTGCAAGCAACCCCAGTGTTAAACTGGGGTTATTCTTGCTAAGAGACCTTTCTACGGCATCAGTAAACAAAACGAACTATCAGTTGGAGTCTGAGCAAGTTCAGCCTAAACTAGCGACAGCACTACGTTAAGGGAGGTCGCTATGTTCCGTTGTCCGCTTTGTGGCGCATCTGCCCGTATCCGCACCAGTCGTCCGGAAAATGATTCAAACACCGTGAGGCAAAAGTATTACCAGTGTAACAACCTGGAATGCGGCGTATGCTTCTCAACACTGGAAGCTTTCCATAAATTCACATCGAAACACGCCTCCGGCATCCACTCTTCAGAAGATATCCCGTGGCATGAGCTGCCAGCTTCACACAGGGGAAACAATCAGATGAGCTTGCCTTTACCTCAGAATTAACAGGCAGAATTGCCGGAGTAACAAAAAAGCGATAGATTACGCGCGGGTGCCTTTCGGCTGATGGTCGGAGGGAATACCCGAAGGCCAGATGTGGAAAGGCCCCGGAAAACATCTCTGTTTAACCGAGGCCCTAACCGCATTACCTTGACAAGTGAAAGGTTAGCGCCTCTCCGGAAAAGGAGCAAGTGCTATGTCGCAAAAATCGCTTACGGCCATCACGTTCTGCGTGACGGCAATCCTCATCATCTGGATGTTGCACGGTTCGCTGTGTGAAATACGGATGAGCTTCTGGGGAGCGGAGTTTGCGGCGTTCTTACAGTGTAAGCAGTAAGGAAACCGCGACGGGGGAGCAATCCCCCGTCAATCGGTTGCCAGGGTAAGGTCGATAAGGCACCCTATCTCACAGACATGAACAACAAACCCGCAGCATAAAAACTGCGGGTTTTCTTTTTGGTGTCCTCACCGACTTGAAACAGTGATCAGACTATAAGACAAAGCCCACAATGTAGCGGGCTTACTCCCCTCCCCCCACTAAATGTGGACGCATCGTGGAACGAAGAGATATAAAACATTATAAATCAATTAGTTATTGAAAGAAAAAAGGCCGCAGAGCGGCCTTTTTAGTTAGATCAGATTACTCGTCTTTG
>OLQZ01000141.1_pt1 | contig 33414 bp, 30 predicted proteins | sample 1643191 | NCBI WGS metagenome assembly OLQZ01 (sample SAMEA3136768, study PRJEB25190) | human gut metagenome | biome: human gut; feature: human-associated habitat; material: faeces | place: Austria | collected 2013
CCAAGCCTGTAGTGGACTTTCACCACCAAGTTTTCACCCATGCAGGGCGCACATCAAAAAAATGAGCAGAAGGTCTTAGACACCTTCTGCTCATTCTTTTCTATCAATTAAACTTCAAAACGTACACGACGGTAGCGAACGATTGCTGCTGCCATCAAACCAAGACCAATTACGATAAAGGCAATGATACCCATTCCACCAGTTGATGGTAACGTACCGCCTTTAGAGCTATTGGCAATTGGTAATGCTGTTGCGTTGTTGTAAGAATCTTTGTCGATTTCGAAATCAACATCGTCGGTTAATTTTTGGAACCCATTTGGCGCTTTGATTTCTCGAAGCATGTAGTCACCGTATGCTAAACCAGTTACTTCAAAGCGTCCATCTGCATCAGAAATGAATTTTGTTGCGTTTGCGTAGTCTTCATTTGGTCCAACTGGCGTCCAAGTTTTAGAATCTGTACCAACTGTTAGGTATTGTTCTACGCCATTTACTTCTCTGATAACAACGAATTCCGCACCAGCTAATCCTTTTGTTTCGCCATCTTCATGTTTGAAGAATTTTTTACCGCCAGTGATGATTGGATCGATTGGATCATTTGTTTTCACATCATCTTGTCCACCATCATGATTCATTGTTACAGTAAATTCGTTATTGATGTCCAAGTCGACTGGTGTTTCATCTGTGAATGAAACAGTGTAGTAAAATTCAATTCTTTGTCCAGCATATTGACTTAAGTATTGCGCTGTTGCAGGTCCCGCAGCACCTGTCAAGTTCATTGCAATATTAAATCCAGCATAGCCAGTGAACGGTGCCGCTGTATTATAATAGTCATCTGTTGCATTCGCTAAGAAAGTCGCTGGGGTAACAGCCGTACCACCAATCACGATTTGATCAATTCCTTCGAATTTCACACCTTTTTGGGACACCTGATCGTCAAGTACAAATTTATTGTAGCGTGTTTGCTCTACACCAGCCTCTGTCAAAATTTCACCAATTTGGCTTGGGAAGGTGAATGATGCTTTATAGTTGATCCGTTTTCCTACTTCAAACGTATAGAACGTTTCGCCTGCCGGAACACCCTCTAATGCTTTACCTGCTTCATCAACTAAGATCTTTTCAGGTTTTTCTTTATCATCGATCTTATTTTTTGGATATAAATGAATCGTACTTAGTTCATTTGCACCATCCATTGCAGGTAAAACTAGAATAATTGGATTTGAATAGGTAGTGTAGCCTGCTGGTAGTGTTTCTTCAAAATAGTACACCTTATAAATTCCGCCAGCTGTTCGTTTTTCTAACGTAGGGAAGGTCACATTCCCGTTAGCATCAGTAACATCACTTGCTACATTTGTCGCATTTCCTTTATCCAAAACGAATGTCTGCATCAACGCTTCGGTTTTCGTTTTTGCTACAGCGTCTGTTTCGCTTCCAGTTAGCCCCAGCTTACTATAAAAATCTTCAGTGACATCCCATGCGGTAAAAGTTACACCTGGTAATCCTTGATAATGATCGAACTCATTCATTTCTTTACCTGTGTTAGCTATTGCTGTGTTAGGAAATTCATCCATTTTCTTTTTATGCAATGTTACTGATACGGTTTCCCCAGCAGCCTTTGCATTCTCGCTCAGACCAAACACCCCTGTTAGTAGTGGTACGAGACATATAATTGCTGTTAATAGTCCTGTCCATTTCACTTTATGTTTCATTATTTTTTCCCCCTATATTTTTGAGTCTTTTTCAAACCCATAATTGCTGAAATAAGTAGTACCCCGCCAAGTAATGAGTAGCTTTTTACGAAATCATTCGTTTGCGGCAATGTTTTATGCGAAGTGACTGCTGACGCTTTAGGATTTTCTGTTTGCTTGGCCACTTCACCTGGTGGTACAGTTGTCACCGGATCTTGTTGTTCCGCATATTTTCCATAAACCATCACTTTGAATGTTTCTATATTGGAGTCAATAGCGTACTGTGGAAAGAATAAGACAATTGGTAGAAAACGAAATTTTCCGGTTTCTCCGCTAGCTAAAATAAGATACGCCGCATCCTTATTGTCTTGATAGCGCGGAAGTAGGAACTTTGCTTCTCCTTCGCTATTGACAACTAAAGGTTCTTCTCCCAGTGCTTTTAGATCTTGTGTTCGAATAAAGCTCTGCATTTCCTCCTTGAGAACATTTTTATCCAGCAGATACTCTTTTGCTTCTTTTTCAGACATCGTGGTCGAATGACGCCAGCTAGTTAAGTCATAGATAGTAAAGTTCAAATGATCCGTCCCCTGAACTTTCTCTCCTTCTTTTTGTCTTGTATTTATTATTACTTCAACTTTTTCATTAGATGATGCTGCCGAGACAGATGTAGTCAGTCCGACTGCTCCAGCAAAGATTACCAGAAGAGACAAGAAAAAAAGATGATATTTTCTCATGTTTAGCCCCTCCTTCGATCAACATACCAATAGATCGCACCCAATCCACTACCTATTACTAGGCAAATACTCGACGCTAATATGAAGTAACGATTGCCAAAACTTCCTGTTTTCGGCAATGCACCAAATTGTCTTTTATTTTTCACCTTCACAGTAATAGTATTTTCTGTTGAATTTAGATCAACTGAGCTGGTTAACAACGGATGCGTTTCTATTGAAGCAAGAGCGTTATCAAAAATACTAATAGCAACCTCTTTATCCAAACCGATATAGTTATCAGGTGCAGTCACTTCTTTTAAGAAATAATTACCTGGCTCCAACCCTGTAAAAGTGAAAGTAGAACCTGTAGAAATCGTCTTATTATAAGTCCCCGATGAATTCCTCAATCGGAACGCAGCACCTTCTATTTCTGTTCCTTGATCATTGGTCTTTATAACCGTTAATTTAAATTCCTTCAATTCATTTACGATCGTTTTAATCGTTGAAGTAGCAATGACCCCCGTTCCATCCGTTCTCTCTGCAACTACAACTGTGAAATCGTCACACTTTTTGAAGCCTTCCGGAACAAATGTTTCGCTTACACGATAGATGCCTGCAGGAAGGTTAGTGAATTTAACAACACCCTCATTGTCAGGTGCAACATCTTTTGCAACTTCCAGATTTTTTCGCGTTTCTGTCAAAGTAAATTTTGGCCGTTTCTCATCTGAAACAGTAAATGGTTGTTCATTTTCCATTACTTTCTTAAATGAAAAGTCGGTAGTCAGCAATCGATTCGTGATAGTTATTCCTGCTGAATCTAGATTACTAGATGTAAAACTCTCCTGACTGTAAGTTGGATTGGCGTAACTCGGTACTCTATTCTTATCTCCAATTCTTTCAATAACTCGGTATTCAATCGTGGAATTTCCAGAAACTGCTGGAAACTGGTTCGTCCAAGTATTTTTTTCATTTAAACTAACCTCGTGTAAATCAACCCATTGAGTCCCATCTTTTCTTTGCAAGACGGCCCTTACCTCTTGACGAAGTCCCCAGCGATTATTAGCATCATTTGACCAGACCTTTTTAACTGGAATGACAAAATCTTCATTCACAGCTCGAACAGAAGGTACACCAAAATCTAAAATATCTGTTGTACGGTCAGGTGAAACTTGTAACGTTGTTTTTCCATTAGCTGGGTACCATTTCCCTGAAACAAAGCTGGAATCTTCCGTCTTCAAACGTACTTTATAATTAATTTCAATTTCCTGATTGCCATAAAGATTGATATTCGTCACTTTTACTTTTCTTGAGTTCGAACTGTCGACTATTGCCATCCTGTCAGCATCAATAGCCTTCGTGCCTACTCCATTCTTTAATGAAACATCCTTTACAGTTGGCGTTTCAACCAGCTCTACCATATCGCCCAACGGATCTTCAATCACACCGTGTTCAACAGTCGTAAGCGTCGATTCAAACCAGTCTTGGAAGGAATCGTCAAAATCTTTAAGATCCTTTGCTTGATAGAAATAGTAATCTTTTTCTGAACTACCAGTAGTATTAGACCTTTGAGTGGTCATTTTATAGAGACCTTTTATCAGATCAGCCGGACTATGATATTCTAGAGGCCCACCATAAGTTCCCATAGCGATTGCTTGAATTTCGATACCTGCATCTCTTAGATCGGCCGCCTGTGAATTGGCCATGTCTAAGTGAGAGTTGATTTTTAGAGGCGTTCCACCTCCTGCATTAGTGATAGTGAATGTTCTATCCATAATGGGAGGATTTAAATTACTCAAAACATAAAGAGATGTAGAACCATTTGACTGTAAAGGATCTCCCGCTTCACTGGCGATATAGTTGGTGATTCTTACTTGAGAAGGAAAGATCGCAGGATCACTTTTCCCTGCAGTCGGTTTCCTACTACTATTCGGTGCGCCATCAGTTAAAAGAAAGATGACTTTTCTTCGCCCATCATTTGTTGCAAGTAATTTTTTTTGTGCCTCGATCAAGCCTCCTTGGGTATAAGTCTGATGACTTTGTGTGCTAGCAGATTGGTATTTCGATACCAATTGATCCCAGTCAGCATATCGCGCGGATAAATTAGAAGTGCTGATTATCTCACTCCCAAATACGACACCACCAATTTTCAGATAACCTAAATTATCTGGCACATTACTTTTAAACTGATTGATTACCTTTTTTAGGGATTCAACAGAAACTTCTTTTCGCTGTTTCCCACTAATTAAATAAGTTGATTCAGTGAAAGTCATGGATGCGGAATTATCCAATACAAACATGACATCAACACCTGGCTTGGTTAAAGAGTCACCTCGGACATTTAACCGTACATTAAACTCATCCTCCTTAGCAGTTTCAGTTGCATATTTTCGTAAGGCGATATCCCCTTGCGCCTTTTCACCTACTCCGTAGTAAATATAAGAGTTCTTATAGTTGTCTGTAGACGTGTTCCAGCTTTGTACACCGTCCCAAACATTTGCCGCTGCGTTATCCTTTCCGCCTTGGTGATTGATCACGTTCGTCTGACCGGTTGGCTGCCAAGAGTATTGTGGATATTCCCCATTATCCGTTTTATAACTTGGTGCCTTATTCGTGTACGAACTTCCACGAGCTAAACTACTAGTCGTTATTCCAGATAATGGTGACAGAGTATTTTGTTCTGAGTATAGTGAATAGCTACTTACGGTTGGTGAATCTGCGTCACTAGCTGAACTACTGGCAGACTCTTTTTTCGAATTTTTTGAACTGTCCGTTTTATCCATTTCCAACAACATAGGCTCAGCTAATCCAAGAATATCTGTGTCAGAACCATTTTTATTTTGTTCGTTTTGTTCATTTAGTTCGATGAATAATTTAAGTTTCTTCTCTTTCTTAGGAAGTACGATTTCCAATTCATAGTTTGCTGAAGATGTAAATTCTTTTTCATTCAACCAATCATCTTTTTTTTCCATTCCATCGATTACAGGATACTCGATTACTTGATCGCTCTCTGTTAATATTTTTAGCTTTAAACGACTTTTTTTTTGCTCACTGTCAGCTTCTCGTTTCATCTTGATTCGAAAAACATTTCCTTCTTCTGTTAGCTCCGTTTCATAAGAAACGTTCAGAAAGGTCTCATCAATTAAAACTTTTGTATTTGTTTCTGCAAATGTTCGTGTCCTCACACCCAGCAAACCCGTCAAACTTGAAAAAATGACTCCTAATACAATAAGAAACTGCAGTTTTCTCCTAAGCATATTTTTACCTCCTTTCACCCTAAAGTACCGCTACCAGTGTTATTATCTTATAAGATAAAATAAGTATTTACAAATTTAAAATTAATTTAATTTTTGTTATTTATTAACTTTAAAAAGATGGGAAAACACCTGGTAACACATCTATTCCAATCTGTCTATCGTTATTAGACTCATTTCTTTTAACATCAATTAAAAAATTGAGTATTCATTTTATTAATATTAAGTTAATTTAATGGTTTTTAATGATGCAGTTTTTTTATAATTGTTTAAAAAACGCCAGTATAAAGCGATATATTAGAAAAATAAGAGTATATTAAGTTGTTTCACTCTATTTTTATATCTCGATATTAACCATTTTTCTGTCTATTAAGAATTAATAGTTTATATTTACCGACCAATACTTATATGTAAGGGGTAAAACAAATCCAAATACTTTATTTCATCTAAAACGATAGTTATCGTTATTTTTAATGCTTTGTATCGTTCGATTCCATCGTTACAAAAACCGAAAAAAATGTTTTTTATTAAAGCTAGGAAAACTCATAATAGAAAAAATCTATTATCTATTCATTGCACAATTAAAAGAGGGGATGACAAAAATAATTGCCATCCCCTCTTTTTTGAATATTCGGCATTCTAGAGATTCTTTCAATTTGAAACAAATCTTAAGTTAATCGTGAACAAGCTTTTACTAAACGGTCGTTAATCTTTAAGCTGGTACAAAGGAGTTGTAATTACTCTTTGATAGATTAAAAAAGAATCGGTTCAACGGCTGTATTTTCCTAAAAACAATTAGAACAGCACTGGTTTTGAATCTTTAAAAAGCCAAATTAACTTAGTCATCATCAAACTTCTCTCTTCCTTTTCCTTTCTGCCTTAATTAAATCCCTTTCAATTTTTATCCTATTCAAACGCTTCTTCCACTTTATTTTTATAACTAATGAAAAGTTCTTTTCACTTGGCTTAAAACAACAGCATTTATCTACTATTGTTTTTGAAATTGAATTATTTTAACTTTAAAGCAACCTATCTAGTCAAAATTTTTCCCTAATATTTTTTATTTTCTCAGTAAATTGGGTCGCTAAAAAAGACCCTTCAAGCCACTATTTTCTCAGCACTTGAACGATCCAGTAAATGAACGATAGCCCGCTCAATCAAGAGCGGGCTATCTAACTAATCAATATTTGTTATTCTAAAGTTGAGGGTGTTGACTATTACTAAAAATTAACTATTTCTCGTTTAAACGATGTATTCCCAAATCCTACTAATACATCCTTGTAACCCTTTAGTTACGCCAGTTTGATTAAATTTCATCAAAATGAGTTAAAGTATCGCATAAAAATATTTTTTGTATTTTTTTATTTTAGCATACTTTTAGATAATTGAAGATATTAAATCAGAATATTATTCAATTCTTTTTACTAATTTAATAACTTTATAGGAGTAAAACTTTTCGTTCGCTGTCACTCTTGACACTTGAGAACTTCTATAATGTATTGCCAAAATCCAAAACGCCTTTCAAAGCTAGTCATCTCAAGATGCTCCAGATGGTTGATACATTCTCTAATCTTCATCATCAGTTTTTGACTTGTTTCATTATCACCTTTCTTATATATTTTCAAAATCAGCCATCATCGTTATCAAAAATTCTTTATTCAAAAAAATTCTTATTTATCTCCATGCTGGATGAATCATCTAAAAAAATTATATTGACATTGAGCAAGGATCATTATACGATTTATATGACCGAAAAATGTTTTTGGTCATATAAATGCAATTGGAGGATTCTATGCCAAAATTTAGTAAGCATGAAAAACAACTCATTTCACAAAAATTATTGACTGTCGCAGAAAAACTTTTCTGTGAATATGGATTAAAAAAAGTAACTGTCGCAGAAATCACTAAAGCAGCTGCAATCGCTAAGGGCTCTTTCTATGCTTTTTATCCCAATAAAGAAGAACTCTATTTTCATATATTAGTGAATTGCCAAAAAGACATGTGGCAAAAAATGGATTGCTACTTGAAGCAAAATCATATGTTAAAGCAAAGAGAATTGGTAAAAAAAACAATGATTTATCTGTTCGAATTACTCCCGCAATATCCTTTAATCAAAAAAACAGACAGTGAAACGATGGCTGTATTATTCCGGAAGTTACCATCTAAAGTGATCGAAAATCATTCTAGTGAAGATGCTGAAGCCTTAAATCTTTTTATGGATTACGGTGTTCGATTTACTCAACCTATTGATGTAGTTACAAAGGCATTCCAAGCACTCTATGGAGTGATCATTTTATTAGAAAAAGAGGATGAAGGGCTACGTTGGCAAGTATTGACTGTGATGATGAATGGTTTAATCAATGAATTAGTGGAGGAATAACGATGATTCGTGTAGAAAATCTCTTTTATCATTATCCCAATAGCAAAACGCCTACTTTGAAAGAGATAACTTTTGAAGTAAAAAAGGGGGAAATATTTGGATTTTTAGGTCCTTCCGGCGCTGGGAAAAGTACTCTTCAAAAAATCCTAACGGGAACTCTTTCTGGTTATCAGGGAAATGTGTCTGTAATGAATCATTCTCTTAAACATCTACCTGAAGATTATTATGAAAAGATCGGTGTTGATTTTGAGTTTCCAAATTTTTACGGGAAATTCACGGCTTTAGAGAATTTAACTTATTTTTCTTCTTTATATAAGCAAGATCCTTTAGATCCACAACCTTTTTTGACTCGGATGAACCTGTGGCAGGATAGAAAAAAGACAGTTAATCGTTTTTCAAAAGGGATGAAAACACGCTTAGGTTTTATTCGTTGTTTACTCCATAATCCAGATCTTCTATTTCTAGACGAACCCACGAGTGGTTTAGACCCATCGAATGCCCGAATACTTAAAGACATGGTTAAAGATTTGAAAAAAGACGGAAAAACCATCATTCTAACGACTCATAACATGCATGATGCAGAGGAACTCTGTGATCGTGTCGCCTTTATTGTGGACGGCGAGATACGAGCATTAAATACTCCAACTGCTTTTCGTCGTTCTAATGCTGTTAATTGGGTAACTTATACTTTTCTCAATCAAGATAATAGGGAAAAAGAATGTCATGTGCCACTAGATGACTTGCACTCTGATCAGCATTTCTTACATCTATTGGCAGAAAAGAAAATCACTCGAATTCATTCTCGAGAAAAAAATCTAGAGGATGTTTTCATTTCATTAACAGGAAGGCGATTGCAATGAGACTCCTTTATACGATCAAAAACGACATGCGGTATCAAGCAAAAAACGGTTTCTATTTCATTTATACGATACTGACGATTGTGTATATTTTGATTCTTCGACCTATCACCGACCTAACGATTAAAGGTTGGGCTGGAAGTTTGATTGTACTTAGCGATCCTGCCGTATTGGGCTATTTTTTTATCGGCGGCATTTGGCTCTTGGAGAAAGACGAGGATCTGCATAACTACATCAGAATCACACCGCTGAAAACGACGGAATATGTGTTGAGCAAGATTATTTCTTTAGGAGCGGTTTCTACCTTGTCAGCTACGTTTATCGGTGTTATCTCCTTACCTTTGCAGCACCCGTTTTTATTAGCCGCGATCGTTTTTCTTTCCTCATGCTTCTTTACGTTGATTGGATTGATTTTTGCAACCTTCGCTAAAACGGTCAATGGCTATTTACTGACCAGTGTACCACCCGCTCTTTTACTTTTAACACCAGCGATTTTATCGGCTCTTGGAATTGAATTTCCCTTTGCAAAATTAGTCCCTGGGACAGTTGTACTCGAATTAATCAACAACATTTTACTCAATCAAACAGACGGATTTTTCTTTTATATCATTGAGTTATTGCTGTGGATCGGACTGACTTTTTGGCTGGCACTTCATTTTGTTCGCCGAGAAACAGGATACGGCAGGAGGACGAAATATGCGGCAGACACTTAAAGTTTTCTCGATTGGTATGCATGTTGTCATGCGGGACGCTATCATGCTATTTTTAATCCCTGCACCATTGTTAGTTGGAATCACTTTTTACTATTTGCTTCCATGGTTGAATCAGCTTCTTTTAGAACGTTTCAGCTTTTCATTTGAAGAATGGTATCCCCTCGCAGATGGATTGATGATTATTTTGACACCGACCTTATTAACCATGTCCAGTGCCTTTTTGCTTTTGGAGGAATGTGATGAAGGACTTGGCAGTTATTATCAGATTACACCGGCCAAACAATTTCACTATCTTATGGCTAGAATCGGACTTCCAGCACTCTGGGGATTTCTATGTGCGCTTGGGATTGCTAGTTGGTTTGGTCTTTCTCAGCTTTCGTTCTCCGTTATCATTGCCTGTTCATTTCTCGCTGACTTATTCGGCAGTAGCGTTGCAATCATGATCGTAGCTCTAGCATCAAATCGAGTAGAAGGTTTAGCGATCTCGAAGCTGACTGGGATTACTATGCTGGGAATGTTTATCGCTGGTTTTGTCTCTGATTCTTGGCGTTGGTTAGCAGGAATTCTTCCGAGCTTCTGGTTAGGAGAATTAATTTTAGAAAAAGCGCTCTGGTTTAATCTATTGCTTGGAACGGCAAGTAGCTTAATCTGGATTATTCTTTTCACTAGAAGATTTATCAAAAAAATCAGGTAAACAAAAAGTCGAAATCCATATGATTGGATTTCGACTTTTCATTTATCCTACGATTGCGCCATTAGGCATATCAGCTGGTGCTTCGACGACCTTCAATGTACCGTCTGGTGCTTCCGCTGAAAGAATCATTCCTTGACTGATCTCGCCGCGCATTTTGCGTGGTTTCAAGTTTGCAACAATAATCAGCTTTTTACCAACTAAGCTTTCTGGATCTGCATAAAATTCTGCAATTCCAGACAAGATTTGACGATCTTGCTTGTCCCCCGCATCTAAACGGAATTGCAATAATTTGTCGGCCCCTTCGACTTTTTTACATTCCATGACTTCTGCGACTTTTAATTCGACTTTATCAAAAACATCAAATTTGATTTCCTTATCCTTGACTGAAACAAGTTCGGTTTCTTCTGGATTCCATTTGATCTTTTCTTCTTCTGGCTGACTACCTTCTGACATTTTTTCTTTAATATAAGCAACTTCTTCATCCATATCCAAACGCGGGAAGATTGGTTTGCCTTTTGGTGTCACCTTCGTATTTTCTGGAAATTCTCCAAAATGAATTGTCGCTAAATTCATCATGTCAGCATTTAGACCTAATTGTTCAAAAATACGTTTAGGTGTTTGCGTCATGATTGGCTGTAAAAGAATCGCTACGATCCTCAAGCTTTCAGCTAAATGAACCATCACGCTTTCTAATTCCGCTTTGCGTTCTTCATCCTTCGCTAAAACCCAAGGCTCTGTTTCGTCAATGTATTTGTTTGCACGAGAAACCAATGTCCAAACTTCTGCCAACGCGTTGTTGAATTCCATTTTATCCATTGCTTCACGGTAACGACTCACGACATTCGCAGCCGTTGTAGATAGTTCACTATCAAAATCCGTCACTAACGATTTATAAGCTGGAACAACGCCGTCACAATATTTGTTGATCATAGCCACTGTACGATTCAATAAGTTTCCTAAGTCATTCGCTAAATCGTAATTCACCCGAGAAACAAAATCTTCCGGTGTAAATACGCCATCTGAACCAAATGGGATTGCTCTTAATAAATAGTAACGTACAGCATCTAAACCATAACGTTCGACTAACATTTCAGGATAAACAACGTTTCCTTTTGATTTAGACATTTTTCCGTCTTTCATCATTAACCAGCCGTGACCGTAAATTTTCTTTGGTAATGGCAAGTCCAAGGCCATCAGCATGATTGGCCAATAAATCGTGTGGAAACGTACAATTTCTTTACCTACCATTTGAACATCTGCTGGCCAGTATTTTTGGAACAGACTGTCATCATCAGAACCATAACCTAAAGCAGTAATATAGTTTGATAACGCATCAATCCAAACATAAACCACGTGTTCAGGATTCGCATTCACTGGAATCCCCCATTTAAAGGTTGTTCGTGAAACCGCTAGATCTTCCAAACCTGGTTTAATGAAATTATTGATCATTTCGTTTTTACGTGATTCCGGTTGGATAAATTCAGGGTGCTCTTCATAATATTCCACTAAACGATCCGCATACTTGCTCATACGGAAGAAGTAAGATTCTTCACGCACCAATTCGACCTCATGACCACTTGGCGCTTTCCCGCCGATCACGTTGCCTTCTTCATCGCGATATACTTCATCCAATTGTGTCTCAGTAAAATATTCTTCATCAGAAACAGAATACCAGCCTTCGTATTCGCCTAGATAAATATCTCCTTGTTCCAACAATTGGTCAAAGATTTTTTTAACCGCTGCTTGATGATAATCATCTGTTGTCCGAATAAATTTGTCGTAGCTGATATCCAACGTCTTCCATAACTTTTTGATATCTGTTGCCATCTTATCTACATACTCTTGTGGGTTTACACCAAGTTCTTCGGCTTTCTTTTCAATTTTTTGTCCGTGTTCATCGACCCCAGTCAAATAAAACACGTCAAAGCCCATCATGCGTTTGTAGCGAGCAATCGCATCACAGGCAATCGTTGTATAAGAATTCCCAATGTGCAGCTTGCCACTTGGATAATAAATTGGCGTGGTAATATAAAATGTATCTTTCTCTGCCATGAGGCTCCTCCTTTAAAAATAGATTCCTACGTAGTATACCACAAAACCATATATGGTTTGAAAATTCCATCCATTAAATGGCGCTTTTTTTCCATTTATACCCATAAAAAAGAAAGCTTGCTTAGCGGTCCTTTATATAAAAATTCTAGAATTAAAAATTGATTCATTGAATTTCAAGTAATTTTTAATGAGAAAACTTGAGTCAACATGACGGAACCTATAAAGAAAATACTACCTAATAGCGGTTTGATACTATCTTGTTTTATCTAGTATTCGTTAGGTGCGGTAAAAATGCGATAAGGCTTTTTTGATAGTAAATGTAACCCTGTTTTCCCTCTTTGCGCTTCCCGTCAATTGATACTCCATAACTATTCTCAGGGAAATTGATAGTCTGAACACCCTTTTCAATATGGATCGTTCACAGAAAACGCCCCTTAGCACTTGCAGAAAAACGCTTGTTCCATTTGCTAATTATTATAAGAAATATAGAACATCGAGATTCCAAGTAACACAAAAATGATCCTTCTCAGTCTATTGATCACTCGCCACTTTCGATCCATTACAAATCCTGATTTCTTATTTAACTGCACGTAGTTTAACACGACAGCATTCAATAAAAATGTTATAAAAAAACAGCGAATCCAAGAAGACTCGCTGCGACAATTATTTCCGTAAGATTTTTTCCATCTTCTTACCTTTAGCTAATTCATCCACTAATTTGTCCATATAACGGATTTTCTGCATCAAAGGATCTTCAATATCCTCCACTCGATAGCCGCAGATTACACCTTTGATCAAAGAAACATTTTCATTCAATTCTGGAGCTTCAGCAAAAAAAGTTTCCATATCATTGCCAGAATCAATTTGCTTTTGCAAACCTTCTTCGTCATATCCAGTCAACCAATAAATAACTTGATCTAATTCTTCCTTACTTCGACCCTTTTTTTCGATCTTTTTAAGGTACAGCAGATAGATCGAACCAAAGCTCATTTTAAATATTTTACTCATTTGCGAACCTCTTCTCTAAATAAAATGCAAAGCGATCGTAAATAAACACGTGAGTATAATCGTAACTATTCCGAGAATCTTCATTTGTTTTAGTTCTTTTTTGAATTTCTCTTCATTGCCTTTTAACTGAGCAATTTTCCCTTTAAATACGCATAACGTAAAAAAGTTTGTTAATGAAGCCGCACTGATAAAAGACACGGCTCCAGTATTACTCATTTCTGGAAGTGAATACATCATGACAATCAAAAGAATCGCGGTTAAGACAGGTCCTATAAAGTATACCCATGACAAATTTACAATTTCTTCTCTTCGTTTAATTTCATTCACTACAGTTGAATCTTCTAATAATAAGTCATCTAACGAAACATGAAATACTTTTGCCAGACGCAAGACACTTTCAATATCGGGCACGGTCCTTCCGGTTTCCCAATTTGAAATGGTTCGTTTCGATACAAAAATTTTATCTGCTAATTCTTCCTGTGTCCATTTTACAGTTTGTCGTTCCAATTTGATTCGTTGACTGATTTCCATCTGTTCACCTTCAATAGTTGAATTTACTACTTTCAAACTATCTGATTTGCGAAAAACTGTCGAGAGAAAGTTCTTTCCACCCTTGATATGATAACATTTGCGTTAACGCGTTACACCATCTTTCCTAGCTGCCTCGGCGACCTTCATGGTAATCAAATCCACTAAATTTTCATCAAAAGCAGAGGGAATGATGTAGTCAGAGTTCAGTTCGCTATAAGGAATCGAGTCTGCTATTGCATGTGCACAGGCCAATTTCATCCGCGAGGTAATTTTTGTCGCTTCAGCAGTGAATGCTCCTCGGAACAATCCTGGAAAAGCTAAAACATTATTAATTTGATTTGGAAAATCTGAACGACCCGTTCCCACTACTGAGGCGCCACCAGCGATCGCTTCGGCATAAGTAATCTCTGGTTCTGGATTGGCCATCGGAAAGACAATGTTTCCGTCATTCATAGACGCAACCATTTCTTTAGTAACTAGATTAGGCGCAGAAACACCGATGAAGACATCTGCCCCTACAAAAGCTTCCGCCATCGTACCAGAAAAATCTTTTGGCGCGATCAATTCTAGTATCTCTTTTTCTACAAATGTCGCATTCGCCATCTGTTCATTCAAAGCGCCATCTTTATTAAACGCTAGGATGTTTTTCACTCCCAGATCAATTAACATGTGGATAATTGCACTGCCGGCCGCGCCTGTTCCCGAGATCACGACCTTCAAATCTTTCGCTTCCTTCTTAACCAGCTTCAATGCATTAATTAAGGCTGCCGTCACAACAACAGCAGTTCCATGCTGATCATCGTGAAAAACTGGGATGTCCAATGCTTCGATCAAGGCGCGTTCAATCTCTACACAACGTGGGGCACTAATATCTTCCAAATTGATTCCGCCAAAAGTAGGCGCGATCGCTTTAACAATTTGGATAATTTCCTGCGGATCCTTTGTGTTTAAACAAATCGGTACAGCATCGATGTCTGCAAACTCTTTGAATAGCAGTGCTTTTCCTTCCATCACCGGCAAGGCAGCCTCTGGTCCGATATCCCCCAAGCCTAAAACAGCTGTGCCGTCCGTAACAACCGCGACACTATTACTTTTCCAAGTATAGTCATACGCTTTATTTTTATCTTCGGCAATTTTCCGACAAGGCTCCGCTACCCCTGGCGTATAGGCTAAAGATAAATCATCTTTGTTGTGGACTTTGGCTTTGCTAGTAACTTCAATCTTTCCATGCCATTTTTCATGTGCGGTTAAGGCTTCATCATAAATAGTCATCAACATTCTCTCCAATCATTTTTTCCGGACGAACCCAGTTCTCATATTCTTCCTCTGTCACATAACCTAACGATAAAGCAGAATCCTTCAAAGTCGTTCCCTCGTTGAAAGCTTTCTTAGCAATTTCAGCACCTTTATCGTAGCCAATATGCGTATTCAAAGCCGTCACCAGCATTAGAGACTGTTCCAAAAGGTCTGCCATCCGATCCTCGTTTACAACCAATCCCTTTAAGCATTTATCACTAAAGGAATGCAGCGCATCTGTCAGCAATCGAATACTTTGCAGCAGGTCAAAAGCAATCAATGGTAAATAAACATTCAACTCAAAATTTCCCTGTGAGGCCGCAATCCCAATTGCCGTATCATTCCCCATTACTTGTACTGCGACCATCGCTAACGCCTCGCACTGTGTCGGATTAACCTTACCCGGCATGATCGAGCTCCCAGGTTCGTTAGCTGGCAGGGTAATCTCCCCTAACCCACTACGAGGCCCACTTGCTAACCATCGGATATCATTTGCCATTTTCATACAATTCGCTGCCAATGCCTTTAACGCGCCGCTAACATAAACAACCGCATCGCGATTGGCTAATGCGTGAAACTTGTTAGTTTCTCCGCTAAATTGAATCCCAGTCTCTTCGTTCAACGCTTCAATAAATGCTCGCTCATAAGCTTTCGATGCATTCAGACCGGTCCCAACAGCTGTACCGCCAATTGCTAACTGTCGCAATTCTGTTAAACTATTGGCCAACATCGTTGCATTATGCTCTAGGGATGAACGCCAACCGCTGACTTCCTGTGCAAAGGTCACTGGAGTCGCATCTTGTAAATGCGTCCGTCCAATTTTAATCACATGCTGATTCTTTTCTTCTAATTCTTTTAATACACTGACCATCTCATGGATTGCCGGTAGTAAAGTTCTCTCAATAGCAAATGTTCCAGCAATGTGTAGCGCAGTTGGAAAAACGTCATTTGAGCTTTGAGACATATTCACATCATCGTTCGGATGAACAGTCAAATCCTTTTGACTTGCCAAATGAGCAATGACTTCATTTGCATTCATATTACTCTGTGTGCCGCTGCCTGTCTGCCAAACCACCAATGGAAATTCATCCCAGTTTTCACCTTTTAACAGCAGATCAGCGGCATACTGAATCGCCAATGCCTTTTCCGCAGCTAGTTTTCCCGTCCTCTGATTGGCCACAGCTGCCATTTTTTTTACCAATACAAGAGCACGCAATAATTCCGGTGGCATTTTTTCACCGCCAATCTTAAAATTTTGGCGACTTCGTTCGGTTTGCGCCCCCCACCAAGCCTCTTTTGGCACTTCAATTGGGCCCATTGAATCATATTCCGTTCGTGTTTTCATACATTCGACTCCTTGTTTATATTAGGAGGAACTGAAATACTTATTCTCCTATTTTGTACAATTATCTCTTATTTATACTGAAATGGATACAAAAAAAGTACAAAAGCGATCAAACTTTTGTACTTCGTTCGTTATTTATCTCTTGTGTCAAAAAGAATCGTGACAGGCCCATCATTGATTAATGCTACATCCATATCGCCACCGAATTCTCCGGTTTCAACGACTAACCCTGCTTTGCGTAGGCCTTCGTTGAAATATTCATATAAGGGAATCGCTGTTTCAGGGCGAGCTGCCTTTACGTAACTTGGTCGATTCCCTTTTTTCGTATCCGCATATAGTGTGAATTGTGAAACACTTAGAACGCTGCCGCCAACATCCTGCAATGACTGATTCATTTTTCCTCCTGCATCTTCAAAGACACGTAATAAAGGGATTTTGCGAATCAAATAATCCGCATCTTCCTGAGTATCCTCTTCATGAATGCCTAGAAGAATCATGAAGCCGCGACCGATCTTGCCGACAACTTGTTCATCAATTGTTACACTTGCCTCACTCACACGTTGAATAACTGCTCGCATAAGAAACCTCCTACCCTTTCGTCCGTTTCACACTGTAGACATCTGGAATGGTCTTGACCTTATCAACGATTGAATATAAATGATTCAAGTTTTGAATCTTAAAGGTCAAGTTGATGACAGCCAATCGATCTTTGGTTGGTTTTGCTTCGACGCTAACCAATTTTTTAGTCATACCGCTAACGATATTCAAAACATCGTTTAGCAAACCATCACGATTGAAGCCATAAATTTCCAAATCAGCATTATATTCTTGGACTGAATTTGTCGTATCTTCCCATTCCACTTCGATCAACCGCTGCTGAATATCTTTTTGCTTCGTAATATTCGGACAGTCGGATCGGTGAATCGAGATCCCGCGACCTTTAGTGATATAACCGACGATATTATCCCCTGGAACAGGATTACAACAATGACTGATCCGAATCAATAAATTGTCGATTCCTTGAATGACAATACCGCCTTCATGCCGTACCTTGATTTTTTCAGGCTCTTTGGGATTATTGACCATCTCATCAACAGCATCACGCTGTTTTTGCTTCATTTGTTCCCGACGTTCTTTTTCGGTTAGACGATTAGCAAAGGTCAAGGCGCTCATTTCACCAAAGCCAATCGCTGCATATAAATCTTCTTCACTGTGGAAATTGAACTTGTCCAGCACATCCGAAAGCTTGTCCTTCGTCAGCATCTCCTTCGGTACAAAGCCTAGATCATTGATGCATTTAACAACTGCATCATGACCTTTGGTAACATTTTCTTCCCGATCTTGAGTTTTAAAGAACCGTTTGATTTTATTTTTTGCTTTACTGGTTTTAACCAAATTTAACCAATCACGACTTGGACCAAAGGAGTTAGCCGAGGTCATAATTTCAATGATATCGCCATTTTTCAATTTATAATCCAACTGCACCATTTTGCCGTTAACCTTGGCTCCAGTTGTTTTATTACCAACATCGGTGTGGATACTGTAAGCAAAATCCAATGGTCCCGAACCTTTAGGCAACTCCGTCACATCACCCTTAGGCGTAAATACGTAGACCTTATCACTGAAGATATCGCCCTTGACGCTTTCCATAAATTCAGACGCATCGTAGCTTTCATCCTGCAGCTCGATGATCTCACGGAACCAATCCAACTGCTTGTTATCTTGTGTTGTTTCCTGCTTATCAGTCTTGCCTTCTTTGTAGGCCCAGTGAGCTGCAACCCCGAACTCAGCGATTTGATGCATTTCATGAGTACGAATTTGAACTTCTACTGGATTGCCGCTCGGTCCGATGATTGTTGTATGAAGCGACTGATACATATTGGCCTTTGGCATCGCGATATAATCTTTAAAACGTCCCGGCATTGGTTTCCATTTCGTATGAATCGCACCAAGCACAGCATAGCAATCCTTGATCGAATCCACGATTACACGAATTGCTAACAAATCATAGATTTCATCGAATTGTTTTTTCTGATCTCGCATTTTGCGATAAATTGAGTAGATATGTTTGGGACGACCATAGATATCGCCTTCGATCCCTAATTCTTTCGTTGCTTCTTTGATTTCTTCGACAGCTTCGGCAACAAAACCTTCTCGTTCATCACGTTTACTGCGCATCAAATGAACAATCCGGTAATACTGCTTTGGATTCAAATAGCGTAATGCGGTGTCTTCTAATTCCCATTTAATCCGGCTCATCCCTAAACGATCAGCTAGTGGGGCATAGATTTCCAGCGTTTCGCGGGCAATTCGACGTTGCTTGTCATCACGTAGATATTTCAGAGTCCGCATATTATGCAAACGATCGGCTAACTTGACCATGATGACGCGCAAATCCTGCGCCATCGCCAACAGCATTTTCCGGTGATTTTCTGCTAATTGTTCTTCGTGAGACTTGTATTTGATTTTCCCTAATTTGGTGACGCCATCAACTAACGAAGCAACATCTTCACCAAATTCAACCTTCAAATCCTCTAATGTTACAGGCGTATCTTCTACAACATCATGTAAAAAACCTGTCGCAACCGTGTGAGGGTCCATATGTAAGTCCGCTAAAATCCCTGCAACTTGGATCGGATGAATAATGTAAGGCTCTCCTGATTTGCGAATCTGAGGCTTATGGGCTTCATATGCAAAGTCGTAGGCCTTTTGTACAAACGCCACGTGCTCTTTTCCCATGTACGTACTAACCATCCTGATGACGTCAGGACCGGTCAATTCAACTTCTTTTGCCATGTGACGTTCCCCCTTGTTTTCTGAAAATGATTGTTCTTATTATACAAACTCTCGTAAGCTTTTTCAATCAAATCAGTGTTGTAGTTCATAATAGAAACTTGCCGCGCTCAAAAGATAGAAGGGCGCTGTTTCTGTTCGTAAAATTCGTGGTCCTAAACCGCAAAGCTTTCCGCCAGCTTCCTGAAAATTTTCGATCTCTTTTGGAGTCAATCCACCCTCTGGACCAAACACGACTAATAATTTTTGTCCAGAAGTTAATTGTTGAAATGTTTGAACTAGCTGGGCTTGCTCTCCTTGCTTGGCCGATTCCTCGTAAGCGATCAAAACAGCGTCATAATCAGCAAAACCAGCGATCAATTCCTTTTCTGAAGCAAATTTCACCACTGGTAAGGCTTGACGATGGGATTGTTCCGCTGCTTCTTGCGCGATTTTATTCAACCGCTGCTGTTTTTTTTGCTGCTTCTTCGCATCCCACTTAGCTACCGAACTCTCACCAGGAAAGGCAATAAAATCATGGGCTCCGAGTTCTGTCCCTTTTTGGACGATCAGCTCCAGTTTTTCCCCTTTCGGAAAACCGCTGGCGATCGTGATATCGATCGGTAATTCTCGTTGTAGTCGCTCTTTTTCAACCTCTTTCAACGTCACCTTATCATTATCGATGGCGATGATTTTCGCTTTAATCGCAGTTTGATCATTGAATACGAGAAATACTTCCGCGTCGACCGTCATGCGCATCACACGCGACATATGATGATGCGGCTCCCCGCTGATTTCTACAGTTGGTTCATATGCCTGATCTAAAAAATAGCGTTGCATTCTAGTCTTCCTCTGGTTTCTTCAAAATAATCGCGAACCAATCTTTTTGTTGGAAGATTCGATCAACTTCAAAACCTTGCGTATACATTTCTTCCAACACCATATCTTTTTTATCTTCAATGATGCCGGAAACGATAAATGTCCCATCTGGTTTTAATAAACGCCAAGCATCTTCAATCATCAAAACAATGATGTCTGCTAAAATATTCGCCACGATCACATCTGCTTCTTGCTCCACGCCAACTAATAAATCATTGGCAGAAACGTGAATATTTTCAGTATTCGCATTTAGATCAACATTCTCTTGCGCCGAACGAACAGCGACTTCGTCTAAATCATAGGCATAGATATCTTTTGCCCCATAAAGCGAACTAGCAATACTTAATACGCCAGAACCTGTGCCGACATCCAAGACTGTCTCACCACCGCGCAAAACAGTTTCTAATGCTTGCAAAGTCAGATTCGTTGTCGGATGTGTCCCTGTTCCGAAAGCCATTCCAGGATCTAATGTAATGATTTTTTCATCTTCATGTTGGGCTTCGTATTTTTCCCAGCTAGGTACGATTGTTAAATAGCGGGTCACCCGAACAGGATGATAGTACTTTTTCCAAGCCGTCGCCCAATCGCTTTCTTCTACTTCACTAACTTCCACAATATTTTTACCGATGTTCAATCCAAACTCGGGTAATTTTTCGATCTTCGTTTTAATGAAGGGCAAAATTTCGGGCAAGAAAATCGTTTCTGGAAAATAGGCCATCACAACGGCACCCTCTGTTAGACTAGAAAATGTTTCCTTATCTAAAAGTTCTCCGTATTGATCTTCTTGGTAATTCTCAAAGTCCAACGCATCTTCAATCGCGACACCCGATGCGCCTGCCTCCATTAAAATATTCGAAACAGCCTCGACCGCTTCGCTTTCTGTTGTTACCTTGACTTCATTCCACTTCATCTTTTTACCTCCTTATTCATAGTAAATGGGCTAATTTCATGCCGTATGTCATTCCTCTATACTTCATTATATTTTGACTGATTGATTAAGAAACTGAAATCCTTAATAACTTGGATACGGCAAATAACTGCTGTCAGTTGGTTTGATTAATGCCTTAAACACAGCATCGTCCCATTTCATCTCAAAAATCGCATCCTCGCTATCATCAGCTAAGAAATCCAACAAATCGCTTTGACCCTCTTCAATGACCTCTTTCAAATAATCGACAACTGCCGTCAAATCATTTTTCTTCATGCCTTTTTTTCCTTCATACGGGATTACCGCTAAAAAATCCTCTGAATCGTAGGTAGATTTTTCAGGATCGACTAATAAGATCGCATCTTCAAATTCAATAATCTCTTCTTCTGAAGCCACTCCATCGACATCATCAAGCTCGATCTGCCCCTTGTTTTCACCATAAATTCGAAAAGCAATCTCGAAGCTATGATTGCGTGTATCCCAGTCCAGTGCTAATTCATAATCGGGAATTTTCTTGTTTAAGTAGTTATCTAAATAAGTAACCATGGTCTCTTTTGCCATTTTCAGTTCCTCCATCCATTATTTTCTTCTATTAAAAGCTTTCGTTGTTTGGTTATGTAAGGATTGCCATGAACGACAAATCGCAAAGGCCTTTCCGTCCAAATCCTTTTGTTAGGTATTCCAATACGCGGAAGTGCATCAATTTGTTTAGGAACACGTCTTTTTTCTGGTACTAAATGCAGTGAACTAGTAAAAATTGATTCGCCGTATAATTCTCGAGTAATCCCTAATGCTTCAACTAGTTTTCCTGGCCCATCTGAAATCATCGCGCCGGTTCTGCCATGACGATTCTGAACCATTTGCTCAATACCTTCTACTGGCTCAAAGCCACGAATCATCACTCCTTGCGGCATTCCTTCCGGTTGTGTGATCATGTTCAAGATCAAATGGGTATGCATCGTATATAAATAGATTGTCCCCGGTTTTTCATACATTGCTCGCACACGCTGTGTATCTCGCATACCATAGCTATGCGCTGCCTCATCATCAGGACCTAAATAGGCTTCACAATCTACAATATAACCGCCTAGTTTCCCCTCCGATGTCTCATGCTCTAAATACATACCTAGTAAGTATTTAGCGATATTCTCCGTTGATTCTGTATTAAAATAGTTAATTACTTGCTCCATTTTCCTCACCTTCTACATGATACACAATAATCCTGCCGCATGCTACGCCCAGCAATCAAAACTCAGCAAACACAAAGGAAAAATGCTATAATGGGAACGTATATTTGCCAGTTCTGCTTTAATAGATTAGTAAATTGGCATGGCTACGAGGATCCAACTATTTTTCTTTTTTTGAAAAGGTTATTCTTATCAAAAGCTACTGCCAGTTTTGATCATACATATTAATAAAATGGAACTATTACTAAAAGGAGGTTCCCTATGCAACAGCCTTTAGCTTATCGCATGCGTCCCCGCAATTTAGATGAAGTTGTCGGTCAGCAGCATTTAGTCGGTACCGGAAAAATCATTAGACGGATGGTGGATGCTAGAATGCTGTCCTCTATGATTTTATATGGCCCACCCGGCACTGGAAAAACCAGCATTGCCAGTGCTATCGCTGGCTCAACGAATTACGCCTTTCGGATGCTAAATGCCGCCACTGATACAAAAAAAGATTTACAGATTGTCGCTGAAGAAGCCAAGATGAGCGGCACGGTTATTTTGCTACTGGATGAAGTTCATCGTCTCGATAAAACGAAGCAGGATTTTTTGCTGCCTCATTTAGAAAGCGGACGAATTGTCATGATCGGCGCTACAACAGAAAATCCCTATATTACAATCAATCCCGCTATTCGTAGCCGAACTCAGATTTTTGAGGTGAAGCCTCTAGATGAAGAGGATGTTATTACAGCAGTCAAATCGGCCTTGGACGATAAAGAGCGAGGATTAGGAGAATACCCAGTTGAATTGGATGAGGAGGCATTAAACCACTTAGCCCGTGCAACGAATGGCGACTTGAGAAGTGCACTGAATGGGTTAGAATTAGCTACGAAATCCACACCCAAAAATGATGAGGGAAAAATTCATTTAACCTTATCCATCATTGAGGAATGTGTTCAACGAAAAGCACTTACTCATGACAAAGACGGTGACGCTCATTATGATGTAATCTCCGCTTTTCAAAAATCAATCCGCGGCAGTGATGTCAATGCTGCATTGCATTATTTAGGTCGGCTAGTCGAAGCGGGGGACCTTCCGATTATTTGTCGGCGCTTAATGGTGATTGGCTACGAGGATATCGGCCTAGCTAATCCTGCTGCCGCTGCCCGTACGGTTCAAGCCGTTCAAGCGGCGGAAAAATTAGGCTTTCCTGAAGCACGGATTCCTTTAGCCGATGCCGTCGTTGATCTCTGTCTATCACCAAAATCAAATTCGGCTTACACAGCCTTAGATGCGGCGATCACAGATATTCGAATGGGAAATGCTGGTGAAGTACCCGATCATCTGCGGGATAGTCATTATAAAGGTGCCAAAGCCCTGAACCGCGGCGTTGGTTATCAATACCCACACAGCTTTGAGAATGCTTGGGTGGATCAGCAATATTTACCAGACAAAATCAAAGATGCCCACTATTACGAACCAAAAGCTACGGGGAAGTACGAGCAAGCCCTTGGTCAACAATATCAGCGTATCGAAGAATGGAAAAAGAAAAAATAAGACAAATACTACATTTCCCAAATTGAAAAGACTTTAATTAATCCGTCAAAAATCTTTTCTTCTATTCACCAAAAGATCAAAATAAAATAAGCATTTTGTTTTGACAAAATCGCTTATTTTTTTATACAATGTACCTATAGAAGACGTGAATGTTTTGGATGACTTCTCATTTACAGATATAAGCCACTTCGTTGCGTCTCAATAATGACTGTGCTATGATTGAGATGGAAATTCTGTGATGTGCGCGTTGCCTATTTCAGTGTTGACCGAACATTTTTATTGATATCTTGGGATCTGTCTTGTGTCAAAGTTGGTAACATGCCTTTACATTTGGTAGTTCAATGCTTAGACCATGGAACCCACCTGCTGTATCTTGCGGGATCAATACTATCGGGTGAATAACGGCATCGACGGAATTTTCCATTTTTTATGGAGTGAAAGCAATTTGCGTACGCAAATTGCTTTTTATTGTATAGGAGGAAAAAAGATGATCCGCATTTTATTATTTTTACTGGCACTTATCCTATTATTTTGCAGCTATTATTTGATCAAAAAACCTCAGGGATTGCTAGTTCTATTTAGCGAGGAAAAACAAAATGAGTCCCGTAGCTTTTTACGCCAATTTGGAATTATTTATGCTGTCTTAGGGATTATGGCGATTTTGGTCGGTTTGATTAATAACCGTTCTTATTCGATGATGTATTTGATCTTACTTTTGGTTGTCGCAGCGATCTTTGCTTTATTGATGGGCTCAAAAACAAAAAAAGGTTAACAGTACCATTTTCAAGACTTTTGTTTTAAAATAATAGGTGAGAAGATAGTATATGACTTGTATTTAAGTTCTATTTTTTCTAGAAAGAAAAATAAAGACTTTAAAACAAAAAAGGGAGTTGGGAACGATGGATCAAGAATATAGTAAAATCATGGTGGCAGTCGATGGCTCTAATGAAGCTGAATTGGCGTTTAAAAAAGCGGTAAATGTCGCAAAACGAAATCAGGCTGAACTATTACTAGCTCACGTCATTGATACACGAGCGTTTCAAACAGTTTCTTCTTTTGACAATGTTTTAGCAGAACAAGCAACAGATATGGCGAAGCAAACTCTAGACGATTATGAAGCTGAAGCACAAAAAGCCGGTGTTAAAAACATTAGCAAGGTGATTGAATATGGCGCACCAAAAGTAATGATTGCTAATCAAATCCCTGAAAATAATCAAATTGATTTGATTATGCTTGGCGCAACTGGTTTGAATGCTGTTGAACGTTTATTTATCGGTTCAGTCTCTGAATATGTCATTCGCAATGCCAATTGTGACGTTTTAATTGTTCGAACAGATTTAGACAACAAAGTTCCTGAAGAAGACGATTAATATTAAACTAAGCGGGTGTGCTGATTAGCATACCCGCTTTTGCATTATATTATTTTTTAAATTCAGATTATTTTAGCATAGACTTGTAAAGATCAATGATCTCTTCTAATGTAGCATCCCGGGGATTTCCTGGTGAACAAACATCACGGAAGGCATCTTCAGCGATTTTTTGCACATCCTCTTCCTTCATACCAAGCTCAGTTAGGCTTTGCGGAATTCCCACGTCTCTTCCTAATTGCTTCACGGCTTGGACTGCTGCATTACGAACTTCTGCTAATGACATATCTACCGCACCTTCGACGCCCATTGCAACAGCAATTTCACGATATTTTTCGCCAGTGTATTCTTTATTGAAATCCATAATCAATGGCAAGAGTGTCGCACAGGCGACACCGTGAGGAGTATCATACCAAGCAGATAATGGATGCGCCATTCCATGAACTAAACCTAACCCTACATTAGAAAATCCCATACCGGCAATATATTGACCCAACGCCATTTTTTCCCGTGCTTCTTGATCTCCCGCAACTGAATCTCGCAACGCATGTCCGATAATCCCAATTGCTTTGATGTGAAGCATGTCGCTCATTTCCCAAGCTCCCTTAGTAATAAATCCTTCGATCGCATGAGTCAAAGCATCCATACCTGTTGCGGCACATAATGCTGTTGGCATTCCCATCATCATATCACTATCAACAAATGCAACAATCGGGATATCGTGAGGATCAACACAAACAAATTTACGTTGATTGGTCTTATCAGTAATTACATAGTTAATTGTGACTTCTGCAGCTGTTCCAGAAGTTGTCGGCACTGCTAAAATTGGCAGAGAAGGCTTTTTCGTCTCAGCGACTCCTTCAAGACTAATTACATCAGAGAAATCAGGATTGGTCATAATGATTCCAATCGCTTTGGCTGTATCAATTGGAGAACCACCGCCGATTGCAACAATATAATCTGCTTCCGCCGCTTGACAGGCTTTGACACCCGCTTGCACATCCTCAATCGAAGGGTTCGGTACAATGCCGTCAAAAATCTCGTAACTAAGCTCTGCTTCATCTAAAATCGCTGTAACCTTTGTCGCTACATCAAATTTCAATAAATCCTTATCCGTAACAACTAATGCCTTTTTAAATCCGCGCATCTTAGCCTCATTCGCTACCTCTTGAATTGCTCCTTTGCCAAAATAAGATGTTTCATTCAAAATCATTCGCTTCACTGCCATTGTATTCTCTCCTTTATTGTGTTTTATTTCACAGCTGATTATCCCACAGCAAGAAAACGTTTTCCATGACTTCTCATTATAAATATTTGCTGTAAAATGTGACGTACTTAACTATTTCTTAAATAATATTTTTCATATTGATGGATAAAGTCATTCGCTTCGTTTTTTTTCTTGAAAAATATTTTTTCCTTTTTTACCTCTGTTCGTATGTTGATACAAAAATATTGATTGACCCTTTCTAGTTGCACTCCCATTATTTTTTTTATAGGAATTAATAAAAACTGACCATCCGTCAAATCAAACAATAGGAAATGCTGTGTTCCTACGATTTGACCATTATTCGCAACAAATTTCCGTTGTTGCTTAATCTCTTGAATCAATTTTTTATCTAAGTATTCAACATCAGAAAATTTCTGCACATCAAAATAGTTCTTTAAATCGTACATGATCTGATTCTCACTCAAACTATTTTTTCTCTTTTTAAGAAAGAAAAAAACGACGAAAACTAGCACATACAGTCCTACCACCATTTGAACATCTTTGATTTGCAGATTTTTTTCGATCAGCCACCCATTGATGAGATACATCAATAAGATCATGAAAGCTCCTTTAAGAAAAAAATTCAGTTGATTGAGTGTCTTGTCTAACGTTACTTTGCGCAACAGAATTCCTTGATTTCCCATTCTCTACTCCTTATCATTTATGGTTTTCTAACTGGAAATAATTCCGTATGTCCTTCTCATAATTCGCATTTTTCATCGCTGAAATAAAACTAGGGATTTTAGCTAATTCATAAAGGTGAGTCACAGCCTTGATATGACTCTTCTTATCCTTTGGTGCAATCACGACGATTAAACTAATCGAAATATTTTCCGCAAAAGCAATTGGCTGATCCAGTTTTAAAAGAGACATTCCCACTCGATATACACCATCCTCTGGGCCAGCATGTGGAATCGCCAAGTCTGGTGAAATTACAGAATAGGGATATTCTGGATCGTAATGTTCAATCACAGTTTCAATATATTTTGGAGAAACATAGCCTTCATTGACCAAAGGTTTGCCTGCAATCCGAATCGCTTCCTCGACAGATCGAACACTAGGATAAATTTGAATATGAGAAAGAGGCAATAGATCCTTCAAATCAGGGTTCTGATTTTGAGCATTCACACCTTCATTGATTTCTGTTGCAAGTAAACAATCTTGTATTTCTCGCGTTAATTGCTCTTCATTAATAATTTGGGCATTTTTTTTGATAATTGACAGTAACTGTTGAACAACTTCACGATTTTTTGACAGCCCAAATGTCTCATCGAAATCGATACGTTTACGTACATCGCTGATCAAATTCATCTTGTCTTCATCCGTCAAAAAATGCGGGATTAAAAAAACTTCCTTTTTAGTATTCACCGGAACTGTTGAAAAGACGACATCTCCAACGTTATGACCCTCTTCATAAAATTCTCGCAAAGACATATTGCGTACAAATTCTATCGTCGTAAATAATTGCTTTAATTCTCCTAATAATAGTTTTGAAACGGATACTCCATGTTGACAAACCACCACCGCCCGAATTTTTCGCCTTTTTTGTTTTTCAAGCTCTTCATTGATAAAGCTCAAAAGAATAACTGATAGATAGATTAATTCCCCTTCTGGAAAAATAATCTTTAAATAGTCCTCAATAATCCCGATTGATTGATGAACTAACGGATGAATGAAGTCATAATTTTCAACATTATCTAAAAAAAGCAGATCATTATCCGGCAAACCGAATTTTATTCGATAATAAGCCGGAATAATATGCTGATAGATTGCTTCCTCCAACTGACTTTTGTTTTTGATATCGGTAATTCCTAAAATCTCAAAACTATTGATAAAAGATTGAATCCGCCGCATCAATTCCTGATCTTTATAATTCGAACGGATTTTGATCAGATTGGTGCTTAACAGCTGGATCGAAATAAAATGAATTTCAATTAAATAATTCGAACCCTTGAAAAAAGGTTTCAACGCTTGGCAAACTTTTGAATAAAAATCCTTTTCCACCATTTGAACATAGTTGCCTAAGACTCCCGCTGACAATTCATTCCCTTGTCCGAATCGAACGGAACACATGTAACTTGTCAGATAGAGATCAATTAGTTTGAATTCTGTAAATTCTAAGCCCAACTCATGCTCTAACAAATGGATTCTTTTTTTTATTTCTGCTAAAGTTTGACTTTTGATTCCAATCATTGCCAGATAATAATCAAGATTATTTTTTGACTTTTCTACTTCGCGAATGAATTTGATTCCTAATCGACGAATGTCCATCTCATTTCCTGAAAAATAAAAACCTCTTTTTCTGGAGAATTGTAAGTCAATGTCCAACGGTTTCAAATGATTTTCAATTAGCTTCCGTTTATCGCTTAAAATAGTATTTTTACTAACAAAAAGTTTTTCAGCCAATGTTTTCAGTGTCTCGCCCTGATGAAGTAAAACAATCAGATAGAGATAACATTCTCGTTCTCTATCTGATAAGTGGATTGACGGCGAAACTTTCGTTAAATAGCTTTTTATCGCTGCACTCTGACCATCTAAGAGAAAAAAAGATCCATTCTTTTTAATTTTTCCTAATTTTAAATCAGCTAATTCTTGATTGACCTTTTTGATTCGGTAATCTAACTGCCCCTTAGTCAAATTAAACTTTTTTTCTAAAGAAAGTGAGGTATGACTGCCTTTTGAAAGAAATAAATCTAACAATTGAATCGCCGTAACATCCATTTTTAATCCTCCTCGTTTTGAATCATTTTTTAAGCACGAATGAGCATATCACTCCTACCTCTTTCAAAATAATCATTTAAGACATCTCGTAACAAGTAAGGCGAACGTGGAATAGCATCAATCGTATCTCCCGCGATATGAGAGGTAATAATTAGATTATCTAAATCTAGTAATGGATCATCTGCTCGAATCGGTTCTTCCCAAACAACATCTGTTGCAGCACCAGCAATCATATTCATCTGTAGCGCTTCCACAAAATCTGCTTTATTCACGATATCTGGTCTAGCAGTATTAACTAAATAGGCTGATGGTTTCATCATTGAAAGTAAATCAGCGTTAATCATATTCTTGGTATCTGGTGTCACCCGTACATGAAGTGAAACGATATCCGCGGTTTTAAACAATTCTTCTAATTCGACAAAGGTTATTTTCAATCCTTCTTCTCGTATTTTTTCTTGGTTCACAAAAGGATCATAAGCGATGACCTCGACTCCTAAGCTATTCAATCGTTTTACTACTAATTTTCCAATATAACCCAATCCTACCAAACCAACCTTTAGATTAGCCAATGTCGTTTTATAGGGATCGTTAGGAAATTTCTTGGGCCATTTTGCCTCTTTGACCTGTTGATAAGAAAATGCAATATTTCTGGTCAACGCGTAAAACAATCCTAAAGTAAAATCAGCGACTGGTTCTGCATTGCGAATAACATGGATTAATGGAATCTGCCTTTTTTTTAATTCCTCTACGGCAACATGCTCAATGCCACCACGACAAGTACCTACTAATTTCAGTCGAGGTGCTGCTTCAATCATCGCTTTTGAAACGGGAGCGATGTGAACAAGTAAATAATCCGCCTCCTTCATATCATCCAGAATTCCAGCTGGTATCTCAACTGATTCAGGGCCTTTTTGCTCAATCAATTTGATTTTCTCTTGGAATTGCTCTTTATTTAAATCAGCGTACCAATGATACTTCGTTACTTCTACCGGTTCTTCAATGTTTAGCTCCAACGCAGCTTCGGCTAGGGTTTCAGCAGAAACTAAACCATCTCCAACAACAACAACTTTTGTCATTTAAACAGCCGCTCCTTCCTTAGACACAATGCCGGCTTCTTCCTCCAGCTTCGCCATATTTTCTAAATATGCGTGAATCGATTCTTTTTTTGCTCGAACAAAAAGATAAAGCACAATGTAGACCACAACAGAAAGACCAATCCAAAGCGGATTTTGTGTCATAAATATCAAGAACAAGATTCCCATGATATGGTTCGTCATTACCGCAAAACTACAGATCATCATTGCTCCTTCAGGCAAATTAACACCCACATCAACAGCTACTTGTGTAAAGATAGGTACTACTGCAGTAATAATATATAGCCCTCCAGCACACCAAATTGCTCCGCTGATTAGTGATTTGAAAATATTTCCGTTAGAAATACAGATTACCAGCTCGATCATGTAAGGGATTGCAATTAAATCCACCATCGGCAAAGTCTGATTTCCAGGTAAAAAGATCGCCAATAGCAAAACAATTGGGATCAATAGCATTCCTGTTAATAAGGTTGCTGTCTCACCGTAACCGGCGGCATCATTGATTGCCAAATACCAAACACGGTCCTTGCCTCCTGAAGTTTTCGCAGTACTTTTTGACGCATCTGTGATCGCCGTAAATGCTGACGCAAAAATCCCGGCGATTTTTGGAAAGATTGCCATGATCGCTGAAGTTGAGATACCGATAACCATGATTTCCCCCCAGCCAGTCAATGAACCTAAACGCATGAAGTTCCCAGCAAAACCTAATGCCAAACCTAAAATGAAACCTAATGACGTTGGTTCTCCTAAAAAACCTAATTTGTCTTGCAAAGTTTCTGGATTCCAACGTACCTTATTCGCCCCTAACTTGGTTAATATCCAGTCCATTGCCATGGCTAGTGGTACGGAACAAATGTGATGAGGCGCGCTCATTGTACAGCGTGGGTAACCGTAATAAACCGACCAGCGTTTAGCAACGATTTCAGTAAAGACTAAACAATAAAGATTAGAAAGTACCATTAAACCAATCGACAACCAAAGATTTTTAGTAGAAATATAGAGCATTGATCCCCATAGCATGAAGGAGTAATTATTCCATAAATCTGATGGCATAAAAATATCTGTAAACTTGATAACAAATAAAATCGCCTGCAGTGCTAACCCTAAAGCTAAGAAAATCATCCCTACTTGGGTCGAATAGGCCACGACACTTGTAGCTTGCCAACCAGTATCAAGAATCCTTAGATTAACGCCAGTTTCTTCTACCATTCGATTGATGGCTGGGGTGACGATTGGTGTGTAAGCACCAATGATCATATTAAACCCAGTCAATCCGATTCCTGCGTTCAAGGCTGCATTAAAAGCTTTTTTGGGCTTTACCTTCATCAGCAAAGCAATAAAGAAAATAATTACTGGTACTACGATCGCCGCGCCAAAAGCATCCATAACCTTCGATAAAACATCTAACATGTCATTTCTCCTCTCTTTAGTTTACTAATTTCTCAGAAGTCTCAAGTAGTTCGTCAAAGAATTCCTCTTCTCCCATACCAGATAATAAACCAACTGCATTGATCGTCGGTAAGTCATATTTTCCTTTTAAAGGACTTGTGTGAACGATCAAATCCCAAGAACCGCTAGAAAGCTGATCTTCTACACCTCCAGGATTCACTTCAACTGTTTTTGCTTTAATTCCATGATCATCCAAAAAATCTCTTACCTTGCCAGCCACCATCGAGCTTGTTACTGTTCCTGAGCCACACACTGAAATTACATTCAATCGTTTAACCATTTAATCTATCCTCCTACTTTTTTATCGACTTCGTTCTTCTAAAATCCCTGCTTTGGGAGCAACCCCAAACTGATCAGCTAAATCCCATAATTGATCACTTGTAATTTTTTGCCTGAAGCCCCCTGGTACTTGTACTACTCTCATATAAATATCTGCTGCTTTTTCAACTGTTTCAACCAACCCAAATGCGTCATCCATTGATTGTCCTGCTCCCATGATCCCGTGATGTGGCCAAATTACTACTCGTGAATCATGCATTTTCTCAGCGGAAGCCAACCCCAATTCAACCGTTCCTGCCACCATCCAGGGCAAAACAGAAACTCCATCGGGAAAGACGACTAGACATTCCGTTATCATTTCCCATAATGAACGTGTAAATTTCTTTTCATCCAGATCATGAATGAATGTCATCGCAGAAATTGCAATCGAGTGACAATGTAAAATTACCCGATGATCAGGGTCGTGTGCTAGTCGTACCGCATGACATTTTAAATGTGAGGCTAATTCGCTAGTTGGAACACCTCCATCTTCTAGTCCCCATAACACTTTAAACCTTTTTCCGTCATCAGAAATCTTTACGATCGCTAAGTTTTTCGCTGGATTTTTGCAAATATTTTTGAAATAGCTTCCTGAAGCGGACACTAGAAAAATTTTCCCTGCCAATTCTTTAACCTCAAAATCTAGATCTTTTTCTTTAATCACATGATCCAAATCAAGATACAGGCAAACTTCAGCTTCGTCTAACATATAGCTGATGTTGCCACCGTTACGTTCATCCCATCCATTCCGCCATAAATTTTTGGTTACTTCGCACATTTCTTGAATAAAGGGTGCTTCATAAATATCATGAATTCTCATATCTCACTTCTCGCTTTCTGTTTTAAAAAATTGTGTAACTATTTTTAAAATTTCTGATTCACTGGACTCTTCTTCCAATTGCCTCATAATATCTTGATCCATAAACATTGCCATCAAATTTTGTAACAGTTGCAATTGATCTTCGCCCTTATTAAATCCAAGAAAAAAAGCATATCTTGCATTTACAAACTCATCCGTCGTTCCCATTTGACCAAATGTTACTGACTCACCCAATTTGAGAATATAAATAAAAGGCTTTTTAATGTGGCTTGGATCAGTATGGGGAATTGCTACGGCAAATGATGGTGTCTGTAATCCAGTTGGATATTCCTTCTCTCTTTCTTTTAAAGCCTCTTGATAAGTCGTTTCGATAAATCCCAGTTCTGCTAACTTCTTTGCAGTATAATCGATTAATGCATCGAATGTACCTGTCCCCTCGTATACATCAACCAATTCTGGGAAGAACATCTTATCCGCAATGATCATCCGCTATCCTCCTCGTAAAATAGTTTTTGTCTAATACTTTTTAATCAAAATGCTTCTGAATC
>OLQZ01000166.1_pt1 | contig 29919 bp, 35 predicted proteins | sample 1643191 | NCBI WGS metagenome assembly OLQZ01 (sample SAMEA3136768, study PRJEB25190) | human gut metagenome | biome: human gut; feature: human-associated habitat; material: faeces | place: Austria | collected 2013
CTTTTCTTCGCTCGATGTTCTGTTTTGCTAGAATCGTTGACTCGTTATGATGCCACCATCGATCAGCAATGATTTTCCCAATTTGTAATGCTTCTTTTCTGTTCATTACTATCTCACCTCTTTCAATTTGATATAATGGTTTAAAAACTGGTGGTGTAAATATGGATCTACCGAAACCTCCTTATTCCAAAGAACTAATTGCAACTTCTGAAATTATTAGGAAGACTATCAGCCCTACCCTAGCTATAGTTAATGAAATGAATCCCGTTTCTGAAACTATTAGAAGTTATATGGAACAAAACTCAATTCTGAATTCTAACTATCTGTTGGATAACCCTTTTATGAAAGTTGTCGAAGAAAGAAATAGAGCACTCGCTAAAATGGTTCCATCTTCTGTTTTAGCAATTCAAAAGGGACTAAATTTGCCTAGTTCAAATATTGCAAATCAAATTGCTGCTAGTGTCCCAAAATGGGATTTTTCGGGCATTACTAAAGCCTACAAACCAAATATTATTGACCTCTCAAAATACGATTTCCGTATTAGTGTGCTTTCTCAAGAAGTTGAAAAAGACTTATCTACTATCGCTAGTAAAGAACTTACTGATCCAAATGATAAATTGGCAGACTTTTATGAAAAAATACAATCTGATCTTTCTATTCAAAAGAAACAAGCTAATGATCAGACTGATAAACTCGATGAACTGAAACTCATGATTGTATCGATTGCTGAAAAGATTAGTAATTTTGAAAATGACACCCGAAACAATAAACTCGATAAAGATCAGTCTGATATACAAACCCGTCAAATTCTTAAAAAAAAGATAAAAACCTTTATATTTGCCTTTTATTTTGTTTGTGAATTTGTTGAACATTCCGAAACCGCCTATCAACTTTTTATTTGGCTGAAAAATATACTTTCAGGAATAATACATTTAATGAATCTTTCTAACTAGTCAGCCCCATCGGCTGGCTTTTTTATGTTGTACTCTGTCACATCGTAGATGAGTACTAAGCCAAAAATTGCACTAACGTATGCTGCCTTTAACCAATCCGGCACATTTCCTGTAATTGCAGCCCCAATTCCAAACGCAAACAACATTGCTCCTGTTCTACGGAGCCAATAGAGTTTTTTCATGCTGTTGCCTCCTTCTCTGGTATACTCACTGTAGAAAGTGAGGTGATAATTTATGAGTGAAATCCTAATACCAAAAGAATCTGAATATATCTTGACTGCGATATATAATGAATTCCTAATTCGATATACAAATGGTATTCCTAGAGATAAAGCTAAGATATTTCGGCATCAAGATAATGTATTAAAACTAGTTCCTGAGATTTGGGAAGAGGATCTAAGTGGTCTTCTTGACGAATTGAAATACTTATCCTTGATTTCTGGTACAAAAGGTTCTGGAGTGTACATGTTTGTTACACTAACAACAACTGGCATTACCTATATGGAAAATCGAGTAGGTAATAAACTTGAAAATGTTGCTAAAGCTTTAATCGCTTTAAAATCCTTATTGCCTACTAATAATTAGTAAGTAACCCAATCATCCGCTTGTAAATCTGACGACTCGGGTTGCCATCCTGGGATAAGTTTCTGTCTTACAGGTTCATTATGACTAAGCAAAATCATACAAGCGGGTGTATTAGTAGGAATTACCCACAGTGCTTGATCTTCTTCTTGCCAAGACTTTCTCGTAATTGCTTTACCTTGCGGCATCGCTTCATCAATAGCCTCTTTTATATTCATGCTGTTGCCTCCTCTATTTTAATAACTAATCTTTAATGGCATGTTGTTTCTCTGAAGCAATATGCCAGCTTCTTTCTAAAAATGCCTTCTTTGTTTCTTCTAACGCTTCTAGAGCTTCTAAATCAGATAAATTATTTTTGACTAAGATTCCAGTTAATTCAGAAATAATTTTCACTTCATTCATGCTTTTGCCTCCTTTTACTTAGTTAGCTTTGCTTCTAGTATTCTTTTTTCGCCATTCATTAACCGTGTTTAAATCAAACAGCAATTTCCCTGTTGGGTTGGGTTCTGCTTCAAGCCCCAGCTTGCGCCATTCACGAAAAGTGGTAACTGAAACATTTTGCCGCTTGGCCATCTCTTGCTGATTAAACAGTGTTTGCTGCGACTTGGCGCCAACGTCTTCTATGACTTCTTTTCTCACTTCTTGCTTAATATCAGGCATTACTTCTGCTAACCACTGATTGAACAGCGGTTTCAATGCTTCTTCAATTGCGGCTGTCATGATTGCACCTCCTAACTAGTTTGTTTAAGCTGTTTGCAATCGTTCGTTACGATTGTAAATTTTCTCACTAACCGAGAAATCAAGATTGAATTTGTCTTTCGTTCCCATCAGTTCAACTGTCTCATCCAAAATCTCTTGACGATCCACTAACATGTCGGGTGTCATTTCTGCTTTCTTCACCATTTTTGGGAAACCGTGCTTATTGGACACAGCCTTGTTTGCAATGACGTTGGCTTTAATAAAATCAACTCTTACCGGTTTCCGTAATGACTTTTTTAGATTCTGCATAGCTGCTTTCTGATGTTCCTTGTCCAACATACGAAATACTTGGAAGCCTTCAAGTCCGGTTGATTGGCGTAGTTCTTTGATGACTGATTTGATCCATTTTTTGAATGCTTTTGCCTCTTGTTTGCGAGACTTGAAAATCAATTCATAAATTCCAGTTTCTGCAATAATAGTAAATTCTTGTTTTCCCCCAAGGGTGTCGATAGTAGCTACCCCCTTTTCGTCAGCGTCTAGCTTTTTAATTGCATCACGATTGTTCCTGATAGATAGTGCGGTTGTTACATCTTTCGCAACTGCCCACCACTCACCGTCGTTATTGACGAATCGTATTTTGTGGCCGTTCCAGATTTCTGTTTTCATTATTTAACCTCCTTTTATCTCTGATTGAGATATACATTGTTAAAAAAATAATTCCGAAACTTTCTTATTGAATTTTTTCGCCAAAATGTACATTTCATAATCATGGAATGGAAATTTACCTTTTTCTTTTAATTCATATTGGCGTCTCTCCAGCCCAATTAAATCTGCAACGTATGATGTAGTCCATTCGTTAGCCAGCCTACATTTTTTCAACTTCTCTTTTGGTTTTAAAAATTCAACTCTGAGTTTTTTCTTTTTCACTAAAGTACTCATGCAAACACCTCCTTCATATGTTAAATACATAATATCTCAATAAGAGATATTAGTCAATAATCATTATCTCTTTTCGAGATATTTTTCTTTACTTGATTATCCCCTTGTGATATTATTATCCCATGAAGGAGGTGCTATTAATGAAGAAAAATATTTTAGGAGCTGTCATAAAGGATGCTAGGAAAAAAAGGAAACTTACGCAAAAAGATTTAAGTAAGTTGACTGGATATAGTCAAAATACAATATCCAATCACGAAAATGGAAACCGCTCGCTTGACGAAGACAATATTAAAACATACGCAGCAGCATTAGGCTTAACATCAGACGACCTTTTCGATGCACTGGATATTAAAAATTCTTTTGAAAGTGAAATCATGAGTGTTGATAAACAGCAAACAAAAATTGACAATACATTAGATGTTTTAAAACATCTAGAAGAACAAAGGCAAATAAAAGTTTATAATTTCGCTAAACATCAATTAGACGAACAAAGACGATTGCAAACGAACAATAAAGTTATCGTAATGATGCCTACGAAATCTACAACTGTCGAAATTGCAGGCAAACTTTCTGCTGGTGGAGGAACTTATAATGATAAAAACTGTGTAGAAACAGTTGAGGTCGGAAGCACTCCTTCTCACTATGACTTAGCTTTCCAAGTAACCGGTGATAGCATGTATCCCACGTTCGAAGACGGCGAGATAGTTTTCGTTAAAGAAACAAACGATGTATATAATGGTCAAATCGGAGCAGTCGAAATTAACGGTGAAGCTTTCATAAAGAAAATGTACCTTGAAGGTACAAGGTTGAGATTAGTTTCATTAAATGCGGATGTTAATGAAAATGGGGATCGTTTATATCCTGATTTTTATTCGGATGAATTAGACGACTTATATATCATTGGTCGCGTGATTATATAAAAATACCCCAGTCGAAGTTGCAGCTTCGGCTAGGGTGGATGAACTATTACGAAATTATTATATCAGAAATGAGGAAAAGAAATGGAAACTTTGTTAGGATTGCTATTTATTTTAGGTTGTGTGGGTATCTGGTATTTTGCTAGAAAAAAACCGAACAAACGAAACAGAAACATTTCAATAGCTATAGTTGTGCTTTCAGTATTGATAATGGGATTTTTGCCAACAGGACAAACTCAAACAAATTCTGATTCTGAAGAAAAAACCGAGTCTAAGAAAACCGAGCCATCAGAAAAGCCATTATCATCTTCTGAAATTCAGCAATCAAAAGAAGCTAGCGAATCAAAAGAAAAAGAAAAGATTGCTCAATCAGAATCAAAAGAAAAAGAGCGCATTGCTGCGGAAGAAGCAAGAAAAATAAATGAAGAGAAAACTAAGGCTAGCAAAGAGGCGGAAGAACAAAAGAAATCTGATATAACAATTTTATCAGACAAGCCAACTACTGAACAAGAAACAACTTTAGAAGATTTAGCTTCTCAACAGTTTAAACAACAATTCCCCTATAAAGGAAGCAAGATGCACTCGGTTTTAGGGGTCATCCAACCTTGGACACAATCAGACGGCAGATGGTATAAAAAAGTTCAAGCAACAATTGTAAATGGATTTGGTGCTGAACAGGATACTACAATAGAAATTCACATCACGCCTGCTAGCGCTACTAGCGGAACAGTTGAAATTATAAATTATTAGTTAGTAACCGCCCCGCATCAGGGGCTTCTTTAATAAAGTTAAAAAAGAACATGCATTCGAAAGGACGTGATACTGTGGCTAACATAAAAAAATACACAAAAAAAGACGGATCAATTGCCTATATGTTTAACGCATACTTAGGTGTTGATCCGTTGACTGGCAAACCTAAGCGCACTACCCGACGAGGATTTAAAAAACCGAAAGATGCAAAATTAGCTTTAGCTAGATTGGAATTAGAAGTAAGTTCGAAAGGATTCGTAAAGCAAGACTATAGTATGTTTAAAGATGTTTACGACTTATGGTATGCTCAATATAAAAATACAGTGAAACCTAGCACCGCTGCTAATGCAGAACGTTTATTTAGAATACATATACTGCCAAAATTTGGACATGTGAAAATTGATAAAATCACAAAGCTTATGTGCCAAAAGGCGATTAATGAATGGAGTGAATATTTCAGTGCGTTTAATCTTTTGAAAACGTTGACTCAAAAACTCTTAAACTATGCTGTATCTCAGGATCTCATAGAAACCAATCCTATGCAGTATACTATTATGCCGAAAAAACAGAAACGAATTAATGAAGATAAAAAGCAGTTTTTAGAACTTGATGAACTAAAAATTTTCCTAAAAAATGCAAAAGAGATACTCTGCTTCCAAGACTATTTGATATTTAGATTATTAGCTTTTACGGGAATTCGAAAGGGCGAGTTATATGTTTTGAATTGGAGCGACGTAAACTTTAATGAAGAAACGCTGAGAATAGAGAAAACTCTGTCGGTGATAGGCAACAGGTATACTATCTCAACTCCGAAGACCGTTAGTTCGTTGCGTACCATTGGATTAGACAAGATAACACTATCTGAGTTAAAAAAATGGAAAAAGCTTCAAAAACAGGCGTTACTAAAGTACGGATGCAAAACCCTTAAAGATAGCGATCAACTAATTTTTCACAGAGATGACAATTCCCTTTTAAATCAAGAACATATAAATAGATTGTTGAGAGAAACTCTCCAATCTGAATTGTCGCCTCACTCTTTCAGACATACCCATGCTTCGTTGCTTTTTGAAGCACAAGCAACTATGAAAGATGTTCAAAACCGATTAGGTCATTCTGATATTAAAACCACTATGGACGTTTACACACATGTCACAAAAAATTCTGAAAAACAAGCTATTGATAAGTTGGCAAAATATGCGAATTTTTAAATTTGGTATTCAAAATGGTATTCATTTCTCAGTCCGCATTGGTATATCAAGCGTTTCAACCTATTAATTATTAATTTTCTTAATAATTTTCATTTACTCTTCCGCCTTTCCAATAAAAAAAACTCTTTGAGCGCACACTACACCCTCCTTATTTCAAAGAGAATGGTAATGCCTCAAAGAGTAACAATCCATTTTTATTTAATTTTCACTACAAATATAGTTGATTAGTAAAACGTTGTCAACATATCAAATCATTTTTCTTCATTCAAAATTTTTATGTGTTCTAAAAAAAGAGAAAAGGTTATAGTTCCTCATGCGTCACAAGCCATTGCTTTACTTCAGCTACTAGCTTCTCAGGATAAGAATAGTGATAATGCTCCGCCAACTTACGTGATAGCCCTTCATACAACGCAATCGTTTCCTGCAACGCACGCCAGCTGTCTGCCGCATCAAAATGACCAAATACACCGTTCAACTGCTGAAAGATATCTTCATCAACCCATTCGTAGATAAAGCGACCAGCATGCCATGTATCATAATTTTCGCCATGGACCATTTTCTCGTACCATTCGATCGTCTGCAGCAGCACCTGTTTACATTCAGCATCCCGCAGCTTAACAGTCCATAATTCATTCCGTAAAATCTGTTTTCCCAAATTCACGGCAAGAAACCAAAAAGTGTTCACTGTATAATCGAAGGCCTCTGCCGTGATCGGAGAAGCTTTTGGCCATTCAAATTTTTCAGGAATCAGCCGCTGAGCCTCTCCCGTCTTATCCAGTAGAACTCGTGCTCCACGACGAAACCAGTAAAGCGGCTCATTCTTAGCTAACTCGGTTTGATAGTTCGCGTACGAGGTAATCACAAAATCCACTTGAAAGCCGCCTTCAAATAGGGACAGCCATTCCAACCCAGCACGACTTTCGAATGGAATTGCCGTATTCAACTTACCAAGATTTTCGATCCAATCCTTCGAATTAAGATACCGCTTCGGATCATCCACGTACATTTGGATATCCATATCAGAATACGCATCAGCTCCATGATCAATCCGTGCTCTTGAACCAGCCACATAAGCTACATGAACATCCGACTGCTCTTGCGCCCATTTGACAAAACGCTGTTCGACTTTCTTATAGAACGCTGCACTTTCCATTTCACACCCTCTTTTCTATCGATCATTTTTCGTTAAATCCAGCCAAACTTCCGACAAGCATTATAAATCCCATCCTCAACATTGCGATCAGTCACATAATCCGCCTGTGCCTTCAATTCATCCACCGCATTGCCCATCGCAATACTCGTCCAGCGTTTATCAAACATCACAAGGTCATTCACATCATCTCCAAAGACCACCACATCCTGCGCTGGTCGTTCAAAATAATCCAAGACATCAAGAATCCCCTGCTTTTTGTTATCATGCTGACACATCGTATATTCAGGCACAAAGCGCAGCTTCGCAAAATTTATCGGTTCAGGAATTAAGTGATCCTGCTCCATCGGTAACGCCAAATAGAACTTAAAAATATCCGCCGCTTCATCCACATTAAATGCTGGATCAATAAAATAGTCTGTCGGCTCCTGTCTAGGACCCACCTGCTGCCGAAAAAGATCATTTTTCCCATAAACCTTCTCCGAATCATCCGTCGCGATCAATACACCGACACCTTGTTCCTCCGCCTGATGAATCACTGCCAACGCTTCTTTTTTATCCAACGGCGTATTTTTCACCAATTTATTTTTAATCACCACACCCATACCGCCTGAGCATACCATGTTTTCCAGGCCCAGCTCCTCCAGTAAGCCGCGACACTTATAATGCGCACGTCCCGTAGCAATCGAAACAAAATGCCCCTGCTCCTCTAAAAGCTCCAGCGCCCGCTTCGCACTAGGCACCACCTGTCCTGTACTACGATCTGTCAAAGTCCCATCAATATCAAAGAAAAACAACTTCTTTTCCATTCCTTCACCCGCTCCTTCAGCTTCATCACATTCATTGTAGCATATCCGAAAAAGCAAAGATCAGCTGTTCGATGTTCACGATCAAAAAAAGGCATCAGAAAACTTTTACAGCCTTCCAATACCTTTTATAATTTATTTAATCCTCAGAAACATAGAAACACGTATAATCCGCATATTTCTCGACTTTTACTTGAAAGGCACTATTTGCAGGAACGATAAATTCTTCATTTTCACTAACTGTTTTCCATGATTCCTCATTAGGCAATAAAACAGTCATCGATCCTTGCGTAACCTTCATGATTTCTTTTTTCTGGGTATTGAACGTATAGTCTCCTGCTAACATAAAGCCCAACGTAACATTTTCGCCGTCCTCCAAATGAATCGTACGACTGGTGACCTTCCCATCAAAATAAATATTTGCTTTAGATTCTACATTAACCTTCTCGAACATACATACTCTCCTTTTTTAAAATCTATACATTTCGCGCAACTTTTGTCTTGTAGCTTTTTTGCAGATACGTAAGGCCGGTAAAGATAATGACCACAATCACGATCCACGTAAGAGCAGTAATATCTAGCCCTGTCACAAATTTCGCAGCGATAATGACTCCAATAATTCCTCCAATAGTAATCCCCAAGCTAAGCTTTCTAGCATATTCATTTGTTTTAATGAAATTAATACTAGCAACCGGCATCAATGCGGCACAAGAAGCCGACATGATAGGAAAGGCTACTAGCGGACTCAGCCCTAACATGTAAACCATAGCCATACAAGGCGCATATAGCCCAACACCCATAGTCATCAACGCTCCTAAGGCAAAGTTTCCGACAATCCCAATAATCAACTTAACTCCTGTTAATCCAGTAGCTACATTTCCCTCTCCAAGAATATTGATCATCCCTGTTTGCTTTAACGTCATCAAAATCGCGGTTACAATCAACGCCAATCCCATAACAAATTGTACTCTTTGCTCAGGAAGTCCTGTGACATATCTCGAACCAATCCAAGAGCCAACGGTAGCTGAAGCAACCAATAAAAACAAGGTTAATGGCTCAACCTTTACCACCGTAATGAAAATAAGCGCTTCCAACAAGCATGATAATGCATGGCTGACGTTTAAGGTTCCAGGTAATTTTCGATCGTCATCTAGTTGCCTAGTAACCTTCACCAAAAGTGTCGTTGGAGCAAAAGCACCGATACCTAACGTATCAAAAAAATCAGTAATAAACCCAATACCTATGGAAATAGGCATGCTTTCATCACCCAAATCTTTCCGATGCTTGAAGATGTCTCTGCCGAAGACACTTACATGTAGACCAATGAACCCGATCAATACAACCAATAATACTGTTTTCATACTTTAACTCCTTCTAGAAAATTATTAAAAAAGAGCAGTCATCCCATACGTTTAGTCTGCTTTACGCATTCTATAGGTATGTACGTTTATTTCATACTGCACAATTTTTTACCTCTTTACTAACTCCCTAACCCTCTTGAATACCGCAGCATCTCAACAAATAATTTCATTTAAATGAAATTGAATGAAATAGAACATATAGATTTATTTACAGCTGCTCATTTATTATTGTCCGAAAAAAACACTATCATTATTAGTGATTTCCTGATATACGTAATGTGATTTTTTTAACTTTAACAGATACAAAAAAGAAATCAGCTACTAAAAAGCGCCTAAATAAATCTAAAATAGACTCGTGACAAACAGAGAAAACCGTTGTAAATATGTGATAAATTCACTATAAGCTAGTTTCATCTACTCAAAACATTTGTTAGCACACAGCGTTTCATTATTGTTATATATTTCACATTTACAAAAAAATAAAAAGAAACTATCTCTACTCGATTGAGTCCTTCCAGTTATCCTTGCTGCGACTTTTCATTTGCAATTATAGTCATAAAAAAATAATTTATCAAGACTTTTTTCACTAATATGAATTATTTTACTGTTTTATCCGCGATATTTTCATTTTTATGATCATGCTCTTTTTCGAGTAACCTTGCAGATAGACCAATTTATAAAGTTATCTTTTAAATGAAAAAGTCGCACACTCGTCATTTGAAACAACTATTCTACTTTCTTTTAGGATAAAACAAATACTGAAAAAAATTTAATCCACGAAATCCCGCAAATATGTTAAACTCAGACAAAAGCAAAAAAAGAGGAGAATTCTTGTGACTGAATATACTGGCTTCGACAAAATTTATCGCGACATCGTCATGGATATTATTGAAAACGGCACGGATCAAGATCCTGCCTTGGTTCGGGCAAAATACGCCGATGGCAGCCCTGCTCCTACTCGTTTTATTCAAGGCGTCAACTTTAAGATCACCCCAGCAGACGGTATTCCGATCTTGAAATCAAAACGCGTCTTCCAAAAAACGCCCTTGATCGAATTGGAATGGATCTGGCAAGAATTATCCAACGACGTTACTTGGCTGCAAGACCACAACTGTAAAGTCTGGAATGAGTGGGTTGACGACAACAATACCATCGGCAAAGCATACGGCTATCAATTAGCCAAAAAATGCCGCAAGCTGCCAGACCATGAAGAAAAGCTTAATCAGGTCGAATACGTGCTCCATCAATTAGAAAACAATCCTGGCTCACGACGTATTATGACTAGCCTGTGGGACGTCGATGACCTAGACGAAATGACTCTAGAACCATGTGTCTGGGCAACCAATTGGAAGGTCAATAATGGTGTTCTTGATCTGCATGTTAAACAGCGCTCCGCTGACATGGCATTAGGCCAACCCTTCAACACCTACCAATACGCGGTCCTGCATCGCCTAATCGCCGACCAGCTCGGCTTTGAGCTTGGTACGATGCACTGGTGTATCGATGACGCTCACGTTTACGATCGTCATATCGATGCTTTAAAAGAACAGCTGTCTCAACCAACCCCAGACAGCGAACCAACGCTTGTCTTACCAGATAAATTCGATGAGAATGGCCACAAACGTTCATTCTTTGAACGCCGCTTATCTGATGTGAAGCTGGAAGGTTATGAGCATAACGGTGTGATTAAATACGAGATAGCGGAATAACTAATAGAAAATAGAGTCGCAAAAGATCAAAAATCATTTGCGACTCTATTTTTATATCTATTCCATCCATTATTTAGCTATCTTACAAGCAACATCTTTCAGATTTTTACCAACTGATAGTACAATGAACCTTTATACAAAAACAGAAAGGTTTGATTACCCTCATGCCCAAAATTGAACGTAAAGCCCATGAAGTAGAAAATGCCATCGAAGAAGATATTGAGATACAGGGAAAAAGATTTCGTGTGTATTTTCAAAACAGATATACGATTCTCTCTCTGGCAGTCGACTTATTAACCGGCTTCTTTTACATCCTCGGCAGTGTCGCAGCCCTAACCTCGATCCCTGATCGAATCGGCATGTACTTTTACCTCGCAGGTTCGATCTTCCTGACCATCCGTCCGATTTTACGAATTATCAAGAATATTTTTATCTACGATGATCTGAAAGCAGAAAAAAAGAAAACGTAACATCACCCTATTTTGCAGAAACGGAAAATTGTATTTCTAAGTAAAAGCTAAAGAACAGTTTCTATGATGAACAGATCGCAAAAATGACGGCATCCCCTTATTTAATTGCTAAAAAGCGGAAGAAAGTCTGTTGCAAAATAAAAAAATGGCTACAGCGAAATTACTAAGCCGCTGTAGCCTATTTCTAGTTTGGATAGTACATATTATAGACAATCGTTTGATTTTCCTCGGTATAGGTCAAAGGTGCCTCTTCGTTGAATGAAATTCTAAAACCTTGCATTTCTGCTACTTGCTCCACTCCCTCAGAATCAAGGTAGACAAGACCTAATGGAAGATATCCAGAAACTTCCAGATTTAATCCACTTGGACCTACCACTTTGGTCCCTACTTCTCCTTCAAGTTCAAGCTTTCCATTATCCGGTATACGGTAATTCGTGTCATATAAGACGAATCCTACCGCCTTCACGCTGGTCCATTTAGGTACCCCATCTTCGTCTATATAGACATAGAAGTCTCCACCAATGTTTGAAGTTACTTTGCTGAAATCAATGATTACACGCCCTAACTGTTTTTCTTTTTCATACACATAAGTGACTTCTTGTTGCTGATCAGTAAATGTGCCGGTTGCATTTTCTGGAACTTCTTTTAAAATATAGCCGGTAATCGTCTTGGCTTTTGATGTATATTGCTCGCCAACATTTCCGGTTAACTTCTCATCTGGAACGATTGCGACGCCCTCTTCGTCAACATAATGAACAATAACATCCGCTCCTTTGACGGGTTCCTTCGTATACACGTAAGTGACTTCTTGTTGTTGCTCAGTAAATGTGCCGGTTGCGTTTCCTCGAATTTCTTTTAAGCTATAGCCAGTAATCGTCTTTGCTTCTGATGTATATTTTTCACCAATATTTCCTGTTAACGTCTCATCTAGAACGATTGTATTGCCATTTTCATCCACAAAATGTACCAATACTGTACCTTCTTTTTTCTCAGGAACCACTGGTGAATCGTGATTGTTGGACGAGTGGATATAGCCGAGATAATCATACTCTGAAACGGAAGTATCGGGTTTAAATGTACTGCCCTTGGCTAGTGTTTCTGTTTTCGCTGCGGGTAATTCAGGTGTTGCTGCTGCCGCAATGCTTGTAAACCCAGTTCCTCCAATGAGCGCTAATACTAGTAGCGCTTTTTTAGCTTGACGGCGTTTCCAAACCAATAGGAGGATACCTGTAGCTAGAAAGATCATTCCACATTAGACAATGGTTTTATTTTGCTTCTGCTCCCCTGTTTTCGGCAGTGTTTTGTAGGTACTTTGCAGAACCTGATGTGTATTTGTTTGCTGCAAAGTTGCTCCAGTAGTTTTATTCGCTTGATTTACCGGCTGTGCAGTTTTTTTCTGATAAATTAAGCGGAAGTTCTCCTCGTCTTGTGTAATTGTCGCTTCTGGCTGTTTAGTAACCAGATTCTTTTGTTCTGTCGGCGTCAACGTATCATATAAAGCGTACTCTGTCGTAACTGTTGCCGTTGATGCTTCCGCAAAACTTTCTGCTACTCCAAATTGAAGCACCCCAACAATCATTGAAAGTACAGCCAAACAGCGAATATAATGCTTTCTCATTCCATTTTCTCCTTCACTTATGTTTTTTAATTCCAGAAGCTGCTTCCGCAGTCTGATAGTGATTTTTTACTTGTTTCTTTTCTTGCTTCCTATTTTTCCTGCGAAAAGCAAGCCAGCGAATATAATAAAGAACCCACAACCCTAACGCTACTACGACAATAGCCAACCCAATGATTTCTAAATAATTCAAAGTGACCACTCCTATCTGTAGCATGCTATTACTGGTAGTTGAACCGATTGTCATTTCCCTTTCACCTTAGATAGAACCTGTTTCATACGAACTCGAGATTCTTGCAATAGTACAAATTATTCAATCTGGCGGCTCCGATAATTTGTTTACGCACAAATAAAGAAATGGCAGACAAATAAAGAGCCTATTCATTCCAATAAGTAATCCTTTTGTTTTCTAAAGAAAGTCTAAGGTTTTAGTGAATCAATTGTGTGAAAAAAAATAAATTCGCTTACCTCAAGAACACAAGCTTTCATAAGATTTTTAAATTATACCAAATTAAATTCAAAATTACATCATTTTTTTATTAGAAATAATTACTTATTAAAAAAAGCACTTATCTAGCAACAAACACTACTATTTACAAGTTATTAATTAGTTATTTTCAGGAGTCATTTCATTCTTCATGCTATACTTAACTCATCGAAAAAAAGGAAAACGCCTACTACTTACTGGAGGGTTGATGGATGAAAACCAAGAAGCAAAAAGAGTTGATTGATTCTTTTTTGCGCACACTAGACGATGAAGACAAATCAGTATACCGTGATATTATCGTTTACCTATCCGAACTCGGTTATAACCCCAAAAAGGAACGCTCGCATATCTCATTCAAGCATAGCCGGCACAATAAACAGATCGCCAAAATAGGCATCCGAAACAAAAAAGAGCCCTCGCATTTTTTTGCGCTGCGATTTTCCGCCTGCAACGACTACTCACAAAAATTTGCCGAAATTGTTCGTACCAACATTGAAAAATATCCCAGCAAAACCCCCGGCTGCATCGACAACACCTGCGACTATTGCGCCGGTGAACCTGACACTCATATCTACAGCTACACTTACCCAGACGGAGAGAAAAAAGCCCATTGCGGCGCCAGCGCACTGGAAATTCCGAATATTTGCGCCGACGATTCCAACGAGATCAAACAGCTTATTAAAGAAGAACATGAGTATTTGTTGAAGTATGAGGCAAAGCGATAAATGAAATAAACAAGAGCCGCAAACGATTTAATTCGCTTGCGGCTCTTGTTTCTGATGGTCAAAAATTTGAAGTTTCGTGCAAATTTTGACGAAAAACTCGAAAATATGAAGTTCACTTCAAATTTACTCACCTTGCCTTCTTTCCTCTTGATTCACTAACACAAAAGCTTTTTCAGGAGTATGAATGATGCCATAACAATCAAATCACAGACTTGCTTCCTAGCTTTTCGTATTCCTCAATTATTAATCGATCCAACAAGCTAAGTAACTCAGCTAACTTTTTCGCACTAAACATATCCTTGTTGCTGCTGACCAGTCGCTTCATTCCCATCGCACTTTGAGACAAAATAAATTGAGATTCATGGGCTTTACTTTGCAAGGAACCATTTTCTATCGCGCTTAATGTGGAATAGCTGATGCCTAAAAGACTAGCATATTCTTTTTGACTCAAATGATACTTTTTACGAATATCGCGTATTTTTTCAGGCATTAACCAGTTTTTACGCTGCCTATACTCATTATAATTTCGGATCAAATTTTCATTTGGACGATCAAAATCAGCATATCTTTCCCCACAATTTGAACATACAAAATAATGATGCTCGACTTCAAGCTCCAATTCTTTGACCTTCACGCTCTTTAGCACATTAATTTCCTTAAAGCTGTCATTCCCACACTCGTAACACATTCTTTCCATTTAAGACACCTTCCTTCTAGATTGATTCATGAAATGAAATAAACATCGTTCCGTCTTTGCAATAATGAAATTTGACATAAGCCTCTAGCCTAATCTTGGTCTTCGATGAAAATACAGGCATCAAGAATTTCCAGACCGATCCTGTTTGTAGCCTACCTCTCTTAATGTGCGGTTGTTCAGGTCCCGATAGATAATGCTCAACTTTTAGATTCTTTTCAAGGTAATACAAAGCCTCTTCCTCAATCCATTGAAGCCTGTTTAGTGTATCCTGATTCTTCTCTCTCGGGATGATGCGACATCGGCCATTTTTATAGTCCTTTTTGAATGCATTAATAATATTTTCTATTTCTCGAGATTCTACCATATCTGCCTCCAAGGTTACCCTTGAGTAACCCAATTATAGTTAAGATAAAAATTCTTGTAAATAGCTTTATAACCTTTCCTATATAAAATTACGCTTTTTCAAACACATCGATTCCCAATTTAATCAGTGTCACAAAAAAAGGCCGTCAACATTTTCAGATCGTTGACGGCTTTATTCGGAACTGTATTTTCCGATATTAGTTTTTGCGGCTATTTCTTTATTTCACCCTACTACTTCACAAACGGAGCGACTTTCTCTGTCAACTCCTCAAAATCCAACTGATTAACTTCTTCGATCTGCCGGATCATTTCCTTTGGCAACTGTGGATTCATCCCGCCGCAAATTGCGGCACTGATGGCACCGATCGTGTCGGTATCCCATCCCAGAGAAGCGCTTAGTTGGGCGGCTTTTAATGGATCGCCTTTGGCTAATTCGACGATGACAAAGGCGGTTGGAATGGTTTCGATGGTTTCCATGCCTGTCCCGATTTCTTCGTATAGTCGTTTTAGGATGACGGCTTCGTCGGCTTCCTGACGCAGGATCTTGCGGGCCTGATTCATGCGGAAGGTTAGGGAAGCCGCTGGGAAATCGTGCCCGTATTCTTTGGCGGCATTAATCGCGTCAAAGGCCACGGACCAGATTTCTTCGATTGAATGTCCCTCGCGAACTGTGTAGCTGATCGCGGCTGCCACCGCACTTGCGCCGGCGATGGCGATTTTGGTGTTGTGGGTTGGCAGGCAGATTTCCGCGACATTTTTTACTAATGTTGGCAAGTCACGATAATCGCTGATCAATCCAATCGGGGCAATTTTCATGGATGCTCCATTGGTTGTTCCTGTGACACCCGTCTCTTCGATCGGCACGCCTTGAGCAATTTTATCCAAAGCCTTTAACGTTGACGGGCCGGACACAAAGGCGGAAACACCTGAATTGTCGTTCCATTCCCGCAGCTCAGCAACATAGTCCGCCACCCGAATCTGCCCATTGTTTTTCTTGATCATGGATAGGATCATCAACACGTTTAGCGTATCATCGGTGATCGCTCCGGCTGCTAATTTGCGTCCAAAGACATCGTTTTCGTTGGATGCGATTAATTCGGTTACGCCATCGGGAAAGTTCTGACGGATTTTTTCCTGTGACCAGCATTCTGTCGGCATCCCCATCGCATCGCCTAATGCACCGGCGGCGAGTACGCCCCAAATCTTTTCTCTCACTTAATTTACCTCCGCTAAGTTGATTGCTTCTGCTTGATTGTTGAAAGGAATGACGGTCATGACTTTGTCGTTGAGCTTCACATGACCCTCCTGTTGGCTAAGCACATCTAGAAATTGATCAGAATTCGTAACTGTCACAAACGACTCAATCGAATAGCCTGCTTCGGTGACTTTTTCCAAATCTACTTCTAGAATTTTCTCACCTTGAACAACAGATTGTCCTTTTTCTACCAATGGATGGAAGCCTTGACCTTCTAATTCCACCGTATCAATCCCGATATGGATCAATACTTCAATTCCTGTGTCGCTAACTATTCCAATGGCGTGTCCGCTTGGGAAAACAGTTTCTACTTTACCAGTGACTGGTGAAACCACCTCACCCTTTTCTGGGACAATCACAAAACCGCTGCCTAATGCTTTTGATGCAAAGCTTGGATCAGCTGCCTGCTCGATCGGTTTGATTTCTCCTGTTAAAGGTGAAACCAACACTTCAGATTTCACGAGACTTTTTTCTTCTGGATCGACGATATCCTCTTCCTTTTTAAAGGTCATATAGGTTAACACAAACGGCACCACCGCGGTCGCGATTGATGCAATAACTGCGATGATGACTCCATTCATACTGCCGCTTTTCGGATCAATAAAGGCCGCAAAGCCTAGAATCCCAAAGGACATCGCGTACATTTTTGTCGAGGTCAAAGCCAAGATCAATGAACCAACCGCACCACCAAGCATTGAAAAGGCAAAACGTTTCTTGACAGGTAAACTAAATCCGTAGATCGCCGGTTCAATGATACAGAACAAGCCCGATACCATCGCTGGAATCGCCAACGCCTTTTGATCCTTCGAGCGCGTCCGTAAAAAGACTGCTAATACAACAGCAGTTTGTGCAAAATTGGCCGTAAAGGACATTGGGAAAATGTAGTCTACGCCCGATTGCGCCAAGTTTGTAATCCCAATCGCTGAAATCGGCCAATGCAGCCCAAAAATAACCAATGGTTGATAGAGCAACGCTACAACTAACGAAGTCACGACAGGAGAAATGCCATATAACCCTGATACGCCGGCACTGATCAATGAACTAAGAACATTCGTCACCGGACCAACCACCAATATCGCTAAAGGAACCGTGATCAAGATCGTTAAGAACGAATTTACGTTGTGAGCAATCACTGCTGGCACGACCTTTTTCAGCCATTTTTCTACCTTTGAACCAACATAGACAATAAAGATAATGGGAATAACCGTGTATTGATAACCATTCGCCGGAAACAGAATCGGAATCCCGAAGAAGGTGTTAAAGACCGGCGTTTGGAACAGCGTCCCCTTGAATAACGTATACAGCGCATCGCCGCTCGTCAGTCCTGTCATCAGCTCTGGAATCAGTAAGGTTGCTCCAAGCATCATCCCCACAAACGGGTTCATCTTGAAGGCTTTCGCACTCGTGTAGCCTAGTGTGACAGGTAAAAAGTAAAAGACTGTCTGTCCCATCGCGTGCAAAATAATATACGCGCCATCGTCGACCGACAAAACATTCGTCGCCGTCAATAAAGCCAAGATTCCCTGCAGCAAACCTGAAGCGGTTAAAATTCCTAAAACTGGCGTGATCACTTTGGTAATCGTATCAACTAACGTACTGACTAACCCTTTTTTCTCTTCTTCCGCCGCGACCGTTTTTCCATTCAACTGTTCTTGAACCACTTGAAAAATATCCGCCACATTTGTCCCGACAACCACCTGAAACCGTCCGCTGGCAAATTGCGCACTCATGACATCCGGTGATTTCACCACTTCCTCACGCTGGACCAACGAATCATCCTTCAAGGTAAAACGCAGCCGCGTCATACAATGCGTGACGCTTAACACATTCTCCTTTCCCCCGACCTTTTCCAAAATAAATGATACCAAGCTTTGATACTTATCCATGTTGCTTCCCCCTTTTTTGGCATATAAAAAAGGCAACACTCAAACAAGAGACTCTTCATCCCTTGCTTGGGTGTTGCCTGCATAATCAGTTACAATCCCGTTTATTTAATTAGCCGCTGGACATGGAGAATCAAGTACATCTCCTCCTCCGGATAAATCCGACAAGCCAGCTTCTCTTGTAGATAATGCTTAATGATCCCGACACTCTCCGTCGCCTTCGGATAAAACTGAACCACCTGTTCATACATCTCCGGCACCGCTTCCTGTCTTGGTTCATTTATTATGACACGTTGAATAAAGAATTTCAAGTGGGTAACGAAACGAACATAATTCAGCGATTCCGTGTCCAGCTCAATCCCCAGACCATCTTCTACGATCAAGACCACCTTCTGCAGCATCTCCGTTGTCAACAACGTCTGAGCCGTGTCATTGTTCAAGCCGCCATTAATAAAGTGAAGTGCGATAAACCCCGCCTCATCCTCATTCAGCTCGATCCCCTCATAATAGCTGATCTGCTTCAGCGCCTTCATACCCGCCGCAAATTCCTTCGGATAAAACTTCTTGATCTCCAATAACAACGCATTTTGAATCGTCTCCCCATTCCGAAAACGATTCACCGCATAATTAATGTGATCCGCCAACCCAATATAAGTATTCCCGTCAAAGGTCCTCTCCAGCTCCGCTTCCGCAGCCTTGACGATCACCGTCACCATCTCCAGCCGATTGATCGGAACCTCTTCGATCAATTGCACAAACCGATCCGCCACATTCGGAGAATCCACCACGAACGTCTTTTCGATCTTATCCTTCTCAACCGTCTCGCCAACCCGTTTCCGAAAGGCGATCCCTCTGCCGATCAAGATACGCTCCAGACCCTTCGTATCAATCACCAAGACAACATTGTTGTTAAAAATCTTCTTAATTCTAAGCAAGCTCTCTCCCCATCCTCCGCCTCAGCAAACTTTCATAAGCTATGATACGGGTTCTTTGGGGAAAGTCAAGGAGGGGAATTTTAACTGTCTGCATAGCCCTCTCTATTTTCAATTTCATCATTTTCTAAAAAAGTGATTCCTGTATGGTCTATTTGCCAAATAATATTAACAGGATCTTTACCACTTACACTAATTGGATTAACAATTCCAAAATAAGTAAAAGGATCACCCTTTTTAGGGTCTACTGCACGAACAAACAAATGAACTTTAATCTTTGGATCTAGCATCATCTTGATATTTTTATTCTCGATATTTGATTTTTTCATACCATTCCAATTAAAAGTTCCTTTATTTTTATCGATCCAACGATCTCCGTGATCAACTCCTGTATAAGATTTCCCTCCGAAATTTGAGAAGATGAAAATCTCTCCGTTGTGTTCAAGATAACCTTGAACCCATTTACCCTGAGTTCCAGGATCGTTTTCAATATCTCTTATTTCCGTACGTGTATATCGCCGTCCAACCTTGTATTTATCCATAGTCTTCCCCTTCTCTTATAGACCGGCTTTGATAGCTACTTTAATTCCGTAATTAATCCTTTTTAATGTCTATAATCTATAAAACAAATTAAATTTGTTGAAAAAATTAGTTATCAGCTTAGATTCGAGTATCTTTAAATCTATGAGCTTAATAATTAGTTTCGGCATCTCTCCGCTCTTGAAGTTCAAGCAAACGATTACGCAAGCTTTCATTTACCGCATAGATATAAATCCCGTGTATACTGCGCTTCATTAAAGTGTTTAAAGAATTCAAGATAATTTCCTCTTTACACTTGAGCAGTTCACCCTTACTTAAGTCTTCTCGGCCCATAAAGGCACCTGTATCCTTATACTTGGAAATATCAATAACTAAAGAATCAGTTTTTTGGTCATAATCAATTGATGGTCCTAAAAATACCCCAACATGATTCAAATCAAATCCTTGTACGGTATATATTGATCCTACTTCTTCAATAGTATCTGCTCTTTCAGCCCATGTTGTTTTTGATTCCGTCGTATTCCAAGGCATATGCAGACCATCTTCATCTACATAATAGGTTTTTTGATCTTTTTTATGAAGGTAGTCAAAAACTGATACGATTCGTGCTAACCCTACTTTCTTATCCAAAGTTTCAATCTTCTCTTTGAGGCTTTCAGGACTTGGCATAATCTCGAAAGAATAATCCTCTGTTGATTTCGGCAATTTTGAAATCTTCTTACTGTGAAAATTATCTATCCACTTTAAAGTGTCTTCAGAACTCTTCATACGGAATTGATCTGTTAGTGAATAATGTTCAAATCCATATTGTTGATCTATTTGTTCCATCAATCCTTTAGTCCAGTAGCTTTTAGTTCGCAAAATTTGCTTTGGATCAAAGATGAAGATTGTAATTTTTGAGCGCTTGATGATTTCTTCCAACTGATTTTTATAATAAAAATTATTGTAGTGATCCTCTTTAGTTAATAATAGATGTGCTTCATCAATTAGAACAATATCTGCTTTCTTTCCTTTTTTATCCATCTCATTAATAAAACTCGTCGGTCTTAAAATATGGTTCTTTTTCAAATTCGGAAGACTTTCCGCTATTGAATGATACGTTTTGATCATCTCGCCATGATTCACTAAAAGATAATTATCGGTTCCTGATATAGAGGAAGTCTTGTCTTTAGCTAAATCTTGTAATGTATTGTAAAGCGATGCTAAAACAACACTTTTCCCTGTTCCTGCTTCTCCCTCAATCATGAATACTTTTTCCTTTGTACTATCAATACTCTTTTTACAGTATTCAATAATCTCATTCTTGATTTCCAGTTGTTTGGGAGAAAGTTCCTTATATGGTGAGACTTTATAGATATCTTTATTCTGAATTACATCAGATGAGTTATCAGCTAGCCCGTTTTGTCTCAAATACTCCCAAATCTCATTGAAGAGAATCGTATCGTAATAATTCTTATCATAGTAACCATGCGTCTGTATCTGTCTAGTTTGACTAACATTCTGAAGCTTAAACTTTTCATCACCAATAAAATGATTAATTAAATTCGTTTCTATGTTATAAGTAGCCGATTGATTAAATTTTTCATTACCAATTAATAATGTATCTGTCAGCCCTTTACGCTTCGAATCCTTAAGATGAGCGCGCATCCTTTTATCCACTTGCACCGTTTGGCCGATATAAGCTGTTGGGCGATTCTTCTCATTACGATTGTATAAAATATAGACAATCGGATATTGATCAATGTACGCAGTGGTGATTTGTGACAGTTCACCACCTGAAAATTTGTGTTGTTCAAAAACCATTTGGGTCATTTTAATACCTGCCTGTTTTAAATAAGATATAAATGCTAGTGAAAATGTCAAAAATTCGACAAACTTTCATAGCTACAAGTAATATTAATCTCCACTTATTACGAAGTAAATACTTCTTTTAATTCATCAGATTGCATTAATAATTGTAACATTTCTTCTTGTGAGATTATATCTATTAAAATCACTCCACTAAGTCTCGTTACCTCTTTAAGTAGCAATCTATAGTGTGCTCTTGTAAGTGTATTTTTATTCTTCATAATGTCAATATATTCTAATAAAGCTTTCAAAACACTTGGACTTTTACTATAACTACGCTCCAAAATCTGTAAGAATATATCTTGGTTAGAAAATAAAATTTTTGTAAATCTATATTTGTCTTCTTCTTCACAAACAGTCGCGTGAACTCCCCACCATAGTCTGGAAATAGAGTTTCTTAATAATTTTCTATCTGCTTTTCTTCTCGCATTAGGATTCAAAATACCTCTATCAAGAAAAGTTTTTGTCTTTTTATCATCTTTACTTAACCATCTTTCAAATGTGTACTCCCATAATTCTACTAAAGATAAATAACTCCAGAGTCTCTCATCGACTGCCTGAACCTCAGTTAATTTAAAATTTTCATACAGTAAAATAGCACTATCAAAATCAGAAGAGACTCTAGGGACAAGTTCTTTGTTTAATTTGAAATCTACATTAGTTTCAAAAAGATACTCGTCTTCATCTACACCCAAATAGTTAAAGTATTCAAGTGCCCATACTTTATCTTTAGTTAAACTACTAAATTCAAAATTATCTGACTTAATAAATTGATTTAGCTCCGATAAACTACTTTCCTTAAAGATTTTCAATCCCATAGTTACTCTTCTCCTTCTCTAATCTTTGTCAATCCATAAGATAGAGGATCACCAACTAAGATATTAGCCACCGATAAAGAATCCGTCTCCCAATCTACTTTTTCAAAATCTAGATCACATTCGTCCATTCTTTTTTTTATACTAGCCAACCATGTAGAATTTGAATAGTCCGTGACTGTCTCTTCTAAAGATAGAGAATATAGTACACTTGATAAAACAGGAACCAGTATCATTGCTGATAGAATGGGCTGATATAAAGAATTGTTTTTTAATGTTCTATAGCTAAAATAGTTTTCTTCCGATAACATTATAGTAATCTTATTTTCTTCTAAATCATAATCAATAGCTTTTTCTTTATCAGATGGATTTCTAATAATTGAAAAAATCGATGGAAAATTAATAATCTTATTAATATCCTTATTTGCAAAAAAACTCATTGGTTCACAAATTGCTAATATTTGTCCTACTTCAACTTTGTATTTAGTATTCTTAAAATCTGGATGACACTCGTTATTTATATAATTATTAATTTTTTCATTCGAAACAATTAATAATTGAAGATCCACGTTTCCTTCCAAAAATGTTGTGCCAATTTCATAGACGAAACTTAATTTCTTTTGAACTGAGAATACTTCTCGATACCTAGTCTTAGCGCATTCAACATGCAAAATTAATCTTGCTCTATCTTCATTTAACATTTCTTCGATAGTTTGATTAGCAAATTGAATTGTACCTTCGATAATATATTTAGATTTATCATGACTCAAGGACACCGATATGCTTTCAAGGTTGAATTCACCATTAATATCATCATTAAAATAGGCCAAAACAGGATATGGATAAAATTTCTTTCTGATTTTCATTTTTACCTCCTCTTAACCACAGCAACAAATGCAGCCAAAATATCTTGCTTAAATTCAACTTCAATGAGTATGGTTTTCCCTTTTTTAAATTTTATTGGCCCAACCTTATTTTTTTTAACCCTGATAGGGTTTCCAAAAGAATCCGTGGCCTTTAACAAATCATATTTTAAAATACGATTTGTTTCGTCTGAAATACTTAATTCCAAATATCCTTTACCTTGACAGTTAGGTGTCATACTAATTTTATATCTTCTAGTATCAATAGTGATGATTCGATTTACATCAACATCTAAAATATCATTTAAGTTAACTTCAGATAATTCCTCTGGTCCGAAAGGATCTTTAGAATTCTCTTTCTTATCACCTTTAGGGTTCGTCCCTTCTTCTTCTTTTTCCTTCCTCGTTTTTTTATCACCAGGAATTTCTTCTTTTTCTTCTTTTGATAATTTACTCAATTCAATCTTTGAATTTCCAGAATTTTTGAGTTGAACCTGATTATTTGGTATTTTAGGAAAACTCTCTTCTTTCCGAAGACTATCAGAATTATCTTCTTCTTTTTCATAAGGAAGATAATTCCCTGCCCCTTCAAAATCCAAAGCCTCTTCACTAGAGTAACTAACTAAACTTTTAACACATTGTTTCAACCAAGTATAAATCCCTTGTAGATACTTTCCAGAATCAAAATTCTCCCTTCCTTCATAGTCCTGTGATCTGCTAGATTCCCATTTGTCGTGTGCAGCAGGCTCCATCTCGCTAAGCTTCTCGTTCACATCATCTCCACTAGCACAGAAAACTCCAACAAAACTAGTTGCCCCACGAAAATGTTTTTTATCAAAAATTCTCATGCCCATTTTTCTAAACATAGCTACTTGTTTTGGATAATCTTTTCCTTCAAGAAGATAAAGTTCTAAATTATCATACACTTCAGTATCATATTGATAATCTTCTTTTGGAAATTTCTCTCCTTTAGTCATAGCTAAATAATATAGGTACGGTAAATAGCTTTCATCCGAAGAATACTCTTTAATTATTTGTTCTATATTATTCTTACAAATTGTAACTCCGTCTACTTCGACTATTAATTCACCTCTAAATATCGCAACAAAAAAATTCCGAAGAGTGGAATCGACAATCCTTTCCCTCCAATTTTTCGCATACAAAAAATCATATATTAATACATCTGTTCCCGTTGTATCTCTGAAAAACAAATTTCTATTAAAGAAATTTAGATTCTCAATTTCATTATCATAGACAGGAGCATTGTCAGCTTCAGCATTCCCAAAAAAACCAGTGCCTCTATACTCTTTATTCTCACAGGTATGACTGACTAATCTAGTTACACCTTGAAAAGCTTTTATTCCTTCTGTATCGAGTGTATTATAAAATACAGTTCTTATAGAGGAACAAGCGAATGGCGCATTCTTCCCAATCCCAAAAGCTCCTCCCTCTCCCATACTCTTATTAGAGTTTCCGAGTGATTTTACAAGACCTACCCAATTACTATTCTTGTTTTTCAGATCTTTTGATCCTGTTAAACCGGTTGTATTAAAATCACTTATTTTCAAAACTTTCAGTTGTTGTCCATTTAGTCCATTTATAGCCTTTTCAAAGAAATTTTTCGTTTTTCTATTTTCCTTCCAAGATTCTTTACAACTCTCCAATATAGAACTATATTCATTTAGATTCGGAAATTGATCCGAATCTATTGAAAATAGTTCAATTTTAACTACAACCGGTCTTTCTTTGTCCAGCCTCGCGTCTACAGAATTTTGTAAAATTTCCTTTGCTAAACTAGCATATATATCATTTTTGAATGTCTCAACTCCTGGATCATTCATACCTTCAACCCCACCACCATCCAGTTTTGGAAATGACCATCTATATTTATTAATCACTCATTTCTCCTCCCATCACTAACAAATTTTCTATTTTCTTAGCCAATACTTGAGATATCTTAGGCGGTACCGCATTTCCTATTTGTTGATATTGAGAATCTTTAGTACCTTTAAAAATAAAACTGTCAGGAAATGATTGTAGCCTTGCTGCTTCCCTCACGCTAATTGCTCTATCTTTTTTTGGATGAATCCACATTGATTTTCTTACATTGACGACTGTCCCTGACGGCTTATCATATTCAATTCTCAGATATATCGTATTTTGCGTTCTTTCTGGTGTAGTATAGGTACTTTTCATTTCCTGTGATAAATCATGGAAATTTTGCCCTTCTCTTAAAAGTTTGAACCTCTTTAAAGCTGTTGGGGTGCTCTTTGTCGCGATATGATTGTAAATTAATTCTGAATCACAAATATAATGTCTATAATCGTTTCTTTGAGTCATCTCTACTCTATTAATACCTTTGTTCTGAACATCAGCTACCAAACTTACAGGTAAACCCTCTAAATCTTCAATGGCATCTCTAACTGTAAAAGTTTTATTTTCTTTATATTCGAAAAAGTTAGAAATATCGTTATATGGAATATCTTTTCTTACTCCAATTAGGATAAATCTTTGTCTTTTTTGTGGAACACCAAAATTGATTGCATTAACAACATTTCTAAACTGATTATAATTCTCCCCTAGAATCTTATCGATGTATTCAATTACAGAATATGAATATACTTTTGCAACTAATAAATTATCAATTTGTTTATAGTTACCTATTAATCGATTAGTCTCGATCTCTTCAATAATTTTTATTGACTCTTCAAAATTAATAAACTGTTCCAATATTTCAAAGAAATATGAAGAGTATGTTTGGCTTTCTATGGCTCTTGTAAAAACTTCAAACTCTGGTTTAAAATAACTATCATGTTCACTTTCCATCAATCTAAGCAATGCCTTTGAATTTTTACATAAAAATTTTCTGACCTTTGCTTCATCTCTTCTTTTTTTACTTAGTGTATTTAATAATTTGAATAAGGACTTATTTATCATATATTCTCTATATGACTGTTTTTCTGCTATTAAAGAAATGTCAAATCGAAAAATATTTTGTTCGCTTATAACAATATTTTCTTCTCTTAATTCAATATTGAAAGAGTCGATTTCGTTTTTATCATTTCGTGAATAGAAAAAACGATGTTTTTCAGATTTTAACATCTTTACATTCTCCATTACAAAAATCTTTGGTTTCAAAGATTTAATTGCTTTGAAATACTCTTTCACCAAACCGTTATTCGTATTAATTATTCCGGTTTTTTGTCTATTGGCATTAGAAAAACCTTGACACGGAGGACCACCTATTACGACATCTACTTCTCCAAATTTTTCGTTTAATAAATTATAATCTACATCCTTAATATCTGATAAAAGCTCTAGATCATCTTTATGGTTTGCTTTATAAGTCTCTTTTGCATGTTTATTATTCTCAACAGCAGCGACAATCTTGAAAGATTTATTTGAATCAAACCCATAACTTAATCCACCTGCTCCAGAAAATAAATCAATTACTTTGTACATTAATTATCCGCCTTTAATAATTACTAGATGTTTCAGAAAAACACCATACACGTATTTTAACACTTTTTTTTAAAGAGTTTAGCTCTTTCTGGAGGGTATTCACTATATTACTCAGTTTACAATTACTGTTTTAAGTTTTTAGAACCTCTAATTTAAAACCTGAATTCTTTAAAAATAATTTTCGTTATCTTTTGTTATTTTAGCATATTTGTTAATGATTAAAAAATGCTTTCCAAAATATATGAATACAAAAAAAGATAAAACATTGAAAAGAAAAAAGGCTTGCCAATTAATCTAAATAAGAAACGAAACTCAAGATACATCACACCAGTTCAGATTCTTCTGCTTTAAAAAATTTTTTTTAATAAATAGGATCTGCTTCATAAATTCCAAATCCTTGCTCCAGACATTATACTTGATTAAATCCTCAACAAAAAGAGACGCCAATAACCATCAGCCTCTCCCACATAATCATTTAGTTATATATGCTTCCAAAAGGATAGATTAGCCTGCCCTCTTCCCAACCCCATAAACCACCCAATCCCGCTCCTGTTCCACCCGCACCAACCGTAACCCAACACCATCCAAATACTTCCCAAACACATCCGGCTCCTTCAGCTCAGGCAGAAAGTATTTCACTTTAGAATACTCACAGCCAATGAGCAGAATCCCGTCATCAGTCAGTATTCTTCTTATCTCTAAAAGACTTCCTTGCAAATTGCTCCAATGAAAATGATTTTGAAAAGCGCAAATTAGGTCAAAGCTTTTTGAAGGGTAATGAGTTTCTTCGATATTACCTCTTTCAAACGTGATCGTATGATCCGAGTGTAATCTCTGTGCTTGTTCGATGGCTTTTTCTGAAATGTCTATTCCAATGATTGACTCGGCCTTGAATCTTTGACTGAGGTAGTACGTTGTTGCGCCATTGCCCACACCTATATCTAAAATGCGGTGAAATTGTTTTGCTGGTAAGAATGACAGGCACCATTTTGCCATGGGCAAGTACACTTTATTCCATAATTTCATCATGACACTCCCTACCCGACCGGTTGGCTCTTTTGATTGGTTTAGAAGGTATTTGTAAATGAAAAATAGTCCCACTACTATTATTAATAGGATAAAGAAACGATTCATGTCTTGTCCTTTCTGATGCAATCTAAAGTAATGATGTTTCTTAGATTCATAGTCTGGAATGGTATCCTTACAAATCCAATACTACCTTATCTACGATCTTTTAACTTCACATTTCTCTCGTTACTCACATTGTACTTCACTTCGACATCTACTAAATAATAAACAACATGCTGTAAGTCCTCTTCTGTTACATCTGCCTCAGTTGCACTTGTTGTTTGTTTATACCTAAGCTTGACAACGTTCCCTTTTTTGAAACTTTCCGGTTCCTCTGTTTCAAATAATGCTTGATCTAAATAGCTGTCAACCAATACCACATATGACTTCTCTCCTATGGTTCGAACACTCGTAACGAAGAAATAGTCTGTCCTTGTTTGAACAGGATTTCTGCCTAGAAGCAAGTCCAAGGACTGTACTTTTCTTGGATTTGAGATAGCCACTCTTTCCTCATCCTCATTGAACAAGTCCATAGGTGTTACTTGATCTAATTCATCATAGGTAAAATTAATGATCTCATCTTTTTCGTATTTCAATTTCGTTTTCGTATCCCACTGTAAAAGGGTGCCACTTGAAATATCTTGAAAAATCACACTATGACCATAATAGGCCTTAGATGCGCCCATCGGAACTCTATTATCAATACTAATTACTTTTGCTATTGTATATTTTCTCATCATATCACCTACTATCTATTATTCATTATAACTTGTTTTTCTCAGTGCTTAAGCGGACAAGTCTAAAAAAAGACACTATCTGCGTTTGCTTTCATAAAACTATTATAAAAGAATAAAGACAACAAAAATAGTCGCCTCATGAATCTCTTTTTCATAAAATCTCTCCTGCTATTTATTTGAGATTAATATTTCTACAAGTATATGTTTAAATAATCTTGTAGCAGAAACTCCTTGGATTGCGGAAAACGAAATGTTATTCAACCCAAATAACAATTGAAGAATTTTGAGACGACATTCGCTCGTAAACCATAGCCATCACAAAAAACCTCCCGCAATTCAACAATCAATTGTCAAATCACGGAAGGAATTTCCCATACTTTTAAATTTTAGTGATTAACCGCTACTTAAAGCCCCCATCAGTCTTCTTCGTATAGTCGTATTCTAGTTCATCATAAGGAAACATCGGGCGCTGGATTTGTTTAAAATCCAGCTTTTCTGTTGCTTGTTGTGTTGGGCCGTCGGTTAAGGCCATCACGCAGTAGGCTCCGTAGGCGTCGAAGTCTGGTGAGATATAGCCTTGTTTTACTATGATCACTTCGTAGTCTTCTATGGAGACATTTGCCCACATAAATTGTGCTAGTTCTGTGAAGCTCACTGATTCGCGCTGCACTAGCACCGTGAGGGGATAGTGCTTTAATTTTACACCGATCACGCATCCTGTGATGGGGTCTTTTTGGTAATCTTGACTGACTACTCCTTTTGAGACGATCGTTCCTTCTAGTAGTATTGCTTTGGATCGTTCGTCGAGGTCTGTTCCTAAATTGAACTGCACTGCCTCTCCTAACGCGTGTTGATTTAGCTGAGTTGTCGCTTTTTCGTCAATAATGCCTGCGATCAAGGTTGGTTTCTGCCAATCGGGATGTGTCTTCAATAAGTGTCGCAGGATCCCTGTACTGTAGCCATCGCTGCCGGCACCGCAGTTATCTCCTGAATCGGTGATGAAGATTGGTTGCTCCGTCATATTCTCTACCTCGGCTAACACCTGTGCTAATTCTCCGTAATTGCCGTGATAGTGAAACTCATAC
>OLQZ01000184.1_pt1 | contig 27752 bp, 23 predicted proteins | sample 1643191 | NCBI WGS metagenome assembly OLQZ01 (sample SAMEA3136768, study PRJEB25190) | human gut metagenome | biome: human gut; feature: human-associated habitat; material: faeces | place: Austria | collected 2013
TGCAAGAACCCGCACTAAGAATATCATGCAGGAAGCACACTTAGCTGGTTCTAAACAAAAACGAAAGATTGTTGAAGGTCAATTATCACTAGACGATTTAGACCAAAAAATTGATGATGGTGTGGATATTATTGACTGGAAAGCAGTGGTTGTTGTTAGTGGTAGTACAAAAAAACAAATGCGTGCAAGAAAAAAATATTTAATCAATCGTTTTGATAGTTTAGATATTCCACTTATTAAAGCAACGTTTGATAATCCTTATTTATTTCAATCCACTTTGTTTGGTAATTTTATCCGCATGCAGACTTCTCGTTGGCAACACACGTCAACAATTGAATCGTTTGCCGAGTTGAATTTCTTTACTTCACTTCATGCAGGTACGAAGTTAGGCTTTTACCTTGGACGTATTGATACAACTTTAGAAGAAAAAGAAGATAGAAAATCTATTATTTCCAGTTCAAAAAATTTAATTTTTATGAATATGTTACTAGCGAATAAACAAAATGTTGAGGGGAAGAAAACAAATAATCCCCACTGGGCTTTAACTGGCGATACTGGGAACGGAAAATCGGTTACAGCTAAAACATTGTTTATGCAAATGGCACTTTTAAAAGACAGAGTGTTATACATTGATCCAAAAAAAGAAATGCGCAAGCAATTTATGTATACAATCAATGCCCCTGAATATCAAAAGAAATATCCTTTAGATGTTGATTTTGTGAAGTCCTTTAATTTCGTCACTTTAGATGTTCGTGATACGAAAAACCATGGCGTCCTTGACCCGATTGTTCTATTTAATGAAACAGAAGCCACGTCTACCGCTAAAGCGATGATAACGAATGTTTATGATGGTACATGGAACTTAAAACAGAAAACAGCAAGTAATGAAGCTATTACAAAAGTAATTTCTGAACGAAAAGCAGGAAAGAAAGTTGGATTCTGGCATGTTATTGAATTGTTAGCTGAGAGTGAAATCTCGGATGTTAAAGACATGGGGAGATTTTTATTGTCAACAATCAAAGGGTCTGTTTTAGAATTGGCGTTTTCTCATGGAGAAGTGGAAGGTTTGTCATTCGATAGAAAAGTAACCATTTTGGAAATCGAGGACTTAGATTTACCAACTGATAAAAATGAAAAGTTAGATGAAAATAAACGGTCGTCAGTTACACTGATGTTTGCTTTAGGAACGTTTTGTTCGAAGTTTGGTTCAAGAAATCCAAAAGAAGAAACAGTGACGTTCTTTGATGAATCTTGGATTTTTCAATCTTCGCCAGAAGGTAAAGCAATTTTGAAATCTATGAAACGTATTGGCCGTTCGTTTAATAATTTCTTAGTATTGATTACACAATCAACAAATGATTTGGATGATAGTGAAGATGGTACTGGTTTTGGTACAGTGATTTGTTTTGATGAGGTTCAAAATCGAGAAGGTGTTTTGAAATATCTCAATTTACCAGTGAACGAAATTAACATGAAATGGGTCTCAAATATGGTTCAAGGTCAGTGTTTAATGAAAGATATGTTTGGTCAGACTAATCGAATTGTTGTTCATGTAATTTTTGAGGAATGGTTGGAACTATTCAAAACTGTTGATGATACAGAAGCTTCTAAAATGGAGAACCGCTTTGTTGCATAGGAAGGAAGTGAGAAGATGCAGTATCTAATTGACAGTTATAGTGCGTATACGGTTGATGGTGGTTTGTTGGATAAAGGATGGCAAGTAGTGAATTGGTTCTTTGTAGATATACCATTCTTTATCTTACGAATGTTTGCTTCTTTTTTCCTTTTTTGTGAGAACGTCTTAAACCAATCTAGTTTCTTTGAAGGAAAACAAGAAACGGTATTGAATATGTCAAAAGATGTTTTAAGTGGCTTTGGTGGCAAGGGATTTAGAGGTGGTTCTTTACTTGCATTAGCGATTCTTATTAGTGCATATTATCTGCTTTATCATTTCTTTTCCAGTCGTAGAAGCTTTTCAAAAGTATTCCTTCATTATTTAGCAGTTGTTGTTTTGTTTGTTTTTTGGTTTGGCTCTGTATCAACGTCAACAGGCACAACAAGTGGCTCAACGTTCTTGATTCAATCAACAAGCGCAATTGCTAAAGGAGTACAAAGTACGTTTACTACAAGTGCCAATTTAGGAACAGAAGGTTCTAAAGATGGAGAAGTATACCAAAGCCCTATTTTTGATGCCACAGTAAAACAAACATTTAATTTTGTGAATAGTGGTTCACTTGATGGAAAAATGGAGAATGGTAAGAAATTAGACGAAAGTAAACTACTAGAAAAGCCTAAATTGTCTAAGGAAGAGAAAAAAGACTTTGAGAAGGATAGAGAAACATATATTAATGACCATGAAAAAGATAATCCATACTTTGCACAGGACGGAGCAAAAACAATGGAAAAAGCTTTTGGCGTTGGTGTGGGTGTAGTTAATTTAGCAGTCTTAGCAGTGCCTGTAACATACATTAATATTATGCTCAATGTAATTCAAATCATTGTTGATTTACTCATTCTTGTTTTTCCGATTATTGCATTAGTTTCCTTCTTCCCTCGGTGTCAAATGATGATGTTTAAATTTTTTAAATCATTAATTGGCATTTTATTTTTACCTGTAGTTTTCGGTATCTTTTTGTCTGTGTTATTTTGGATCAATAAGTTAATTGACCAAGCGTTTTTAGGATTGATGGATAAAGTAAGTAGTAGTTTATTAATGGTGATGTCTGGTGGTATTTTTCTTTTAGGCACATTAATTGTTACTGCATTGGTGAAAATTATTTTGTATCGGAAAATTTGGAAAAGCAGATATAAAATATTATCATTCTTTTCTGATGGTCAAGTTCAACAACCTTCTTTTGAATCAAAAATGAATGAAAAAACAAAAGAAACGATTGAGCGTACAGGTGAAATTGGTGTTGGAGCAGTAAAAGCAGGAATAGGTGCTTCCACTGGAAATTTAGCGTTGGCTGCTGATGGTGCTAGTCATTTAATGCCAAAACATGACAAGGCATTGAACTTAGCTAAAGACCATTTTATTGACGATAATGGGCAATTTGCTGGTGTTAGAACAGGATTGAATTCATTATTGAATCGTTCTACTCAAGAAAAACAACAACCATTTAAAGACGATATGTTGCCCGAAGAAGAAATTGTGGAAGTAGAAGAGCCAACCAATGTTGATAATGAGGAATTAGAAGAAATAGAAGATAAAGCTTTAACTGATGAAGAGGATAATTTTGAAGATTCAACAGATGATGAAATGGATAATTCTTTAGAAGAAATTGATGTTCCGGTCTTAGATGAAACTGTATCTGATTCTGATACTTCTTTAGCTGATGAAAGTAATATTGAGTTAGAGCCAATTATTGAAAATGAACTTGATAATGTAGAGACAACTATAGAATCGAATGAAAATGATAGAGAAGAGCCAATTCATGAAGTTGATGAGCAAGAAATAGCGGACAATTTGAATGTTAGGGTTGATAATTTTGATGAGTTGGCATTTGCTCGTGAAGAACGTGCATTTTTTGATGGTGGAGAGGATAGCGAGTTAATCACAAATAATAATGATTCATTAAATAACGTTTATTCATTTTACCAAACAGAAGAAAACTTCAATAATTTAGAACAAACAGAGGAACAATTTTTTGGTAGTGTGAATACGGAAGAATATAATTTTGATGTTGTAGAGGGCTGATGAAATGATTATCAGCCTTCTTTTTTTTTGAAAGGAGAGATCATGAAGAAATTAGGCAAGGTTTTAATTGTTAGTTGTTTTATTTTTATTCTTCCTTTTTTATTATTTTTAGGTGTATTTTCTTCTAGTGAAAGCGGAGATTCTTCCCAGTTTCAGCCTGCTACACCACAGGAAAAAGTAGCATTAGAAGTTTCTAACTACGTGACGTCACACGGTGGAACGTTGCAGTTTGCAGCCGCTTGGATTGGCAATATGGAACATGAAAGTGGATTAAATCCTGCTAGAATTCAAAGTGATTTGGCTTTTAATCCTTCTATTGCTTATAACACTAGTTTAGGCGGTTATGGAATTGGATTAGGACAATGGGATTCAGGACGAAGAGTTAATTTATTAAATTTTGCAAAAAGTCAAAAAAAGGAATGGAAGTCAGTAGCTTTACAAATGGATTTTGCGTGGAATAAGGATGGTTCTGATAGTGACTTACTTAAAAGAATGTCTAAATCAAAAGATGTGAATACACTTGCGGTAGATATCTTGAAGCTGTGGGAACGAGCTGGAACAAAAGAGGATCCTGTAGAACAAGCAAAAAGAAAAACTAGTGCTAATAATTGGTATAAGCGACTTTCTACAGGTTCGATGGGCGGAGGTTCAGCCAATATTGGTAGAGGAGAAATTGATATTTTAGAAAAAGTACTAGGACAAACTATTAATGGTGGACAGTGCTATGGCTTATCTGCTTTTTTTGTTGAAAAACAAGGAGGTTTTCAAATGATGGGTACAGGACATATGTTTGCGAGTGAGATTGGTAATGATTACAATTGGCCGTCAATAGGTTGGAAAGTGATAAAGAATCCAAACTACTCGGATATTAAAGCAGGAGATGTTATTAATTTTGGACAAGGTGGTGTGGCTACTAGTATTTATGGACATACTGGTGTTGTTGCAGGCGTAGAAGGCAAAGGAAAATTTACAACATACGAGCAAAATGCGGAACAAGGTCAAATTGTTGCTAAGTATTCTCGGACTTGGGGATTAGATTTTCCACATGTGACCAGCATAGTAAGAAAATAGGAGGGCTATGAATGGTGAGTCGTGAACTAGAAGATGTTTCATTGTATTATCAATAGCTATTTTTTAGGAATAAGGGAGTTAAATTTCCCTGTCTATCAAAACAATTTAAACAAATAGTTTTAGAATTATTCATACGTTTAGCAGATTTTATGGAAAATTTAACAGAGCTAGAAAAAACTAATTATATACAATTAGTTTTAGAGGAGGTAGAAAAATTTTAATATCTATTGAAAATAAAAATTATTCTCGAATGGTTCAGAGAATGCTTTTATACATGAAAACAGAGATAACAAAAATAATTTAAATTTGGAAGGAAATTAAAAATGTTTTTAATTAATAAAAATGGGTTAACTAATCGTGAGATTCCAAAGAAAGTAGGTAGAAAATGAAAAAGTTAAGTTTAGTAGTTTTAGCATTAGGTGTTGGATTAATATTTTCTGCTTGTGGAGGAAATACCAAAGGTCATGAAACAGTGGCTTCGTCAACAACCGAAACGGTAACTATGAAACCAGTTGATGATATAACCTCTACGAAAAGAAGCGAAGTAACTGAAAAAAGTAGTACGAAGTCTACACACGATAAGAAAAAATTAGAGGAAGAGCAGGCATCTCCTAAGGAGCAGTTAGTGGAGGACTTTGGAAATGCGTATGCTAATTTTTCTAGTATTAATGATCGTAACGAAAAATTGAAGAAATTAATGACTGCTGAATGTGTAAAGAAAAATGGTATTGATGTGAAAACTGGTGCAAAATTGGAAAGTAGAGGTGAAGTAAGTTCAATCTATCTAAATGATAAAAAGGAATATGCAGTCTTACTTGATTGTGAGCAGAACGGAACGAAAACAAAAGTACTTTTATTGGCAAAAGTGAAAGGGAATAAGATAGCAGAAATGACCTATAATTCTGTGAAACAAGAGTATTAACCTTGATATATATAGATTTGTAATTTAGTAAATGGTATAATGTATGTATAAGTGAGGAGATGGAGAAATGAAAAAGGTAATTTCAATTTTGTTGATGGTTGTTGCGGTTTTTACATTAACTGCATGTAATGGTTCTAAATTAGATAAAACTGGTAAAGATTTTAAAGATGAAATAATTAAAGAAGAATCTTATAAAGATTTGAATAAGGAAGAAAACTTTAGTTTTTTAATTTATAAAGATAACGATACTAAAAGGTACTTAGCTGATGTTTGGGTACCTGCAGATAATAAAAGTAGTATTTTAGAACGATTTTATTTTTATGATGAAGATAAGCGGTTAGATAGTACTGAAAGCAAAGTAACCTTTGATGATATGAAAGCTAGTGGTAACTATGAAGTAATTTATAAATCAGGAAAGTTTAATTGACTAAGTATTTTCAAACTTAGTCATGGTATTCTAAATATTAAAGTTTTAATAAGTCAAGGGAGATAGCATGATAGTATTTTTTATTTTATTCAATTTATTCATTTATGTGTTCGATTCTTTTTTTAGTATATTTTTTAATTCTGAAATTTTTCGTGATCTAAGTTATTTCTATATTAAATTTAGTGATGATCTTTATAAATTAACATATGACGGTCTTATAGCAACTTCGGCGGCTATGTTAGCATTGCTCGTGCCTATTTCATTTTTTTTAATAGAAAATATAGGTAATAAAAATTCGGGTTCAATTGATTGGGATAAAACTATTATATTTAAATATGTGATTGGTATAAAAACGTTAGTTGCGCTATCGTTCATAACTTTTACTCTAATTTTTTGGGATTTTTTATTAATAAGACCACTTTTGTTTTTTATATATGTATCTGGAGTTATAATGATGTTTTATTTCTTTAGAAGATGTTACAAATGGATTATGATCATAGACTCAAAGGGAATGAATTATAGGAATAAACTTAGAATTAAAATGCTTGATGGATTAAGAGAAGATAGGGATTTAGATATATGGATTACAGTTTTAGGAAGTAAGTTTAGTAGTGTAGATTTAGATGAAAAAGAAATTTTGGGTATATATGTTAGGTATTATAAAGATAGAAACAATTATGAGATAAAAAGTAAACTTCTTTTGGAACTTACAAAAAATAAAACTATAATATTTAATAATAGTGATATATTCCATAGATTTGTTTTTGAAGTGGTAGAAGACTGTTCCTCAAATAGAAATTCAATCTCTAGTTTGTATGCTTTTAGAGTTGGCGAATTTTTTGAAAGTTATCTTAAATATTTAGAGACTGATGAAGGGAAATGTTATAACTTCGCGACAAATTTTGAAGAATTTACAAATAATAATGATGTTGAAGTCTTAAAATATTTTTTTATGGATAGGTTGGAGGGAAGGATATTATTTCATTTTTTATATGATCATTTAGATCGCCCTGCTGAATGGGTAAATAAAATAATTAGTAGTTTTAACGATAGTGCGAAAAAAAGTTTATTGGAATCTATTTTTTTATTGTGGATTAGAGATATGTATAGTAAAAAAAAGAAAGAAATTGATGTTTTTAGATTGAGTAATTTAACAGAAAAAATATTTAATGAATTAAACATGATTATTTTTCTTGGTTTATTGAATTTTTTACTTTACTTGCAAACTGATGCAAATACATATGGAGCGAATAATAGAAAAGAAGCAATTAAGGAATATGTTAACAGTAAAAAAAGGTTTTACGGAGTTGATAGTGGATTTGTTTTTTGGGGAGATCAAGATGTTAAAGAATTGAATAATACTAGAGATTCAAAAACTTTTAAATATTTCGTAGAATCAAGTCATCCAGAATTTGCCCCTTTCAAGAGTATAAACTTTTTAAAAGAGATTATTGAAATATTAGATTCAATAAACGATAAAGTGTTAAAAGAGCAACTCATTCAATTAAAAAATGCCGTAAATAAGTAGTTATTTTATGATGTCTAGAAAATGACTAAATAAGCTTGAAATATTCGTATTTATTGTACTATTTGTATAGAATTAATTGAATTTACTGTATTTATAATTCTTATAAAGCTTTTTATTTACTCGTAACGCGTAGGTCACAGGTTCGATCCCTGCAGCTGGCATCTAAAAAAACAGACAGGCACTACCAGATGGTAGTGCCTGTCTGTTTTTTAGATAAAATTTTGGATTAGTGCAAATGAAGCAATGCCTACCAGTACAATAAGTAATAAGTTTTTAGTAAGTATTGCGGCTAAAATGGTAGGAAATGAAGCGAATAAATAAGGAAGATTGAGGCTTGGTAAATGTCCTATTCTTTGTTCAAATAAGCTACTAAACCATAAGGCGGACATAATCACAATGGGAACAAAACTTAGATATTCTAATAATTTCTGTGGCAGACTGATTTTTTTTAAAAGTAAAAATGGCAGTACTCTTGAAAGCCAGGTTGCAACGGTACAGCCTAAAATTGTTAAAAAGAGATACTCAGAAGAAGGCATGTTTTATCATCACTCCTATTCCACACCCGATTAACGTGACAACTAAGACAATTAAATTACTGGGAATAAAAATTAGACCAATAGACATCAAACCAAAAGTAATCAGGACCATGATGAGTTGTAAAGCGATTTTCATGGAACGATCACTAATTATCTGCAGATAGAGTAAACCAATGAACATAGCCACGACCGCAAACTCAAGACCTAATGCTTGAGGGTTTGCAATAAAGCGCCCTAGATAGGCACCGATGATCGTCGAAAAAACCCAAGTCGCATAGGAAATCAAATTGGCAGCATTAAACCACTCAAAACTTAAACGTCCTTTGGTGTGGTTTAATTTATTCATTCCTAGTGCAAAACTTTCATCCGTCAGTAAGGTTCCCAACCAGAGATTTTTACCGAGAGATTCGGCTTTAAAGTAAGGCGCAATGGTCATTCCCATAAGAATCATACGCGCATTTACTAAGAAAGTCGCTAACACAATAGATAAGATAGGGCTGCCGCCAGTCAACATACTAACTGTTACAAACTGAGCAGATCCTGCAAAAATAAAAAACGACATCGCACTAACAATAAGAGGGGAAAAACCTGCTGCTTGTCCTACGATACCAAAAGCAATGCCAATACCAATATAGCCAAAAACCGTTGGCAAGGCTTCACGAATGCCAGTGCGTGCATCTAATTGGTGGTTCATTCTCTTTTTTTCCTTCTTTCTGTATAAAATCTAGACCTTCGATAATGAGACACAACGAGCGAATGAGCGTTTTCATTATTAACCACTCCTTTTGAACAACTAAGATATATATTGTATAATACAATAAAGAATACTTTTATTCAATATATTAAACTTTTGGATGATAAAAAGAAACAGAAGGAGCAACTATTTTGGAGATTAATACAATTATTGGCAATAATTTAAAAAAAATTAGACAAGAAAAAAAACTTACGTTAGATGAACTAGCTGGGATAACCGGAGTGAGTAAAGGGATGCTTTCGCAGATTGAAAAAGGAACCACCAATCCTACCATAAATACAATTTGGAAAATAAGTAATGGACTCAATGTTCCATATACGTATTTATTAGAAGATGACTATGTTAAAGAAAATCCCGTGGTTAAAAAAACTGAGACGGTAACACAACATTCTGAAGATCACTCCTATCGAGTCTTTAATTACTACTCGGACAACCAGGAAAGAAACTTTGAACTCTTTCAGTTTGAATTAGATCCAGGGAAAAAGTATCAAGCTGTTGGGCATTCAAAACGTTCGACAGAATATGTCATGGTTATTCAAGGAGCATTAGCTCTTGAAGTGGGCGGTCAGAGATACCTTCTTCCAAAAGACGCCGCTATGTATTTTGATGCTAATCAAGTACACACGTATATAAATGACGGAACAGAGAAAGTCCAAGCAGTCGTCATTAACTATTATACGTAACAGTGGAAAATAAACATTAGAAAATTGCTGCATCTGTTATTTTATGGACAAAAAAAGTAAACAATGCTACCCTAAAAATAATAGAAAATGAAAGATAAAAGAAGAGGTCAAAATGAATAAAAAAATTGAAAGTCTTGGTAATACAGCATTAAGTTTACTAAGTAATACGATTATTGTTGTGCCTTATTTACTTTACATTCAATTGAGTGATGGACACAACCTTCTAACAATTTTACCATTTGTCTTATTTTATACATTGCGTATGACAGGCATTTTTCTAGTTCGAGGAATTAATTTGTCTTTGACTAGTCTAGGTCTACTAAAGATTTCTCTATTGTTAGGCTTGGCAGGATCCTTAATTGGGATCGCCGGCGCTTTTTCTTTCCCGCTTTATAGTATTTCAGGAATGTTGTTAGGACTTAGTGGGGCGTTGTTGCCACCAAGTAATCAATCAATTCGCTTTTTCTTGAAAGAAGAAGGTCAAAAAATCAGTCACAGCAATCTTTTAACGACAGTCTTATTGACCGCTGTTTTATTTGGCGCTTTATTTTTTAAAGCGACTGAGATTGGACTGGCGTTATTGGTGTACGCGCTCTATTTTCTGGTTGCTTTAGTAGCAATCAAGAGCTATCCTGTTTCATTAAACGAGCTAGAAGAAGAATCAGCAGAAGTTTCACGAAAAGAATTAATTCTGTTTGTTATCTTTTTTGTGTTATTACTTTTATTAAGAAGTGGTCGCTTATTAACGAATGCGGTGGAATTTGATTATGCGATTGTTGGCGCCTGCTGTTTCTTTGTGGTGGCTGTCCTTTTCGTTAGTCATTATGGCAAACGCGGTGCGTATAAAGTATCATTAGAAATGAATCTTGCGACCTTGATTAACGGGATTGTCGGGAACTATTTATTTTTATTTGGTTCCATTTATGTTGCAGGGGTTTATGGCAGAGCTCATATGGGCATCTATCTCTATTTACCTTATGTTTTAGGGATGATTTTTGCAATGATTGCAGCTAGTAAAACGAAACAATGGTCAAACAACATACCAATGATTGGTCTGGCGGGAAGTTTGGGAATATTACTTTTTACCTCGTGGACTATTTTAGGCCTGTTTCTCTTGAGTTTTTTCAAAAGCACATTGAATAGCTTTTTAGCTAGGCGATATTATCAAGAGACAGATTTGCCAAAAGATAGCCGCATCCTTATCAAATATACAACACAAACAAAAGGGAGTTTATTCCATCAATTTATTTTGATGGCGCTTATGTTAGTCACTGTAGTAGGCAAAGGTGGCACGACACAATTTTTATTAGAATTGACTGGCGGCAAAGGCATTTCAATGCAAACAAGTCAATTTTTAACTTTTATTAAAAATAGTAACTCGCTCTTAGTGTTATTGTTTATTGCAGTTTATTTCGTGGTCGTTTTTCGTCAAAAGAAACGATAATTTACAAATATTAATAAAAAAATACTTGGAAAAACAGTGATTGTGGCTGATTTTCCAAGTATTTTTTTATGAAAAGATGTTTTTTTTTTTTGAAGATTCAAAAAAAATTAATCAATTGTTTCATTTTTAACAAGCTATTATTAGGTTATATGAATTTTATTGAAAGGGGATTAGTATGAAGAAAAAAACTTTTTCTTTTGTGATGTTGAGTATACTTCTCGCACAAAATTTCGGGTTTGCCGTAAATGCCTATGCTGTAACAACGACAGAAGCACAAACAGAGACCACTGATACAGCAAAAAAAGAGGCAGAGTTATCGAACTCAACACCATCTTTACCTTTAGCAACAACGACTACTTCAGAAATGAATCAACCAACTGCAACAACTGAATCGCAAACCACAGAGGCGAGCACAACAGCTTCCAGTGATGCTGCTACACCATCTGAACAACAAACAACGGAGGACAAGGACACCTCACTTAATGAAAAAGCCCTACCAGATGTTCAAGCGCCAATTACAGATGAACTACTTGACAGTATGAGTCTTGCGCCGATTGGTGGAACAGAATACAGCCAAACAGAGGTTCACCGCGAATTAAATACAACACCGGTAACCGCTACGTTCCAATTTGCTGTTGGAAACACAGGTTATGCACCTGGATCAGTTTATACAGTTCAATTACCAGAACATTTAGGTTATTCAACTGTTAGCGGAGATGTGACGGGCATTGGCGCAACTTGGGCAGTCGATGCGGCAACCAAAACATTAAGTATTACGTTTAATCAACGAGTTTCAGATACTTCCTTTAAAGTAGAATTAAAAAGTTATCTAACAACAGAGGCGGAACCATTAATCAAAATTGAAACTCCAGGAAAAAATAAAAAAACCTACTCGTTTGATTTATATGAACAAGTGGAACCAATTCAATATAACGAACGAACCAGAACGACGGGGTTAGATGGCGAAATTTTTTATAATTTAGACCGGACGTTAACTGGCAATCAAACATTAGAATTATTGACAACAGAGACACCAGGCGCTGTCTTTGGAAAACAAGATAACTTGGAACCTCAAGTTTTCAGTTACGATGTCGACATTAATGGTCAAATTTTACCAGAAACGCAAACCCTGTTAACACCTGGCAAAGATTATACATTAAGCGATAATTCACTCGGGCGGATTGCTGTAACTGTTCCAAACATGAATCAACAAAAAGCCTATTCTTTATCGATTAATCGGACAATTTATTTAGAGAGTGTTTCGGACTACAGTTATTCATTTTATCAGCAATATCCAACAACCAAGTTAGGTTCTCTTTCGTTAAAAAGTACGACAGGAACGAATAAAACAACCGATTTTACTGCTAAGACGAGTCAAACAAGTAAAGTAATTGCTGATCGTGAAATGCGTAGTATGTCCTATATCAGTTTTCAAAGCAAAGGGAAATATTATGTAACAATTTATGGCACGTTAACAGAAACAAAAGTGGGTCAACAAATCGTATTAGAGAGTACAAACGGTCAAGAAATTAAGAATCCTAAATTTACGGCGTATGGTCCTTTATATGAAAATGTAAAATTGGAAGACTATTTTGATATTAAAACTGAAGGTGGCAAGCTTACCTTAACGGCCACAAAAGATAGCTATTTAAGAATAAATATTTCTGATTTAACAATGGATTTTGACAAGAAGGACATTAATCTATCATTAAGTACACCTGTAATTGGTCCCGATAAAGCCATTCAGTTACTATCCGATCAATACGTGGAGTCAATCGCTATGTTAAATCCTACGAATGCGGAAGCGACATGGGGAAATTATGATCGAAACGGTGCTTATATGAGTGATACCGAAATTGCTGTAGCAGGTAGTAAGGCCAACCCCATTGAAAATTTAGAGATTAAAATAAAACATCCGCAATATCTATCTGTTAGAGCCACAAAAGATATTTATTTTTCATATTATGTTTTAGGGAAAGATTATACAGTCACACCAACCTCAGATGGTTCGATCATTAAGTTCACTACGCCAATTACAAATGAGCTTGAAATTCCAATTGGCTTTAATTACGTGCCAGATAGTTTACCAAAAGATAAAAGTATTCCTTTTGATAAAATTCCTGTGACAATGAGTGCTGATGGCATTTCCCCTATCGAAACAGAAGTAAATACCAATCGACACATTGGTTCAGAACGAACACTTCAAAGTAGTAAAAATCAATTCCTTGTCAATGCACGAAATGATTCTTTTGACTCACTAAGCGTCCGTACAAAAATTCCAGCTGGCGCCGATGTTCTTTTTGACATTTATGATGTTTCAAACGATCAGGTAGATTCAATTTATCCACAATACTGGGACCGCGGTCAATACTTTGATAAACCAATGACGCCAAACAGCCCTGGATATCCAACGATTACTTTTGACGAAAATACCAATAGTTACACGTTTGATTTTGGAAAAACCAACAAACGTTACATTATTGAGTATAAAAACGCCAATGGCTGGATCGACGTGCCAACTCTTTCTATAACAGGGACAGCTAAAGAACCACAATCGAATAATAATGAAGGGTCTGCTTCGGTTTCTGTTCAAAATGAAGCGTTAGACATTTTGAGTGCAACACAAGCGGCGAATCCAACATTAAAAAATGTAACAAAAACAACAGTAACAACAAAAAATATTGATAATAAAACACATCGTGTGAAAAATCCAACGATTGAATTAACACCAAAAGGCACAACCAATGCTCAAATCGATTTGAATTCTATTACCGTGAAAGGCGTGCCAGAAGATGCTTATTCATTAGAGAAGACTACAAACGGTGCGAAAGTCATTTTTAAAGACTATACATTGACAGAAAACATTACGATTGAATACAATACGGTCTCTGCAAACGCTGGACAAATCTATACAGAAACAACAATCGACTCTGAAACATTGGACCAGATGTCTGCTAACAAGAAAAAAGTCACCACTGCACCAATCACATTGAAATTCTCAGAAGGCGATGCGGAAGGTATTGTTTATTTAGCAACTGCCACATTCTATACGCATAACATAGAGGATGAAAACCAAGCAATTGCGAAGGTTTCTTTTGAACTAATTGATAATGTCACGCATACAGCAACCGAATTTACAACAGATGAAAAAGGTCAATACTCCTTTGATGCCATCATGACAGGTGATTATACTTTGCGAGTAACGAATGTACCGCAGGAATATTCCGTGGATGAAGAGTATTTGACAGGCAAAGCCATTAAGCTGGTCAAAGGAGACAACCAACTAAAAATTCCATTAACTAAAACAATTGATCACAGTCGCTTACAAGTCAAAGATACAACGATTTATGTCGGCGATTCATGGAAACCAGAAGAGAACTTTGTTTCAGCAACAGATAAAACTGGTCAAGACGTTCCCTTCGAAAAAATTACTGTTTCAGGTCAAGTTGATACTAGCAAAGCAGGCGTTTATCCAATCGTATACAGTTACGAAGGTAAAGAAGAAACAGCCCATGTGACCGTCAAACCCGACCAATCTAAGTTAGAGGTTAAAGATACAACGATTTATGTTGGTGATTCGTGGAAACCAGAAGATAATTTCGTTTCAGCGACAGATCGTGACGGTCATGCTATATCCTTTGATAAGGTTCAAGTAAAAGGGGAAGTTGATACAAAGAAAACAGGAGAGTACCAGATTTCCTATACCACTGAGCCAGTTAATGAAACCAAACCAGCTGTGCAGTCACGACTTTTCTCAATGTTTTCAAACGAAACACCTCGTCAATTGACGACAGTAGCAACTGTTCATGTGATTGATCGTAATCCTACACCACTACCAGATAAAAATGAGAACAACCAGACTAGTTCCTCAACGAATCAAACCACGATAAAACGTAGTCAGTATGTCACACATATTGTGAAACCTGACAAGCAGGGCCGTTATCCAAAAACGGGAGAACAAACTAATGGTCTATATCGTGTGCTAGGACTTGTTGTGTTACTTATTGTGATTATTAGTGGTATAGTCATCAAGAAGAAACGAAAATAATTAAATGAGCGTGGGGCAAAAGTTTAAAGTAACTTTTGTTCCACGCTTAAAAGATGAATAAGTGCATGAATGAGGGTAGCTGTTTCCTTGGAAAATAGGAAGTTTTACAAGTGACTTTTATTTTAAGAACACCTATTAGCAGGTTTTTCTGTTAAGATAGTTATTTTTATGAAATAGTTTGGAGGAATAATAAACGAGATGAACCAGCGAACTATTTATTATGGTAGTATCGGCACAGCCTTATTTCTTTCTTCAGGAATGTTGATTGCTTCAGTGAATAGCTATGCAAACGAAGCGACAACGCCAGGCAAATACACCGTGACTTATGAAGTGGATGGCAAAATTGAAACAGCAACCATTACGGTCAAAGAAAATCAAACGGAACTTAAATTAAAAGACACGTTTTTAGGAGTTAATCAAGCATGGTCACCCTTAGACAATGTCGTTTTTCTAAAAGATAAAGAGGGTCGCCCTTTAAATTTAGAAAATGTAATTATAGAAAATAATGTAAATACTCAAAAAGTAGGCCTTTATTTTGTAACCTTCCGTTACGAGTCATACCTTTCTATTGCAAAGGTGTATGTCAACCCTACTAATTTTGCTGCAGAGGGGAATATGCTTGCAGAGCTTCCTTATAGTCAAGCAATGATTGGCCCAGAAAGACCAATTATTGCCTCGAGACAGGACAAGGAGCAACAAACAAAACAGGAGAAAAAGAAAAATAAAATTGAACAGGAACGAGTAAATAAAAAGGTGCTGTTAAATGATGAGTTGTTGAAAAAAATAGATACGATAGCCCCAGTGGAAATTACTGGAGGAGCGGCAAGTGGGTCCTCTCAATTTGGCACCACTTTAAGCTTCCTGTCAGGCTCACTTTTGTATGGAACAAGGAGAGTTTAAATGGAATTCTTGTTATTAGATGATCGGGAAAATTTAAAATTAGCGATTATTAGAAAGTTAGAGCAACAATATTCATTTTCTGAACGAAAAGATCGTTTATGTAAGCAATTAGCTATTTCTCCTTATTTGCTAGAACGGAACATAACAGAAATCAATGCAGATTTGCAACGCTTTGGTCTGATTAATGAGATGGAAATCAGTGAAAAAAATAATGAAATTTTGTTATCTCAAAGCCTTCGTATTTCTTCAAGTATTATTGAAGAATATTATTTAAAAGACTCGTTAGAATTTAATCTATTAAAAACGATTTTCTTTCATCAGTTTACCTCAATCAAAAAATACGGTGAAAAGCACGGGATGAGTCGAACGGTTGTATACAAAATTGTTGACCATATCCGGAAAGAATTAGGTCAATACGGTATTAAGTTATCCAAAAATTTACAACTTAGCGGCAATGAAATGGCGATTAGACAATATTTTACTATGCTTTATTACCGAATTTACAAAGATTCTGAAGAATTATATAATCAAACAGATCTTCGCGCAGTGAACCAATTATTGGCTCAATTGAAAGGCTCTTATGAAAATATCACTAATTTTCATTTATTTAAACATTATGTATTGGTGGCGTTAGAACGAACGCAAAGAAAAGCTAATTATTTTTTATCCCAAGAAGAAAATCCATTCGCTTTTGATGAAGAAAGTTCGATTTATCAAGAAATTCAATGTTGGATCAACGAAGTGATGAAGGCGACTCATGCAGAGAAAAACGCAGAAATTCAAGGAATTATCGGCAATTTATCGGTCTATCAAAGTGAACTCATTTCGGAACATTTGCTGAGTTCTCACAATGAGGCAATTACGGCTACGAAAACATTATTCTTTTCTTATATGCCGTTTACAATTTCGGACGAAGAATTTTATCAAGAAATTGTTCCGATTATTTATCAACATCGTTTTATTACGCCGTTCATCGATATCACCTTACGAATTATGGATTTAGAATTTTTTCAGGAACGCTACCCAATTGTTTTTAATAGCTGTCGTCAGTTTTTATTTGCGTTGGATTGCTCGGCGTTTGAGTTTAGTAAGCTTTCTTTATTTTTTGATTTGCTATTAGTGTTATCCCGTCTTTATGACCAAAGGAATGAAAAAAGCACGATCAATCTTTATGTGAATTTTACGCAAGGAGAAAAATATACTCAGTTTATCAAAGAACAAATCAAAATATTCGAATCTTTCAGCATTCACTTTCATTCAGCGATTCGACCAGATACTGATTTAGTAGTTTCGGATTATTTACCAAAAACGTTATTTTCAGTAAAATGTTTAATTTGGTTAGCGCCCCCGCGAGCCAGTGACTGGCAAAATTTTGGCAACGAAATTGTCCGAATTAATAAAGAGCTACAACAAACGAAACAAAGAAAAAGCGAATAAAAACAGTCGCAACGTGTTTTAGTTGCGACTGTTTTTTGTTACTGAATGTTTATAGTAAACTTTCTCATTATCACTGATGTAAAAAATTTTAAATAAAAGCCAAATAGGATTGAAGAAAAAGAAAAAATTGCTAGTGAAGGACCAATTCTCTAAAGTTTTTCTCAAATATAGTAGAATTCCTTTCTTTTCTTCTGTGAGAAAGATATAATAAAAAACGTATGAACAAAGGAAAAGGGATGACGAATGAATAGAAAAGAGAAAACAAATTTAGATAGTCGAATTGATTACGGCGTGATATTACCAGTTTTTCTTTTATCACTAATTGGTATGCTATCGCTTTACGTAGCGCTTTACAATGATCCAAGCAAACCTAAAATTGGTAGCTTGTTAATGAAACAAGGACTGTGGTATTTAGTCGGAGGATTAAGTATTGTCATTATTATGCATTTTAGCTCAAAATTACTCTGGCGGTTAACGCCCGTTTTTTATGCACTTGGATTAGTATTAATGGGATTACTACTGAAATTCTATGACCCCGTGCTAGCAGAGCAAACAGGTTCTAAAAACTGGATTCGCTTTGGTGGCACCACATTCCAACCATCGGAATTGATGAAGATTGCGTTTATTTTGATGTTGGCCTATATAGTGACCATGCATAATGTTAAATATGTGGACCGAACACTCAAAAGCGACTTTTGGCTAATCGCTAAAATGCTATTAGTGGCAATTCCGGTAATTGTTTTAGTACTTTTACAAAAAGACTTCGGGACGATGTTAGTTTTCTTAGCCATTTTTGGGGGAGTTTTCTTAATGTCTGGCATTACTTGGAAAATTATTGTGCCCGCCTTTATCATAGCTGCTCTAGTCGGAGCTGGAACCATCTACTTGGTAACAACAGAAACAGGAAGAGACTTATTGTCTAAAATTGGCATTAAAGCTTATCAATTTGATCGGATTGATTTATGGCTAAATCCTTTCCATACAGATCCAGATCGCTCATTCCAACCAGCGCTAGCATTAACAGCAATTGGTTCTGGAGGCCTTTTCGGAAAAGGCTTTAACGTGAGTGATGTGTATGTCCCTGTTCGTGAGTCAGATATGATTTTTACAGTTGTTGGTGAAAACTTTGGCTTTATTGGTGGCTGTTTCATTATTTTGTTGTATTTTATTTTAATCTACCGCATGATTCGCGTTTGTTTTGATACAAATAATGAATTCTATGCCTACATTGCCACAGGAATTATCATGATGATTTTGTTCCATGTTTTTGAAAACATTGGAGCGAATATTGGTTTACTACCATTAACTGGGATTCCATTACCGTTTATTAGTCAAGGTGGTTCTTCCATTTTAGGTAACATGATTGGGGTGGGCTTAATTATGTCCATGCGTTACCAACAAGAAACGGTTCGTACCAGAAGTGGTCGTTAAAGAAAGAAGAAAGAAGGGGTAGAAATGTACACACTTTATGAATATCCTAAATGCTCAACTTGTAAAAAAGCGAAAGCGTGGTTAGACCAACAAGGCGTTAAATACCAAGCAATTGATATTAAAGCAACACCGCCTAGTAGTGAACAATTAGCAAAATGGATGAAAGAGACCGGCTTGCCTGTTCGTCGTTTTTTTAACACAAGTGGGGTTTTATATAGAGAACAAGGCTTAAAAGATCTGGTTGACAGTTTTTCTATTGAAGAAGCAAGTCAGCGTTTAGCTGCGGATGGCATGTTGATTAAGCGTCCAATTCTCTTAAAAGACAATACATTTCTAACGAATGGTTTTAAAGAAGCAGATTACGAAGGAGTGCTTGGAAAATGAGTGAAATGAAACAAATCGATCAATTATGGATCGTACCAACAGAAGCAGGTTATAAAATTGGTTTAACCGCCGAAGCCCAAGAGGATTTAGGAAAGATTACTTTTGCAACGTTTCCAAAAGTCGGACAAACATTAGCTAAAGGTGACTCTTTAATTGAATTAGAAGCAGAAAAAGCAGTCAGTGAATTCAGTAGTCCATTATCTGGTAAGGTAGTTGCGATTAATGAAGCGGCTGATCAAGAGCCAAGTGCATTAGATGAAGAAAATGCCTGGATTGCTGTTTTAGCAGATGTTGAACCAACAGAATTTGAAAATCTTTAGTCTTACGTTGACAAGGCCAATGTTTATTGCTATAATTTTCTCAATCTAATCAAAAGAAAGCTTTGAAAAGAAGAGTACATGTTAAGGACGTTTGAAGAGAGCCCTGTTTGCTGAGAATGGGTAACAGATTTAAGATGGAAGATGGTCTTTGAGCAGAGTAAGTGAGCGAAGCAGTGAACTTACTACGGGGCGCCCGTTACAGCCAACGGTATGCGAAGAATCAAGTACCGTATGAGGTTATTATTGAGAAATAATAGCGAATTAAGGTGGTATCACGAAATGACAAACTTTCGTCCTTTTTGCTGTAATAGCAAAAGGATGGAAGTTTTTTTGTTTTTATTAAGCAAATTCGTTTCATAAAAAGTGCGAAACCTTCAAAATAAGAAAGTAGAACAGAAAGAAGAGGAGAACAAAATGGCATTAATTGAATTACGTCATGTAAAAAAAGAGTTTTCCGGTAAAGCGGGTAAAGTCACGGCTTTAAAAGATATTGATTTAACGGTTGAATCAGGTGATATTTATGGCATTATTGGCTATTCAGGTGCAGGAAAAAGTACGTTGGTTCGCCTATTGAATGGACTTGAAACACCTACAGAAGGTGAAGTAGAAATTCAAGGACAAGATATTGCATTGTTGCCAAATAAAGAACTACGAAACTTCCGTAAAAAAATTGGGATGATCTTTCAACATTTTAATTTATTATGGTCACGGACGGTCCTAGAAAATATCATGCTCCCATTGGAAATTGCTGGCGTTCCAAAACAAAATCGGAAAAGCCGCGCAGAAGAGTTAATCAAGTTGGTTGGATTAGAAGGACGGGAAAATGCCTACCCAAGTCAACTCTCTGGTGGGCAAAAGCAACGAGTGGGGATTGCCCGTGCCTTAGCTAACAATCCTGATATTTTGCTTTGTGATGAAGCAACGAGTGCTTTGGATCCGCAGACAACTGATGAAGTGCTAGAATTACTACTAAAAATCAACCAAGAATTAAATTTAACGGTTGTATTAATTACCCACGAAATGCACGTGATTCGTAAAATTTGTAATCGTGTAGCTGTGATGGAATATGGTGAAATTGTTGAAGAAGGTAAAGTGATCGATATTTTCAAAAAGCCTCAAACAGAAATTGCGAAACGCTTTATCCAACAAGAAGCGGATAAAAACATTGAAGAAACGGAACTGGTTGTTGAAGAAATGTTGGAACAATATCCGAATGGAAAAATTGTTCGCCTGCTTTTCCACGGTGAACAAGCGAAATTGCCAATTATCTCGCATATTGTCCAAGAATATCAAGTAGAAGTTAGTATTATTCAAGGGAACATTCAGCAAACAAAGCAGGGTGCAGTGGGTTCTCTTTATATTCAATTATTAGGCGAAGAGCAAAATATTCTAGCAGCCATTGAAGGATTACGTAAACTTCGTGTAGAAACAGAGGTGATTGGAAATGAATAATCGTGGCTTAGCAAGTTTCTTTGATTTTTCCCAAATTGATATAAGTAAACTACAAGAAAAAACGATTGAAACACTTTATATGACAGGGATTTCAATCATAGTGGTCGCCATTTTAGGGCTGATTTTAGGACTACTACTTTTTGAAACGTCAGGCAGAAAAGGGATTTTGAGCCGATTACTGTATTGGCTAGTGGCCATTTTTGTAAATATTTTCCGTTCGATTCCGTTTATTATCTTAATCGTTCTGTTAATTCCTTTTACAAAAATTATTTTAGGGAGTATGTCTGGTGTCAAAGGTTCCTTACCAGCATTGATTATTTCCGCAGCACCTTTTTATGCTCGCATGGTCGAAATTGCTTTTCGTGAAGTCGATAAAGGCGTGATTGAAGCAGCCAAAGCAATGGGGGCCAATCGTTTCCAAATAATTTGGAAAGTGCTATTACCAGAAAGTCTGCCAGCACTTGTTTCTGGCTTAACCGTTACAACCATTTCTTTAGTGGGCTACACTGCAATGGCGGCTGCTATTGGAGCGGGCGGTTTAGGAAGTTTGGCGTATCAAGATGGCTTCCAACGTGGTCAAAATACAGTTACCTTAGTAGCAACGATTTGTATCTTAATTATTGTCTTTGCGATTCAATGGCTTGGGGATACAGTCGCTAAAAAAATAGATAAACGATAAATGGAGGGAATAAGATGAAAAAACGTACATTATGGTCAGTAATTACTGTAGCAGTAGCTGTCTTAATTTTAGGGGCTTGCGGCAATAAAAAGAGTGATGAAAGTTGGGGCTTCACCAGTTCCGCATGCAGAGATTTTAGAACATGTAAAACCTTTATTAGAAAAAGAAGGCGTAAAATTAGAAGTGACGACTTATACAGATTACGTGCTACCTAACAAGGCGTTGGAAAGTGGTGATATCGATGCCAACTATTTCCAACATGTGCCGTTCTTTAATGAAGCGGTTAAAGAAAATGATTATGACTTTGTGAATGCAGGTGCGATTCATTTAGAACCAGTTGGGCTTTACTCGAAAAAATACAAATCGTTACAAGAAATTCCTGATGATTCAACGATTTACGTTAGCTCTTCCGTTTCAGATTGGCCACGTGTTTTAACGATTTTAGAAGATGCTGGTTTAATCACGCTGAAAGAAGGGGTAGACCGGACAACTGCTACTTTCGATGATATTGATAAAAATACTAAAAAGTTGAAATTCAATCATGAAAGTGATCCAGCAATCATGACCACTCTTTATGACAATGAAGAAGGGGCTGCGGTTTTAATTAACTCAAACTTTGCCGTGGATCAAGGATTAAATCCGAAAAAAGATGCGATTGCCTTAGAAAAAGAAAGTTCACCTTATGCCAATATTATTGCGGTTCGTAAAGAAGACGAAAACAACGAAAATGTAAAAAAATTAGTCAAAGTGTTACGTAGCAAAGAAGTCCAAGATTGGATTACGAAAAAATGGAACGGTGCCATTGTTCCAGTCAATGAATAAAAAGAAAAAGACAATAGAATAAAAACTTGAGGTCGGGACAGGCGTGTTAAGCTTCAAGAAATAAGAAGAAAGTTCTGAAAGATGCTTTTTGTCTCTCAAGGACGTTCAGCTTATTTCCGAAGAAGCTGCTCCTGTCCCGTTGTTTATTTAAAATTTTAGAGCTAGGCAGATACATCATGTTGATTTACTTGCCAAGTCTAAGTTTTTTTCTTTTAAAAAAGGACTATAAATGATAAAGTTACAAGGAATTTCTTAATTATCAGGAAAATTCAGGGACTATGCATAGGCATTTGCATTAGTTATTGTTATAATAATTAAGATAGATTTTTTGGAATGGAGGGAAAAAGATGTTACGTTTTTTTCCGCAAAAAAATAAATATGTAGAAGAACCAAGCCAGTACGCCTTTGATAAAGAAGGCCAAATTCCGCAGCACATTGCCATTATTATGGACGGAAATGGCCGGTGGGCACAGAATCGAAGACTGCCGAGAATTGCCGGACATAAAGAAGGCATGGATACGGTTAAAAAAATAACGAAGCATGCTAGTCATTTAGGCGTTAAAGTTTTAACACTTTATGCATTTTCAACGGAAAATTGGAAGAGACCAACAGATGAAGTCAATTTCTTAATGCAATTGCCTGTTGATTTTTTTGATACATTCGTGCCTGAATTAATTAAGGAAAATGTTAAAGTCAATGTAATGGGCTACCAAGAGTTTCTACCAAGCCATACGCAAGATGCTGTTAAGCGGGCCATTGAGCAAACCAAGGACAATACGGGCATGGTTTTGAACTTTGCTTTGAATTATGGGGCGCGTGCGGAGCTACTAACTGCCATGAAACAGATTGCTGCAGAGGTTTCAGAAAAAGCATATACGGCAGATGAGATTACAGAAGAAACGATCGCAGATCACTTAATGACTGGCTTTTTACCCACGGAACTTCGTGATCCAGAATTGTTGATTCGAACAAGTGGGGAAGAGAGAATTAGTAATTTCTTGCTATGGCAAATTGCTTATAGCGAGTTGTTTTTTACAAAAGCATTATGGCCTGATTTTTCAGGGGACACTTTAGAAACCGCGATTGCTTCTTTCCAAAATCGTAATCGTCGTTTTGGAGGTCTAAAAGAAACTACAGAAACAGAAGGGAGCGATCCGCAGTGAGACAACGTGTCATCACAGCTATCGTCGCATTAATCATCTTTATTCCAATTATCTGGTATGGTGGTTTTGCAATTGAGATTGCCGCTGTTGCTTTGGCAGTAGTCGGCGTGTACGAGTTATTCCGTATGAAAGGATTAACGTTATTAAGTTTTGAAGGTATTTTATCAGCATTAGGGGCCGTTTTTTTAGTTATCCCAACAATTAAGTGGTTAAACTTTTTGCCGGAAATGCAAACAAATTTCATTTTATTTTATGTCACTGTAATGTTGTTGTTAGGTGCTTCGGTGATTTCTAAAAATACATATACGATTGAAGAAGCTGGCTTTCCAGTTATTGTCAGTTTATATGTAGGGATGGGGTTCCAGAACTTTATTAGTGCCCGTTCCGCAGGTTTTGAAGTCTTGTTATTTGCTTTATTCATTGTCTGGGCAACGGATATTGGTGCATATCTATTTGGACGCCGATTTGGTCGTCATAAATTGATGCCAGATGTTTCACCCAACAAGACAATAGAAGGTGCACTTGGTGGTATTTTATCAGCCGTGGTTGTAGCAGCGTTGTTTTTAGTTTTCACAGCTAATAAAGGGCTATTTCCTTATCCAATGCCGGTGATGCTCGTATTGACGGTTCTATTTTCTATAGTAGGGCAATTCGGTGATTTGGTTGAATCTTCTATCAAACGTCATTATGGCGTGAAAGACTCTGGTAACATCTTGCCAGGACATGGCGGTATTTTAGATCGTTTTGATAGTTTATTATTTGTTTTCCCAATTATGCACTTATGTGGATTATTTTAAATTGATTAACAAAATTTAAAAAAGTATCGTCAAATAAGCAAAAATCCAGAAGAGTCTCTCTTCTGGATTTTTACTGTTTATTGAGATAATGCGTGAAACACTGACAGGGTATGTTTGAGATAAGTTTAATTTTAAACATTCGGTGGTTTTACTCTTTAATTGACAATAGCCTTCTCTTTAAAGAGAAGGCTATCTAACGAATCAATATTATTATTTTAAAGTTGGATCAGACTATTTCTAGTATTCAAGTATTTTTCATTTAAGCGATGTATTCCCTACCTCTAATACATCCTTGTATCTCTCTAGACACGCCAGTTTTGAATAAAATCATCAAAACAATTGAATGGTTCGTTTAAAAATATTTTTCGTGTTCTAATTATTATAACATAAAACTCGTCAACTGACCACTAGCTGACGAGTTCATAATTTTTCCAGATAAATAGACAGCCGTTTTCCGCCGACTGTCTAAGATTAAGATAGATTTGTAAAGAAGTGAATAAATGCTTCCTACTATCTCTTTATAACATGAGGAAAAGAAAACTGCAAAAGATAGCTGTGTTTTTTGAAAAAAAGATCAGCTGGTTTCCGCCAGCTGATCATCCGTTGAAAAGAGATATAAAGAAGTGAATAAAGCTTGCTTTACCTCTATTTTATACCATGTTTTGATTCAAATAACTATTCAGTATTAGTTATACTTAAATAATAAATATGTATACGGATGTATTGTTTTGAGGTATAGTCATAGAGAAAAGAGGGAACGTTTATGAAAAAATTTTGTTTAAGTTATAGCTCTGGTAAAGATTGTTTATTGGCGATGGATCGATTGGTACAAGCAGGAAATCAGCCAGTTGCGTTAGTGACAACATTAAGTGATGAAATTAATCGTTCTTGGTTTCACGGCATACCAATCTCCGTCTTAGAAGCAGCAGCCGAAGCGTTAGATTTACCACTTGTTATATCACATAACAATGAAACAAATTACACAGAAAAAGTGGTTGAGGCACTGCAGGAAACCAAAAAATTAGGTGCAGAAACGGTTTGTTTTGGCGATATAGATATTGAACAAAATGGTGCTTGGGATCGCCAAGTTGCGTTAAGTGCTGGACTTGAACCACAATTACCTCTTTGGCAGGAAAATCGCGAAGCACTTGTGAAAGAATTCTTGGCAAAAGGGTACACAGCAATTATCAAAACGGTCAGCAAAGAGGCAGGCATTCCAATAAAATTTTTAGGAGAACCGTTAAATGAAACATTTATCACGTACCTTAAAGAGCATCAATTAGATATTTGCGGAGAAAACGGGGAGTACCATACGTTGGTAATTGACGGCCCGCTATTTAAAAAGAGGCTCAATTATTATACTTCAGGAATTTATGAAAGTCCTTATGCTTATTCTTTGATTATTGATGCTTAAATGAAAGTAAAAGGACACAAGCTGCCACTTTTTCTAGGGATATGCTATAATTGACTTAAGAAAAGTAGAGAAAGTGAGTGGTTAATTATGGAAGAAACTGTCTTTTTTAATTTAGGAAATGCCCTTGCTTCAAAAAGAGATCAAAAAGAATTAATTAAAGAAGCCCAAATTGCGAAAGATACTCGAAAGATTCCAGGAAAACTGATTATCGTTGAAGATGAAGAAAATGGTACCCATATTTTATTTGAATTAGCTGATCAAACAGAACCGTCTACTGAAACAAAAGAATTCAAAGTGAAAAAAGTGATTGATTAATAAAAAAGCAACGAATTTTTCTAAATTCGTTGCTTTTTGATATTTTTTTACACAAATGATACAAAAAGAATATCAAAATCAAATAAATGATTAGTATACTTGAAGAAACAAATAGGAAGCAAAGCAAACGTTTTGAGGTGTTCTTTCATGGAAAATCGAGGAATTTTATTTGATAAAGATGGTACGTGTATTCGTTTTGACACTCTTTGGCAAGCAGGTTTGCAAGCTTGTTTTGAAACACTAAGTATGTTAGCCCCTCATCATTCAGCAGAAATAAAAAAGATATTAGCTATTCAGGAGCAACGTTTTTTGCAAAAACATTTACTTGATGAAGTCCTTTATCAGGAACTTTATCAGGAATTGGCGCAATTTGAGGAATTAGTCGAACAGGGAATCAGCAGTCGATGGCTGGAGCAATTTTTTTATGATTATTTACGAAAAAATCTGAAAAAGATTGAACCAATTGGTAATTTAAAACAGTTATTTCTTGAGCTAAAACGGAAGAACTATAAAATTGGATTAGCAACTTCAGATACTTTGCCAGCGACTATGTTGATTATGGAATATCTTGGTTTAACAGAAATGTTTGATTTTATTGCGACAGGAGATCGTTACTTACCGAAACCAGATGCGGACATGCTCCAAGCCTTTTGTCAGTCATGTCAATTGAAGTCGACAGAAGTAATTATGGTGGGGGATTCGCTCGTGGATGTTTTCATGGGAACTTGTCATGGCAAAGCAGGAATTGGTGTTTTAACCGGCAACTGCCAGTCAACTGATTTTGAAAATTTTGAAGTAGCTTATTTTCGTGATATCCATGAAATACCTTATCAAGAATTATGGGGAAATACCAAGAAGAAAAAAATCCTGAAAAGATGACGAGTCTTTTCAGGATTTTTTTATTAATCTAATTGAAGCAATTGCCGTTTCTTTTGTTGAAATTCTTCTTCTGTTAGAACTCCTTCATCAACTAACATTTTTAAATTTCTTAACTCAGCCATTACGTCTTCAATAGTGCTAGATGAGTTTTTTTGTGAATCAGATAGTTTTGGTTCAATCGGTTGGTTTTTATCACTCTTTATAGGAGTTGGTATTTCTGCGAAAAATCTAAAAACTTCGACCGCCGCCACCGAATGTGCCGCCGCCAGTTGAGTGGGTGGTGCTACCACCACCGCCCATTCCGCCACTGCCGCCATTGTTTTTAGGAATACGACGCGTAGTGATGAAAGAGTTGGTTAACTGATCTGTGCGGGAGGTTAAGTTTAAAGTTGTTTTATCCCTAAAGGGATATTGATAACTTGAAAATTTTAATTGATATTTAGAAATATTAATGCCTAAGAAGACCAAACTGAGTATCAGAGCAGCAGCAAAAGCAATTACCATTTCCAGCGGGGTAATGGCTTTATAACGGGTGATTTTACCTGTTGCGCTGTCCACACGATAGTGACCCCCAGGAACCCCTTTATCAACAAATGCTTGAGTTTCCTGAACAAAGGTTTTAGCTGAATCTTTATCGGCGGTGCGCGTA
>OLQZ01000187.1_pt1 | contig 27156 bp, 26 predicted proteins | sample 1643191 | NCBI WGS metagenome assembly OLQZ01 (sample SAMEA3136768, study PRJEB25190) | human gut metagenome | biome: human gut; feature: human-associated habitat; material: faeces | place: Austria | collected 2013
TGTGGCAAGCCTGATGGATTTTGCTGTGCCGGTGGTGGCGTGTCTGCTGGTCTGGTTGTTGGTTGAGCGCGGGTGAAAAAGGTGGCTGTAAATGCAACTTAGGAACGGCATCATTGCTTTCAGCATGGAAGAAGTATCGGGTGTTGTTGAATCGTGTTGATACATCAACTGCACCGGATATTGAGTGGCCTGCAAGCCCTGTTATGGAATAATCGTATCTGTTGTAGCCACAGTCACGTCACATATAAGAACTTGCTGGCCTAAGAAGAATGCGCGCTGATTTTGAAGATAAAATCAGCGTTACAACGCCCGAAAGACCCGGGCTAAAAAATTTCTCAGGACATTATCGGCAGGTGACACTCTGGTGGTCTGGAAACTGGACCGACTGAGGCGCAGTATGAGGCATCTTGTCGTGCTGGTGGAGGAACTGCGCGAAAGAGGTATCAACTTTTGCAGTCTGACGGATTCAATTGATACACAGTATCTTGTTAACACCAACACATGGCTGCAGGAGGGATATTATCGGTACCCGATTTCAGGATACAGCGCCTGATTAGACTAAAGAGGGGCTATATTGTAGAGTTTGCTAAAGTTTTTTATAGGGTTAAGCAAATGACAGTCAGGAACTACACTAATTTAAATTTGGATCGGACAACTATTGAGGCTACGTCTAGGGCATTTATTGAAAATAAAAACTATTCCGTCCATTCAATTGGACCAATGCCTGGTACAAGAGCAGGACTTCGGGTTGTGTTTGCTAAACCAGGAGAAGCTTTGGCAACTGTTAACATTTTCTATAATAACGGAGGGACGTCTACAGTCCAGTATCAAACAGGAGCTAATCATAATCTTGGCAAAGAGTTGGCTGATAATCTCTATGAAACCATCAATCCTGCAGAATTTGAACAGGTAAATATGGTGTTACAAGGGTTCGTTGAAGCGAACGTTTTATCTGTACTTCAGCTCTCAGCAGAGCAGCCACATATACAATTTTACGAATACTTACGGAACACTCATACAACGGTGTGGAAAATTCATTCGCCAGAATTTCAGGATGAGTTGACAGTTAGTCTGCATCACAGAAATGGAACACTACAAATACAAGGGCGTCCATTGTCATGTTATAGAGTGTTTATATTCAACTTGTCAGAGCTACTCGATTTACAAGGTCTGGAAAAAGTTCTCATTCGTCAGGACGATGGCAAAGCGTATATAGTTCAGAAAGAAGTTGCTCGCTCACATCTAGAGTGTGAAATGGGGGATGCGTACCCACTATTGCATAAGAATGTTGAAAAATTGCTCGTTTCTGGGCTGTGTGTTAAACTCGCCGCCCCCGATTTACCCGATTACTGTATGTTGTTGTATCCTGAATTACGTTCAGTTGAGGGAGTACTTAAATCAACAATGTACCGATATGGCATGCCAATCACGCAGGATGGTTTCGGACCTTATTTTGATAAAATTGGGAGTGAATTTATTCTGAAACAACAATTTGGATGCAATTTATCGTCAGCTAAGGTTAAGACCATTAATGATGCCTATACTTTCTTTAACAGAGAACGTCATGGCCTGTTCCATATGGAGATAGTTGTCGACACAAGCCGTATGGTTTCTGACATGGCACGACTGATGACTAAGGCCAGACAGGCATGGGGAATTATTAAGGATTTGTATATTGTTTGAAATAACAGGTGTTAACGTCTCAGGGGCTCTCATTGCCGTCGTTATGGCGACTGGCTACGAGAACCCCTTGACTTCAGTTCACGAAATCGAGAAGAGGCTTTCTGTTATACTGGGCAATTCACAGGCTACAGGTGAGGTTTTGTTTGACCTTTTGTGTTCTAACGGTCCAGAGTGGAATCGCTTTGTTTTGCTGGAAATAAGGTGTGGCAGTATTTTGCTGGATACTGCCAAAATTGTGGATGAGCAAGAAATTCCAGCGCAGATCTTGAGACATCAGAGAGATGTATTACGTAACCACCCTGAGTACGTAGAAGACTCTGTGTTAACACCAGATGATGTTCTTTGTATTCTCTAGCTAAGAAATTTTGCACGAGAGGATTTTAACCTACTCCCCCGACAGACATGACAGTGCCCAAATGTCTTAAGAATGTATGTACTTGAAGCGGACATTGCTAATACCACTGGGTATTGATTAATTTGGGGCTGGTAAGCATTACAAACCAATAATCTGGAATAGCGCGGTTGCTGCTGCAGACAATGCTGCAAATGAATTGTACTTAGATTGAAGCCGCGCAGTGGCGAAGAAATCATGGAGATTCACGTTAAGTTCGGGATCTTCATACGTAACCATGACAATTTTTTTGCCTAACTCAACTTTTGCTGTAGCAGATTTAATCCATAAAATTGCAGATAAGACGCCAAAAGTTAATGACATCACATGATGATCTTTAATCCAACACATCACAAAAAGTAGATTTTCCATTAATCACCTTCCTGATAAAGAACAGTGGCATTACAAATAAACAAGAAATCTCCTGTCGCAGGTACCTTGTCAATTTAACACCCACACCAATAAAGGCTGTTGCTCCGTTTGTGGCGGCTGATGTATAGACATTTTTGCAGATGAAACGAAAAAGCCCGCAGATGCGGGCTTTCATGTCACTTGGGAGCCGCGGCTCCTTTGCGTATCCTTTTTTGTCTCCTCACCGTCTGGTCGGTGTCCTGCTGAGACTGCTAACTTCCTGTTTTTGTTGGTGTTGTCCTTACACCGTCCAATCATGATTGGTGGAGCTGGCGGGAGTTGAACCCGCGTCCGAAATTCCTACATCCTCGGTACTACATGCTTAGTCAGTCTTTACATTCGCTTGCCAGCTGCGGACGGACACGCCACTAACAAACTAGCCTGATTAAGTTTTAACGCTTCAACCCCAGGCAGGGCTTCCACGCGATCTCTTTTGGGTTTGACCTCTCTTGATCCCCGTCCTAAGAGCGGAGGCTAGGGAGAGAGGGCTCTAAGCAGGTTATTAAGCTGCTAAAGCGTAGTTTTCGTCGTTTGCGACTATTTTTTGCGGCTTTTTACGAGGCCAACCGCCCCTCGGCATGCACCTTGGGTTTCGCAAATCCCGTCGAATCCAGAATCAGCCCCAATGTGTAACGGTAAGTATACCAGATTTATGAGCAGCATGACTAGCCCAAAAGGCGTTATCATCCTGGAATTAGCGCCTGCATAGTATGATTTTTTTTCGATTAAGCAATGGGATGGCTACATCTGTGTCAGATTTGACAGTCGATAAGATGTTCATTCGCGCCACCGGATAGGGAGGCGCGGTGAGGATTTGATTAGTATCGCTTATATAGGTTTAACGGTGGGCATTTTTCATGATACGCGCTTTATCCACCTGCCATTCGCGTTCTTTGATATCTGAACGTTTATCGTGCTGTTTCTTACCTTTGGCGACGCCGATTTTCACTTTGCACCAGGCATTTTTCCAGTACAGGGAGAGCGCCACTACGGTATAGCCTTCTCGATTGACGCGACCGTACAATGAGTCCAGTTCGCGCTGGTTGAGAAGTAACTTGCGGGTACGGGTAGGATCGCACACCACATGCGTGGAGGCCACAGCCATTGGCGTGATGTTAGCGCCAAACAGAAATGCCTCTCCGTCGCGCAGAAGGACATAGCTGTCGCTGATATTGGCTTTTCCTGCGCGCAGGGATTTAACCTCCCAGCCTTGCAGGGCAAGTCCCGCTTCGAACTCTTCTTCGATAAAGTATTCGTGACGGGCGCGCTTGTTAAGCGCGATGGTCGCTGAACCAGGTTTATGTGCTTTTTTCTTCGTCATAAGCGTCGTGAATCATCGGTAATCTGAAATCGAAAACACCCCATATCAATCCTGCGGGGGACAAGGCTCTATCTTAGCATGAACCCGATGTTACCCAGCGCCGGGATAGCGTTTTTTTTACAGCAGGATAAATGATATTATTTGTTGGATTTTTGTTGATGGAAATTGTTATGCCTCAGATTAGCCGGACCGCACTGGTGCCCTACAGCGCGGAGCAAATGTATCAGTTAGTGAATGACGTTCAGTCTTATCCTCAGTTTTTGCCGGGTTGTACCGGAAGTCGGATTCTGGAGTCCACTCCTGGGCAGATGACTGCTGCGGTAGATGTGTCTAAGGCTGGGATCAGCAAAACGTTTACAACCCGCAACCAGTTGACCAGTAATCAAAGTATTCTCATGAGTCTGGTTGATGGACCGTTTAAGAAATTGATCGGCGGTTGGAAGTTTACGCCGTTGAGCCAGGACGCGTGCCGTATTGAGTTTCATCTCGACTTTGAGTTTACCAATAAGTTGATTGAACTCGCCTTTGGTCGTGTGTTTAAAGAGCTGGCAGCTAATATGGTGCAGGCTTTTACTGTTCGTGCAAAAGAGGTCTACAGTGCCAGGTAAAATTGCCGTTGAGGTGGCTTATGCGCTACCTGAGAAGCAGTACCTGCAGCGCGTGACGTTGCAGGAGGGCGCGACGGTTGAAGAAGCTATTCGCGCCAGTGGTTTGCTGGAATTGCGTACCGATATCGATTTAACTAAAAACAAAGTCGGCATTTACAGCCGTCCGGCAAAACTCAGCGATATTGTGCATGATGGCGATCGGGTGGAGATTTATCGTCCTCTCATTGCCGATCCGAAAGAGCTTCGCAGGCAACGAGCAGAAAAATCAGCGAATAAATAACAGACAGAAAAAAGGTGCTCATTGAGCACCTTTTTTAACGTCTTTGAGAGCAACTTTATTATTAGTTACCACTCAGCGCAGGTTTGTTATCAATGTTGGTCAACACACCGCTACTGTTAAAGGTCAGCGTCAGCGTTTGCTGCGTTACACCTTCATGACCAGGTTGCTGGCGGAAGACATAGAACCAGGTATTTGTACCAAATGGATCGGACATCAGCGGTGTACCCAATGCGTACGCAACTTGTTGTTGCGTCATGCCAACACGTATTTTGGATACGTCGTTAGCGGTCAGATAGTTCCCCTGGTTGATGTCAGGACGGTAAACCACTCGCTCCAGAGTGGAACAGCCTGCGGTCAACATCAATAGTACTGCTGCTGCAGCAGTCAGCGTTTTACAGCGCATAGTGATTTGATTCCTTTTCGGGCCCGAGCAGTACGTGGCTCATCTGTAATATGCCGATGATAATAGACCTTTCATCACTTTAAAACCTTTTGCTTTCCGGTCTTACGGCGTTTTGCTGTTTACTCTGACCGTGAAGCAGGAAAAAAGTTTACGCCGCAAGCAGTTCTTTCGCATTCGCCAGTGTGTTACGTGTGACTTCACTGCCACCAAGCAGGCGCGCCAACTCTTGTAACCGCGCTTTTTTATCCAGGGATTGCATATGCGTTTCTGTCATCGCACCATCGGTTTCTTTGCTGACAAAATAGTGTTGATGACCACATCCCGCGACTTGTGGCAGGTGGGTAACACACATCACCTGAGTTGATTCGCCAAGTTGACGTAGCAGTTTGCCGACAACTGCCGCTGTTGGGCCGCTAATCCCTACATCCACTTCATCAAAAATCAGTGCCGGGGTTTCCATTTTACGCGCGGTAATGACCTGGATTGCCAATGCGATGCGGGACAACTCACCACCGGATGCGACTTTGGCAATAGGCTGCATTGGCTGACCTGGGTTGGTGGTTACCCGAAACTCAATACGATCAGCGCCGTCAGCGCCCAGGTGATGCTCGTCAAATTTAACATCGATCGTAAACTGCCCATGTGGCATAGAGAGTGCATGCATACTATCGGTGATCAGCTGTGCCAACTCATTTGCATAATGCTGGCGTTGCTGGTGTAACGCGCGCGCCGTTTCCAGTGCCTGCTGATGATGTTTCGTTACCGCCAGCGCGAGCGTTTCTTGTGAGTCGGCCTGATCGTCCAGTTGCTGCTGTTCTTCCAGTAGCGACTGGTAATACTGTGGCAATGCCTCAGGGCTGACGTGATGTTTACGTGCCAGCGAAATCTGTTTTGAGATGCGCTGTTCAAGTTCAAACAGTCGGTTGGGATCGAGATCCAGACGATCGCAGTAGTGGCGTAGTTCATCACTGGCTTCAGCAATCTGGATGGTAGCCTCTTCCAGCATATCAAGTACGCCGGACAGTTTGCTGTCCATGCCAATCAATTCGCTCACCAGTTGTTTAGCCGTGTAAAGTTGACTTTGCAGATTTGCGTCTTCACCGTCAGCCATTAATGCCAATGCATTCTGGCTGGTGGTCAGCAATTGACCGCTGTTCGCCAGACGTTTGTACTCTTCGTCGATTTGCTCAAACTCTCCAGGCTGCGGATTAAATTCGTTAAGTTCTTTTAATTGGTATTGCAGCAGCTCCGCACGGGCGGCGCGTTCCTGACTTAACTGCTGATGATGCGCGAGGTCACGGCAGCTTTGATGCCACAACTGATAACGTGCGGTCATTTCCTGGAGCTGAGAGGTTTCATTGGCATAGCCATCAAGCAGGAATTTTTGGTGCTCGGGTTTGGTGAGTAACTGATGAGCGTGCTGACCATGGATCTGAATCAGCAACTGACCCAGTTCGCGCAGTTGTGACAGAGGAACAGCTGTACCGTTGATGAAACCACGGGAGCGACCATCGCTGCTGATTACGCGACGAAGCAAACATTCATGCCCGTCTTCAAGCTGGTTTTCTTCCAGCCAACGCAGGGCCGCTGGCGTATCTTTCAGAGAAAAACGGGCGCACAGGTCGGCACGAGCAGCGCCGGTACGCACCATGTCGGCTTCAGCGCGACCACCGAGACAAAGGCCGAGGGCATCTATTGCAATAGATTTACCCGCGCCGGTCTCGCCAGTTATTACGGTCATGCCGCTATGAAAATCAATCTCAAGCTCACGAACGATAGCAAAGTTGCTGATGGTCAGTTGTGCCAACATAGTTGTTTTCCTGTATGAAAAACCATTACTGTTATTGTGTACAGTATAAACTGGTTTTATATACAGTAAAGAGGCTGGCGTAAAATTAGAATAATTTTTTTGACCAGCCGAGCTTGGTGCTTAATGTATTGAAATAACTGTAATCTTTCGGATGAATCAGATTCAGATGGTAATCACAGCGACGAATCAGGACATCTTCACCTTCCTGAATCGGCAGTGCTATCTGGCTGTCGCAACTGATTTCCAGGTCGTTACGGCGATGCGAAAAACGTAGACGGATCGTGCTGCTGCTGTTTATGACCAGTGGTCGTGCTGACAACGTATGCGGGAACATGGGCACCAGGGTAATCGCATCCAGAGAGGGTGTCAGAATAGGACCGCCCGCAGAGAGGGAATATGCGGTGGAGCCTGTTGGCGTCGAAATAATCAGTCCATCGGAACGCTGCGAAAACGCAAAGATCTCGTCGATATACACTTCGAACTCAATCATATGCGCCACTTTGCCAGGGTGAAGTACCACTTCGTTAATCGCCGTGCTGATGCGTTTCTGGCAATCTTGCTGACAGACTTGCGCTTCCAGCAAAAAACGTTTCTCGCTGATGTAGTGGCCTTCCAGCACATCGGCTAATTGTTGCTGGGCGTTATCGGGATCAAGGTCAGTCAGGAAACCCAGGTTGCCACGGTTGATTCCAATAACTTTAATATCATAGCGCGCGAGCGTGCGCGCCGCGCCCAGCATATTACCGTCGCCGCCAACGACAACCGCGAGATCAGCCTGTTGCCCAATCTCCGCGAGCGTGCCAGTTTTCACATTCTTCAGTTGCAGTTCGTGAGCGATTTGTTGCTCAACGATGACCTCGTAACCTTTTGTGCACAGCCAGCGGTAGAGCATTTCATGTGTTGTCAGTGCAGTGGGGTGCCGTGGGTGTCCCACAATGCCAATACACTTGAAATGATTATTCATTTTTCCGAGGTCCTTGTTGCGAAGATTGATGACAATGTGAGTGCTTCCCTTGAAACCCTGAAACTGATCCCCATAATAAGCGAAGTTAGCGAGATGAATGCGAAAAAAACGCGGAGAAATTCATGAGTAGTAAAGAACAGAAAACGCCTGAGGGGCAAGCCCCGGAAGAAATTATCATGGATCAGCACGAAGAGATTGAGGCAGTTGAGCCAGAAGCTTCTGCTGAGCAGGTGGATCCGCGCGATGAAAAAATTGCGAATCTCGAAGCTCAGCTGGCTGAAGCCCAGACCCGTGAACGTGACGGCATTTTGCGCGTAAAAGCCGAAATGGAAAACCTGCGTCGTCGTACTGAACTGGATATTGAAAAAGCTCACAAATTCGCGCTGGAGAAATTCATCAACGAATTGCTGCCGGTGATTGATAGCCTGGATCGGGCGCTGGAAGTGGCTGATAAAGCTAACCCGGATATGTCCGCGATGGTTGAAGGTATTGAGCTGACGCTGAAGTCGATGCTGGATGTTGTGCGTAAGTTTGGCGTTGAAGTGATCGCCGAAACCAACGTCCCACTGGACCCAAATGTGCATCAGGCCATCGCAATGGTGGAATCTGATGACGTTGCGCCAGGTAACGTACTGGGCATTATGCAGAAAGGTTATACGCTGAACGGTCGTACGATTCGTGCGGCGATGGTTACTGTAGCGAAAGCAAAAGATTAATTTCTGCTTTCGTAATAAATCACGGCCCAGCATGCGAATGCCGGGCCGTTTTCGTTACTCCGCCACACTCTCGCGCAGCGGTTTTACAGGAAAAACTTTTACCTGCTTAATCATATTGTCCTGTACGTCGAGAATATCGATATCGTACTCGCCTATACGCACGCGGGTGCCTGCTACCGGGATCTCCTCCAGCGCTTCCAGAATGACGCCGTTAACAGTACGAGCATCATCTTCCGGTAGATGCCAGTTAAAGGCTTTGTTAATTTCTCGCACGTTGGCGGTGCCATCGATAATCACCGACCCGTCGTTTTGCGGCGTGACCTCTTCGGCAAGTGTTGGCGACATCGACGTGGTGAAATCGCCGACAATCTCTTCGAGAATATCTTCGACCGTCACCAGTCCCTGAATGTCTCCATACTCGTTGACGACCAGGCCGACTTTCTTTTTGTTGCGCTGAAACTTCACCAACTGTGTGCTGAGCGGCGTACCCTCCGGGACAAAATAGATCTCGTCCGCGGCGCGTAGCATGGTTTCTTTGGTGAACTCTTTTTTCTCCGACATGAGTCGCCAGGCTTCACGCACACGCAGCATACTGATGGCGTCGTCCAGCGAATCACGGTAGAGCACGATGCGCCCGTGAGGTGAGTGGGAGAGTTGGCGCAGAATCGATTTCCAGTCATCGTTGATATCAATACCGATAATTTCACTGCGCGGCACCATGATGTCATCGACGGTCATCTTTTCCAGATCGAGCACCGACAGCAGCATATCCTGATTGCGACGGGAAATTTGTGAGCGTGATTCGTGCACGATGGTACGCAACTCTTCTTTGCTTAAAGAGCCGCTAACCACGATATCGGTTTTGATGCCCATCATGCGCATTAACATGCGGGTAATAGCATTCAGCAACCAGACCAGCGGCATCATCAAAATTTGCAGCGGAGCCAGTAGAAAACTACTCGGATAAGCGACTTTTTCCGGGTACAGCGCGGCAATGGTTTTCGGCAATACTTCAGCAAAAACCAGCACTACGAAGGTCAGCACGCCAGTCGCAATTGCCACGCCAGCATCGCCATACAAGCGCATCCCGACAATAGTGCCGAGTGCGGAAGCAAGGATATTGACCAGATTATTGCCGATTAACACCAGGCTTATCAGGCGGTCTGGCTTGCGCAGTAATTTTTCGACGCGTTTTGCCGAGCGATTACCTTGCTTCGCCATGTGTCTCAGGCGATAGCGGTTGAGTGTCATCATTCCAGTTTCTGAACCGGAAAAATAGGCTGAAATGACCACCATGATGATCAGAATAATGATCAACGTAGTAGTAGAAATGTGTTCCAGGGGAAACTCCTTTTCTGGGGTTAGCTGATTAACTGCTGGACAATTCGGCTGCCGAAGTAGGCCAGTGTCAGAATGACTGCACCCGCAACGTTAAACCAGACGACGCGGCGTCCACGCCATCCTTCATGATAATGTCCCCACAGCAGCACAATATAGACAAACCACGCCACGATAGAGAGCACGGCCTTGTCGATATTTTCCATGCTAAATAAGTTGTGCATGTAGAACAGGCCAGTGCAAAGAGTGAGCGTTAGCAGCACCACGCCAATCTGCGTGATATGGAACATTTTACGCTCGATACTCATCAATGGAGGCATTTCCTGGTTAAACGCCAGCTTCTTGTTCTTCAGTTGGTAATCAATCCACGCCAGTTGCAGCGCGTACAGGGCAGCGATAATTAGCGTGGCATAGGAAAAAAGCGATAAGCCAATGTGCACCAGCATCCCCGGCGTTGCTTCCAGATGGGTGATGTATTCATTGGGCATGAAGGTCGCCAGCGCCAGGTTGATAAGCGCAAAGGCATAGACAATGGGTAGCAACAACCAGCCACGATTGCGAGAAGCCACAATGGTCATTACCGTACAGATCATCAAACTGACCAATGAACCAACGTTCAGCAGGCTGAGGTTTTGTCCGCTATCACCGTCGGGCAGGATGCGGGCTTCCAGAGCGATTGCGTGGCAGACCAGCGCGATGACCGCAGAAATAATAGCCATGCGCCGCCAGCCGCCGTTTTTTTGCAGCAGACCGGGAACAATCAGCGCAAGACTGACGGAGTAGGCGACAAGCGCGAGCAGAGCAAAAACGGGCATAGTAATGTCGACAGTTTGAGCAATAAGAAAGAGAAGCAGTATAGCGTCAGGTGAACGCTGCTCCAACCGTTGCATAACAACAAAGACGCCTTCATGTTATACTGCGGCAAAATACTGATGATGTGTCGCGATTGCGGCCAACCGTTTCCACCCCAGGCGAGAGACAATGTTTGATAATTTAACCGATCGTTTGTCGCGCACGCTGCGCAATATCAGTGGCCGTGGACGCCTCACTGAAGACAACGTAAAAGATACGCTGCGCGAAGTGCGCATGGCGCTGCTGGAGGCGGACGTCGCTCTGCCGGTAGTGCGTGAGTTTATCAATCGCGTAAAAGAGAAAGCGGTTGGTCATGAAGTTAATAAGAGCCTGACGCCGGGGCAGGAGTTCGTCAAAATTGTCCGTAACGAACTGGTTGCGGCGATGGGCGAAGAGAACCAGACCCTGAACCTGGCTGCGCAACCGCCTGCGGTCGTGCTGATGGCGGGCCTGCAAGGTGCCGGTAAAACAACCAGCGTTGGTAAACTCGGTAAGTTCCTGCGCGAGAAGCACAAGAAGAAAGTGCTGGTGGTTTCTGCCGACGTCTATCGCCCGGCGGCAATCAAACAGCTTGAGACGCTGGCAGAGCAGGTGGGCGTTGATTTCTTCCCTTCTGATGTTGGTCAGAAGCCGGTAGATATCGTTAACGCGGCGCTGAAAGAAGCCAAACTGAAATTCTACGACGTGCTGCTGGTGGATACTGCCGGTCGTCTGCACGTTGACGAAGCGATGATGGACGAGATCAAACAAGTCCATGCGTCGATTAATCCGGTTGAAACCCTGTTTGTGGTCGATGCCATGACCGGTCAGGATGCGGCCAATACGGCAAAAGCATTCAATGAAGCGTTACCGCTTACCGGTGTAGTGTTGACCAAAGTGGACGGCGATGCCCGCGGCGGTGCGGCGCTCTCTATTCGTCACATCACTGGCAAACCGATCAAGTTCCTCGGTGTTGGCGAGAAAACCGAGGCGCTGGAGCCATTCCATCCGGACCGTATTGCCTCCCGTATTCTCGGCATGGGCGACGTACTGTCACTGATCGAAGATATCGAAAGCAAGGTTGACCGCGCGCAGGCAGAGAAATTAGCCAGCAAGCTGAAAAAAGGCGACGGCTTCGATCTCAACGACTTTCTTGAGCAGCTGCGCCAGATGAAAAATATGGGCGGCATGGCTAGCCTGATGGGCAAGCTGCCGGGCATGGGGCAGATCCCGGATAACGTCAAGTCACAGATGGACGATAAAGTGCTGGTGCGTATGGAAGCCATCATCAACTCGATGACGATGAAAGAGCGCGCTAAGCCAGAAATCATCAAAGGTTCGCGTAAGCGTCGTATCGCTGCCGGTTGCGGTATGCAGGTGCAGGACGTTAACCGTCTTCTGAAACAGTTCGACGACATGCAGCGCATGATGAAGAAAATGAAAAAGGGCGGGATGGCGAAGATGATGAGAAGCATGAAAGGGATGATGCCGCCGGGATTTCCTGGTCGCTAAATGACCTTATGCGATAGAGTTATTAACTGCTGATTGCATTTTCTCCAGAAATCAGTAAAATTTTCGGGCTTTTAATATGACACCGGACTCCGTTCCTCGATGGGGTCCGGTTGTTTTATTCACACAAGAGGATGTTATGGTAACTATTCGTTTAGCACGTCACGGCGCTAAAAAGCGTCCGTTCTACCAGGTTGTTGTCGCTGACAGCCGTAATGCACGCAACGGTCGCTTCATCGAGCGCGTTGGTTTCTTCAACCCAATCGCTAGCGAAAAAGAAGAAGGCACTCGCCTGGATCTGGATCGCATCGCTCACTGGGTTGGCCAGGGCGCAACTATTTCTGATCGCGTTGCTGCGCTGATCAAAGAAGTAAACAAAGCAGCTTAATCTGTCACGGTGGTCATGATGAGCAAACAACTCACCGCGCAAGCACCTGTTGATCCCATCGTTTTGGGAAAAATGGGGTCGTCTTACGGTATTCGTGGGTGGCTCAGAGTGTTTTCTTCCACCGAAGACGCCGAAAGCATTTTTGACTATCAGCCCTGGTTTATCCAGAAGGCGGGTCAGTGGCAGCAAGTCCAGCTGGAAAGCTGGAAGCACCACAATCAGGACATGATCATCAAGCTGAAAGGCGTTGACGATCGTGATGCGGCGAACCTGCTGACGAATTGTGAAATTGTCGTGGATTCATCGCAGTTGCCTCAGCTTGAAGAGGGGGACTACTACTGGAAAGACCTGATGGGCTGCCAGGTAGTAACCACTGAAGGCTACGATCTCGGTAAAGTCGTAGATATGATGGAAACCGGATCTAATGACGTTCTCGTCATTAAGGCAAACCTGAAAGATGCGTTTGGTATCAAGGAACGTCTCGTACCGTTCCTCGATGGGCAGGTTATCAAGAAAGTCGATCTCACTACACGTTCAATCGAAGTAGATTGGGATCCTGGTTTTTAAACCACCGGATAAACGGTAAAAGACGGCGCTATGTGGATTGGCATAATTAGCCTGTTTCCTGAAATGTTCCGCGCAATTACCGATTACGGGGTAACTGGCCGGGCAGTTAAAAATGGCCTGCTGAGCATCCAGAGCTGGAGTCCTCGCGACTTCACGCATGACCGGCACCGTACCGTGGACGATCGTCCTTACGGCGGCGGACCGGGGATGTTAATGATGGTGCAACCCTTGCGGGACGCCATTCATGCAGCAAAAGCCGCGGCGGGTGAAGGCGCAAAGGTGATTTATCTGTCACCACAGGGACGCAAGCTTGATCAAGCGGGCGTCAGCGAACTGGCAACGAATCAAAAATTGATTCTGGTGTGTGGTCGCTACGAAGGTATAGATGAGCGCGTGATCCAAACCGAAATTGACGAAGAATGGTCAATCGGCGATTACGTTCTCAGTGGTGGTGAGTTACCAGCAATGACGCTGATTGACTCCGTTTCCCGGTTTATTCCGGGAGTACTGGGACATGAAGCCTCGGCAACGGAAGATTCCTTTGCTGAAGGATTGCTGGATTGCCCGCACTATACGCGGCCTGAGGTGTTAGAAGGGATGGAAGTTCCGCCAGTGTTACTGTCGGGTAACCATGCCGAGATACGTCGCTGGCGTTTGAAACAGTCGCTGGGCCGTACCTGGCTTAGAAGACCTGAACTTCTGGAAAACCTGGCTCTGACTGAAGAGCAAGCAAGGTTGCTGGCGGAGTTCAAAACGGAACACGCACAACAGCAACATAAACATGATGGGATGGCGTAAGCCCCCGAGATATCAGTTTACCCAGGATAAGAGATTAAATTATGAGCAACATTATTAAGCAACTTGAACAAGAGCAGATGAAGCAGGACGTACCTTCCTTCCGTCCGGGTGATACCGTGGAAGTGAAAGTATGGGTTGTTGAAGGTTCCAAAAAACGTCTGCAGGCATTCGAGGGCGTGGTTATCGCTATTCGTAACCGCGGTCTGCACTCTGCATTCACTGTTCGTAAAATTTCCAACGGCGAAGGCGTTGAGCGTGTCTTCCAGACTCACTCTCCGGTAGTTGACAGCATTTCTGTCAAACGTCGTGGTGCTGTTCGTAAAGCTAAACTGTACTACCTGCGTGAGCGTACTGGTAAGGCTGCTCGTATCAAAGAGCGTCTTAACTAAGATTTCGCTTAAGCGACATCCTGTTAAGAAGGGCTGGCCAATTGGCTGGCCCTTTTTTTGTCTGTTTGCTCGTGTTTTAAGGGGTTGTAATCACCACTGCGACGCGGCGGTTCTCGGCGCGGCCCTGGGCGGTCTTGTTACTGGCTATGGGATATTTTTTTCCTAAACCCTGTGTGGTGAGATTGCTGCGCGGAATTTGTCCACCCATAGCCCATGCATCGGCCACGACATTCGCCCGTTTCAATGATAAGACTTCGTTGTAACTGTCTTCACCATAGTTGTCGGTGTGTCCATCCATACGGGCATGTGTTAGCCCTGTCGAGGCCAATTTGGCTGCCATGGTTTGGATCTGTTGCTGGCTTTCCGGGAGCAATTTGTAGTCATTTTTTGCAAACAGAATGGCATCTGATAAGCCCAGCGACCAGTCGCCGGCGGATTCAGTAAATCCATAAGATTGCATAGCGGCGACTTGCTCAGGAGTAAACTTTCCCTGAGGGGACTGGCAGCCAGTAAGTATTAGCGAGGTGAAAATCAGGGGTGCTAGCAGGTGCTTTATCATATCGATATATCCTTGTTATCTCACCAGCTTTTCGGCACGCTGGTGTTTGGCCTGATACATATTGTGATCGGCAAGCTCTTGTAAATTTTCCGCAGAGGCGTGCTCAATAGTCATCGCGTAACCAATGCTTAATGTCATGGTAGTTTGATGGCCATTATGAAGATCAAACGGGAGATTAAAAATTTGTGTCAGTGCTGAGCATATCTGCTGCACTTCAGATTCCGACTGTACATCATAGAGCACCATAGCGAATTCATCGCCGCCCAGGCGGTATGCTTTATGTCGCAGCCCGCCAAATTCAGCTAACCGTTTTGCTATTTCAATCAAGACTCTATCGCCCGTCGCATGACCCCAGGTATCATTGATATATTTGAAATTATCGCCATCAAGAAATAGTAACGCCGACGTTTTTCGGGCATCGGAATTGTTCATCAACGTGTTGATGCCGCTACGAAACGCTGCGCGGTTAGCCAGCCCGGTTAATGGGTCATGTAGCGCGGTACGTAGAAGCTGCGCATTTTTGGCCTGTAAACGAAGCTGCCACTCTTCCATTTCATCCAGCAGACTGTTGAAGTCGAGAGCGAAGCGGTGAAACTCAGCGATACGTTCTTCCGAAACTCGTCGGGAAAAATTGCGGTTAGAACGCACATCATGTACGACATCGGTGATATTTTTCAGCGCTTCCACCAGGCCATTGTGCAAATGGCGGGTGAGGGTAATTGCGATGCCTGATGCCAGCAGAATACAACCGGTCAGGACAGCGAGCGAAAACCAGATAAAATGGCTGATTGAACTGTCGCGAGCAGTTAAGCGTACTTCGCCAATAGTTTCACCATTGTGGCGAATCGGCTGAATGATGGGGGCAGGGAAGAGCCAGTGGCTTATGAAATTGCTGAAAGTATCGCCTGGTTCCTTATGGGTGTAATGCCAGGATGCCAGAATATTTTGCTGCTTATCACGCACTTCTGCAGTTGAAAATTGGCCTTGCTGGCCCAGCGCTGCCAGTGTTTCAGTTGCTGCAGGGCCATCGGCAAAAACGACAGCTGCTTCCAGACTGTAAGTCATTGTTGCTGCTGTCAGTGCCAGGTTTTTTTGCGCGTACTGTTTCAGGGTCAGCACTGACGTCACGGAAAGCAGCAGCCAGATCAGCATCATAGTGATAAATATGCTGGTCATACTGATGTTGCGTAATGCTCTTTTAAACGTGGGGCGCTTATTAAGAGAATTATCGTTATCCATCATTTTTCTTCCGTGCGAGCATTAAGACATCCGGGTTGACTTTTACACCGCTACGAGATAAAGCATCCAAGTTTACGGCAAATCTGACGTCATTATTGTGGATGATCAGACAAAAGGCGCTACCAATAATGCACTCGGTATTTTGTTCGGCAATTAATAATAACGCCTTTGACGGATATTGTTCGGTTAATTCCATCTGGAATGTCGGTGACTCGTTGCCAAAATAAAAACCATTGCAGCCTGAAATTATCGCCTCTTGTTGAGTATGAATGATGACAGGCAGATAAGGCAAAGATGTAGCAGCATTTTCTTGTAAGGCGGTACTAAAACGTGAAGATGAAAAGATACATAACTTTGGTGGCCCTGATAGCCCAGGCCAGCGGGTGTAACTGACAATACCGGAAACCATCATACGCACGTTTTTCGCAACGTCAGAAGGTTCCTGAGCGAGTATTGGTGCTCCCGTCAGCAGGAGAATCAGCAGTAAGAACAGTCGGTGAGAAAAACGCATTCAGGGATCCTCACCATCTTCGCTCGAAATGCATCGATATTTTTTCAGAATGCTCATTAAAATATCATCCTTTCATGCGGTCGTCATCAATGTGAAAAATAAAACATAATGAGTAAAATCTCATGCTTAATTGATTTTGGGGGGGTAATTAATTTAATCGTATTGTGCTGGCATTTTCATCAGCCCCTTTTCGCCATACTTCATGCAGTTGGCTGGCATTTTCAACATTATTGCAGCTGGCAGGAAAGCTTTTACCAGAAAGTCCCCGGGCATAAGTAAAATCGGTCTGGCAAGTTTTCTTTTGCCCTTCGGCATATCCTTTAAGGTATAGACCGCGATCCGCCTGTGAATCGCTAAATGCATCGTCATCTTTAATGGCGCTGCCCGATATCGCATCTTCCATACCAACATCATACCAGTCGGTGCTGGTCAAGGTTGGCGCGTGAGTATAAGGATCAATCTGACATCCGCTAACCAGTAAAGCCAACAAGGGGGCGATAAATTTTTTCATCATTTCTTTCTCCTTTTTCAAAGCATAGCGGATTGTTTTTAAAGCTGGTGTAAATTTATTTATACAGAAATAAGGGGAAAAAGCGCGAATAAATTGCTTATGTAAAGAAATGTGTACGAAATATGGATTGAAAACTTTACTTTATGTGTTATCGTTACGTCATCCTCGCTGAGGATCAACTATCGCAAACGAGCATAAACAGGATCGCCATCATGCAGAAAGACGCGCTGAATAACGTACATATTACCGCCGAACAGGTTTTAATGACTCCGGAACAACTGAAGGCCGCTTTTCCATTAAGCCTGCAACAAGAAGCCCAGATTGCTGACTCGCGTAAAACCATTTCAGATATTATCGCCGGGCGCGATCCTCGTCTGCTGGTAGTATGTGGTCCTTGTTCCATTCATGATCCGGAAACTGCTCTGGAATATGCTCGTCGATTTAAAGCCCTTGCCGCAGAGGTCAGCGATAGCCTCTATCTGGTAATGCGCGTCTATTTTGAAAAACCCCGTACCACTGTCGGCTGGAAAGGGTTAATTAACGATCCCCATATGGATGGCTCTTTTGATGTAGAAGCCGGGCTGCAGATCGCGCGTAAATTGCTGCTTGAGCTGGTGAATATGGGACTGCCACTGGCGACGGAAGCGTTAGATCCGAATAGCCCGCAATACCTGGGCGATCTGTTTAGCTGGTCAGCAATTGGTGCTCGTACAACGGAATCGCAAACTCACCGTGAAATGGCCTCCGGGCTTTCCATGCCGGTTGGTTTTAAAAACGGCACCGATGGCAGTCTGGCAACGGCAATTAACGCTATGCGTGCCGCCGCCCAGCCGCACCGTTTTGTTGGCATTAACCAGGCAGGGCAGGTTGCGTTGCTACAAACTCAGGGGAATCCGGACGGGCATGTGATCCTGCGCGGTGGTAAAGCGCCAAACTATAGCCCTGCGGATGTTGCGCAATGTGAAAAAGAGATGGAACAGGCGGGACTGCGCCCGTCTCTGATGGTAGATTGCAGCCACGGTAATTCCAATAAAGATTATCGCCGTCAGCCTGCGGTGGCAGAATCCGTGGTTGCTCAAATCAAAGATGGCAATCGCTCAATTATTGGTCTGATGATCGAAAGTAATATCCACGAGGGCAATCAGTCTTCCGAGCAACCGCGCAGTGAAATGAAATACGGTGTATCCGTAACCGATGCCTGCATTAGCTGGGAAATGACCGATGCCTTGCTGCGTGAAATTCATCAGGATCTGAACGGGCAGCTGACGGCTCGCGTGGCTTAAGAGGTTTATTATGGTTGCTGAATTGACCGCATTACGCGATCAAATTGATGAAGTCGATAAAGCGCTGCTGAATTTATTAGCGAAGCGTCTGGAACTGGTTGCTGAAGTGGGCGAGGTGAAAAGCCGCTTTGGACTGCCTATTTATGTTCCGGAGCGCGAGGCATCTATGTTGGCCTCGCGTCGTGCAGAGGCGGAAGCTCTGGGTGTACCGCCAGATCTGATTGAGGATGTTTTGCGTCGGGTGATGCGTGAATCTTACTCCAGTGAAAACGACAAAGGATTTAAAACGCTTTGTCCGTCACTGCGCCCGGTGGTTATCGTCGGTGGTGGCGGTCAGATGGGACGTCTGTTCGAGAAGATGCTGACACTCTCGGGTTATCAGGTGCGGATTCTGGAGCAACATGACTGGGATCGAGCGGCTGATATTGTTTCCGATGCCGGAATGGTGATTGTTAGTGTGCCCATCCACGTTACTGAGCAAGTTATCGGCAAATTACCGCCTTTACCGAAAGATTGTATTCTGGTTGATCTGGCATCGGTGAAAAATGGACCATTACAGGCCATGCTGGCGGCGCACGATGGCCCGGTGCTGGGGTTACACCCGATGTTCGGCCCGGACAGCGGTAGCCTGGCAAAGCAAGTTGTGGTCTGGTGTGATGGACGTAAGCCGGAAGCATACCAATGGTTTCTGGAGCAAATTCAGGTCTGGGGCGCTCGGTTGCATCGTATTAGCGCTGTCGAGCACGATCAGAATATGGCGTTTATTCAGGCTCTGCGCCACTTTGCTACTTTTGCTTATGGGCTGCACCTGGCAGAAGAAAATGTTCAGCTTGAGCAACTACTGGCGCTCTCTTCGCCGATTTACCGCCTTGAGCTGGCGATGGTCGGGCGACTGTTTGCTCAGGATCCGCAGCTTTATGCCGACATTATTATGTCGTCAGAGCGTAATCTGGCGTTAATCAAACGTTACTATAAGCGTTTCGGCGAGGCGATTGAGCTGCTGGAGCAGGGCGATAAGCAGGCGTTTATTGACAGTTTCCGCAAGGTGGAGCACTGGTTCGGCGATTACGCACAGCGTTTTCAGAGTGAAAGCCGCGTGTTATTGCGTCAGGCGAATGACAATCGCCAGTAATAATCCAGTGCCGGATGATTCACATCATCCGGCACTTTTTCATCAGGTTGGATCAACAGGCACTACGTTCTCACTTGGGTAACAGCCCAATACCTTCATCGAACGGGTGATTTCCCCTAACTCTTTCAATGCTTTTTGCATTTCCGCTGATTCAAGATTGGCCTGAATATCCAGATAAAACATCTCTTCCCACGGATTACCGTGAATCGGACGTGATTCCAGACGGGTCATAATCAGACTGTGATTGCGCAGTACCAGCAACGCTTCAACCAGTGCACCAGCTTGTTGTCCGGTCGCCATTAACAACGTCGTTTTCGCCGGAACCTGGTCAGAAACGTTAATGGCTTTACGTGCCAACACCACAAATCGGGTGAAGTTTTGTCGCTGATTCGCTTCAATACGCTCCAGTACCTGCAAACCGTACAAAGTGCCGCCAGCTTCGCTTCCCAACGCAGCAACATGCGGTGATTTTGCCTGTGCAACCTTTTCCATTGCCGCAGACGTACTTTCGGTATATTCAATCTTCCAGTGCGGATAACGATTAAGGAATTTGCTGCATTGCTGGAATGGCTGCGGATGGCTGTAGACCGTATTGATGGCGGATAAATCAGTAGTGCCGGAGACCAACAAACAATGATCGATAGTTAACGTCATCTCGCCAACAATCGACAAACTGGTATGTTGCAGCAGATCGTAAACGTCGTTTATGGCACCGGAGCTGGTATTTTCAATCGGTACGACGGCATAGTCGGCCTGGCCGGTTTCCACCTGATTAAAAATATCGGCAAATTTGGCGCAGCCACTTTCAATGAATTGCTCAAAGTGACGGGCAGCATACTGGCGCGCCGCAAGATGGGAATAAGAACCTTTGGGGCCGAGAAAAGCGATGCGTGCTGAGTGCGGATTAATTTTATTGAGATGTTGCTGGAGCAAAGCCTGCTGAGTTAATACGGAATCTTCAATGATGAGCTGGAACAGGCGAGTAATGTAATGGGCGTCCAGATGGTGCGCTTTACCGAGCGTAATTAATCTTTCCAGCAAATCGCGTTCACGATCAATATCACGTACCGGGCGATGCGAGAGCAGTTTGGCTTTTCCCACCTCGACGGCCAGTTCGCGTCGCTCTGCCAGTAATGCTAATAATTTTTCATCCAGCGCGCTGATTTTCTCTCGCAGCGCCAGTAACGGGTTTTCCGATGTCATAGTGTTGCCTTTTTGTTATCAATAAAAAAGGCCCCCCGATTTGGGAGGCCTTATTGTTCGTCTTCGCATTCTGTTTCACACGACGAAACGCCTCCCATTCAGGGGAAGGTAAAAAAGAATGCGAAGAAAAACGGTGTGTGTTTCATGTTTGTTTCCTTAAGTGACTTTAGTACAGTACCCGTACTGTTTTCACGCTGTCAACAAAAAACGCGCCCGAAGGCGCGTTGGCGATACACTCAATATAAAGGACTACTCTTCTTCAACTTCTTCGACGAAGTTGGCGTCTTTCACCGATGTTGCGGCACGACGTGCTTCGCCTTTGTGCTGCAGTTTATTGAGCTGCCGTTCCAGCTTGTTGATCAATTCGTTAATTGCGGTGTACATATCTTCATGTTTACCACTGGCAACCAGAACGCCGTTAGGTGTATTGATTGTGGCGTCAGCAACAAACCCTTGTGGCTCTTTGGACAGAATGATATGTGGATTAATCAGATGTGTTTGCCATTTTTCCAGTTTGGCGAGACGGTCTGCGACATGTTGGCGGATGGCCGGAGTAATTTCCATTTGTTTGCTGGTAATGTTCATTGTCATAAATTTTACCTCTTGTCTTCCCGTCTTGGTGAATTCAGCATAACGTTCCTGATGTCAAAATGTGTGATGGAAATCTCATAATTTTGTCACTTTTTGTCAACGAATCTTTTTTGTGAGAAATCGCAGGAAGAGGTGTTTTTTTACTTGAGGAATATCTCAAAGCGAGCCATATTTGATGAGATCGATAGTGACTAAATCGCTTCAGTTTCACAACTAACAGAATAAAAAAACGGCAGCTCAAGGCTGCCGTTTTGTGTTTCAGGTTTCTGTTATGTATTGCTGCTGTTTGCGGCGATGATTTTCGCTACTTTTTCAGCTTGCGCATTCATCTGCATCTGACGGTATGCATTTTCCATCAGCGGCAGCGCATCACGCGTAGCCTGGGTATCCGGATAGTCGCGCAACATGCCTTCTACGCGGTTAACGACAGCAACCCATGCACCACGTTCTGTATAATACTCGGCAACGGAGTATTCATATTTCGCCAGACGATCTTTCAGGAATACCAGACGTTTGGTGGCATCGGTGGTGTACTGACTGTTCGGATAGCCGCGCACCAGTTTGGAAAAGTCACTAAACGCAGCTCGTGCATGTTGAGGATCGCGATCGCTACGGTCAACGCCAAAGAACCCTTGCAGCGCACTGTCATCCAGCGCCATATTGGTCAGGCCACGCATGTACATGACATAATCGATATTCGGATGGGTCGGGTTAAGGCGAATAAAACGATCGATGGCAGCCTGTGCTAACGGCAAATCGGCGTTTTTATAGTAGGCGTAGATGAGATCCAGCTGCACCTGCTGCGAATACGGACCAAACGGATAGCGATTATCTAACGCTTCCAGTTGCGTTATTGCCTGTCTCCAGTTACCGTCCTGCAGCTTTTGTTGTGCAGTCGCGTAAATTTCATTTGGCGGATTATCAGGTACTTCTTCCTTTGACCCCGAGCAACCCGCCAAAAACAGGCTTAGTGTGGCGGCTGCCACCAGATATTTCATGCGCGTCATGACGTTTTGACTTTCCTCAAAATGTAATACGGGAGATTCTCTGTTCCTGCTCCCGGTTAAGACCAGCTACAATAGCACACTATATTAAACGGCAAAGCCGTAAAACCCCAACGATAAACGAAGAAGCAGTATATATGGCACAACGAGTACAGCTCACTGCAACGGTGTCCGAAAACCAACTCGGTCAACGCTTAGATCAGGCTTTGGCCGAAATGTTCCCGGATTATTCACGTTCGCGAATAAAAGAATGGATCCTCGACCAGCGCGTGCTGGTTAACGGCAAAGTTTGTGATAAGCCGAAAGAAAAAGTATTGGGTGGCGAGCAGATGGCCATCAACGCTGAGATTGAAGAAGAAGCGCGTTTTGAACCGCAGGATATCCCGCTGGATATCGTCTATGAAGATGAAGATATCATCGTCATTAATAAACCACGCGACCTGGTGGTACATCCTGGCGCGGGTAACCCGGATGGTACGGTACTGAATGCGTTGCTTCATTACTATCCGCCCATTGCCGATGTACCGCGTGCGGGCATCGTCCATCGTCTGGATAAAGACACCACCGGCCTGATGGTTGTGGCAAAAACCGTTCCGGCTCAGACGCGTTTAGTCGAATCTTTGCAACGGCGTGAAATTACTCGTGAGTATGAAGCGGTGGCAATTGGTCATATGACCGCTGGCGGTACAGTAGATGAACCAATCAGCCGCCACCCGACCAAACGTACTCACATGGCGGTGCATCCGATGGGTAAACCGGCGGTCACTCACTATCGCATCATGGAACACTTCCGTGTGCACACGCGTCTGCGGTTGCGTCTGGAAACTGGACGTACGCACCAGATCCGCGTGCATATGGCCCATATCACTCATCCGCTGGTGGGCGATCCGGTTTATGGTGGCCGTCCGCGTCCGCCAAAAGGTGCTTCGGAAGCGTTTATCTCCACGCTGCGTAAGTTTGACCGCCAGTCGCTTCATGCAACCATGCTGCGTCTTTATCACCCGATCTCCGGTATCGAAATGGAATGGCATGCGCCTATTCCACAAGATATGGTGGAGCTGATTGAGGTGATGCGCGCCGATTTCGAAGAGCATAAGGATGAAGTGGACTGGTTATGAGTAAGCTGATTGTCCCGCAGTGGCCGCTGCCAAAAGGTGTTGCGGCCTGTAGCTCTACCCGTATCGGCGGCGTGAGCTTACCCCCGTATGACTCGCTCAACCTCGGTGCCCATTGTGGCGATAACCCGGATCACGTTGAGGAGAATCGCAAGCGACTTTTTGCTGCGGGCAATTTGCCTTCTAAACCGGTCTGGCTTGAGCAGGTACACGGCAAAGACGTGCTTAAGCTTATTGGCGAACCTTATGCCTCAAAACGAGCAGATGCCTCTTATAGCAATACGCCTGGCACGGTTTGCGCTGTGATGACTGCCGACTGCCTGCCCGTGCTGTTTTGCAATCGTGCGGGAACGGAAGTCGCCGCCGCTCATGCTGGCTGGCGTGGACTGTGCGCAGGCGTGCTGGAAGAGACAGTTTCCTGTTTTGCTGATAATCCAGAAAATATTCTCGCCTGGTTAGGGCCGGCAATTGGTCCACGCGCGTTTGAAGTGGGGGCGGAGGTTCGCGAGGCGTTTATGGCAGTAGACGCCGAAGCGAGTACAGCTTTCATTCAGCATGGTGATAAGTATCTGGCGGATATTTATCAGCTTGCCCGGCAGCGTCTGGCGAGCGTTGGTGTTGAACAAATTTTCGGCGGCGACCGTTGTACATATACGGAAAATGAGACTTTCTTCTCTTATCGTCGCGACAAGACCACCGGTCGTATGGCAAGTTTCATTTGGCTGATATAACCTAAAGAATCAAGACGATCCGGTACGCGTGATTTTCTTTTCACATTAATCTGGTCAATAACCTTGAATAATTGAGGGATGACCTCATTTAATCTCCAGTAGCAACTTTGATCCGTTATGGGAGGAGTTATGCGTCTGGATCGTCTTACTAATAAATTCCAGCTTGCTCTTGCCGATGCCCAATCACTTGCACTCGGGCACGACAACCAATTCATCGAACCACTTCATTTAATGAGCGCCCTGCTGAATCAGGAAGGGGGTTCGGTTAGTCCTTTATTAACATCCGCTGGCATAAATGCTGGCCAGTTGCGCACAGATATCAATCAGGCATTAAATCGTTTACCGCAGGTTGAAGGTACTGGTGGTGATGTCCAGCCATCACAGGATCTGGTGCGCGTTCTTAATCTTTGCGACAAGCTGGCGCAAAAACGTGGTGATAACTTTATCTCGTCAGAACTGTTCGTTCTGGCGGCACTTGAGTCTCGCGGCACGCTGGCCGACATCCTGAAAGCAGCAGGGGCGACCACCGCCAACATTACTCAAGCGATTGAACAAATGCGTGGAGGTGAAAGCGTGAACGATCAAGGTGCTGAAGACCAACGTCAGGCTTTGAAAAAATATACCATCGACCTTACCGAACGAGCCGAACAGGGTAAACTCGATCCGGTGATTGGTCGTGATGAAGAAATTCGCCGTACCATTCAGGTGCTGCAACGTCGTACTAAAAATAACCCGGTACTGATTGGTGAACCAGGCGTCGGTAAGACTGCCATCGTTGAAGGTCTGGCGCAGCGTATTATCAACGGCGAAGTGCCCGAAGGGTTGAAAGGCCGCCGCGTACTGGCGCTGGATATGGGCGCGCTGGTGGCTGGGGCGAAATATCGCGGTGAGTTTGAAGAACGTTTAAAAGGCGTACTTAACGATCTTGCCAAACAGGAAGGCAACGTCATCCTGTTTATCGACGAATTACATACCATGGTCGGCGCGGGTAAAGCCGATGGCGCAATGGACGCCGGAAACATGCTGAAACCGGCGCTGGCGCGTGGTGAATTGCACTGCGTAGGTGCCACGACGCTTGACGAATATCGCCAGTACATCGAAAAAGATGCTGCGCTGGAACGTCGTTTCCAGAAAGTGTTTGTTGCCGAGCCTTCTGTTGAAGATACCATTGCGATTCTGCGTGGCCTGAAAGAACGTTACGAGCTGCACCACCATGTGCAAATTACTGACCCGGCAATTGTTGCAGCGGCGACGTTGTCTCATCGCTACATTGCTGACCGTCAGCTGCCGGATAAAGCCATCGACCTGATCGATGAAGCAGCATCCAGCATTCGTATGCAGATTGACTCAAAACCAGAAGAACTCGACCGACTCGATCGTCGTATCATCCAGCTCAAACTGGAACAACAGGCGTTAATGAAAGAGTCTGATGAAGCCAGTAAAAAACGCCTGGATATGCTCAACGAAGAACTGAGCGACAAAGAACGTCAGTACTCCGAGTTAGAAGAAGAGTGGAAAGCAGAGAAAGCCTCGCTTTCTGGTACGCAGACCATTAAAGCGGAACTGGAACAGGCGAAAATCGCTATTGAACAGGCTCGCCGTGTGGGTGACCTGGCGCGGATGTCTGAACTGCAATACGGCAAAATCCCGGAACTGGAAAAGCAACTGGAAGCCGCAACGCAGCTCGAAGGCAAAACTATGCGTCTGTTGCGTAATAAAGTGACCGATGCCGAAATTGCTGAAGTGCTGGCGCGTTGGACGGGAATTCCGGTTTCTCGCATGATGGAAAGCGAGCGCGAAAAACTGCTGCGTATGGAGCAAGAACTGCATCATCGCGTTATTGGTCAGAACGAAGCGGTTGATGCGGTATCTAACGCTATTCGTCGTAGCCGTGCGGGGCTGGCGGATCCAAATCGCCCGATTGGTTCATTCCTGTTCCTCGGCCCAACGGGTGTGGGGAAAACAGAGCTTTGTAAGGCGCTGGCGAACTTTATGTTTGATAGCGACGAGGCGATGGTCCGTATTGATATGTCCGAGTTTATGGAGAAACACTCGGTGTCTCGTCTGGTTGGTGCGCCTCCGGGATATGTTGGTTATGAAGAAGGTGGCTATCTGACCGAAGCGGTGCGTCGTCGTCCGTATTCCGTCATCCTGCTGGATGAAGTGGAAAAAGCGCATCCGGATGTCTTCAACATTCTGTTGCAGGTACTGGATGATGGGCGTCTGACTGACGGGCAGGGGAGAACGGTCGACTTCCGTAATACGGTCGTCATTATGACCTCTAACCTCGGTTCTGATCTGATTCAGGAACGTTTTGGTGAACTGGATTATGCGCACATGAAAGAGCTGGTGCTCGGTGTGGTAAGCCATAACTTCCGTCCGGAATTCATTAACCGTATCGATGAAGTCGTCGTCTTCCATCCGCTGGGTGAACAACACATTGCGTCGATTGCGCAGATTCAGTTGAAACGTCTGTACAAACGTCTGGAAGAACGTGGTTATGAAATCCACATTTCTGACGAGGTGCTGAAACTGCTGAGCGAGAACGGTTACGATCCGGTCTATGGTGCACGTCCTCTGAAGCGTGCTATCCAGCAGCAGATCGAAAACCCGCTGGCACAGCAAATACTGTCTGGTGAATTGGTTCCGGGTAAAGTTATTCGCCTGGAAGTTAATGAAGACCGGATCGTCGCCGTCCAGTAATGATAAAACGAGCCTTCGGGGCTCGTTTTTGTCTATAAGTTAGACGGAAAAGACTATATTAAAGATGTTTTGCCTGAAAAATGAGCGAACAATAAAGTTTTTATATTTTTTGCTTGTCAGGCCGGAATAACTCCCTATAATGCGCCACCACTGACACGGAACAACGG
>OLQZ01000191.1_pt1 | contig 27094 bp, 36 predicted proteins | sample 1643191 | NCBI WGS metagenome assembly OLQZ01 (sample SAMEA3136768, study PRJEB25190) | human gut metagenome | biome: human gut; feature: human-associated habitat; material: faeces | place: Austria | collected 2013
AAAAAAAGCACCCCTTTTAATTAGATTTCTAGTCTAACTTTTGGGGTGCACATCAGTTGAGGGGCAGTACATATAATTAGGCTACATCTGCAATTTTAGTTATTGTTATAAAGACGGCTAAGATGTAAAATTAACATATATTTATAACAAATGATCGGAGAAGCGGCTGTTGGAAGAATTACATTTATTTTTTGATGATTCAGGCGTCTTGCATAGGAATGCACCTAATAGATTTTTTGTCTACGCTGGATACGCATTCATTGGCAAGGATAATAAAGAAATTGCAAAAAGAAAATATAAAAAAGTGGTTCAACGAATCCAAACCAAACGAGGTAACAGAGAAGAATTAAAAGCTTGTTATTTAGATAAAAGTGAAAAATACGAATTATACAGGGTTTTAAAAAACGAACATAGTATGGGATTAACAGTTGATATCAAAAGGGTACAGTCAAATATTTTAGATCATAAAAAATCAATACACAGATATAAAGATTATGTATTAAAAAGACTGGTCAAAGAAAAAATTAAGTTGCTGATAAATAGAGGATTATTGAATCCAGAGGACGACTTAAAGCTATGTATCTGTGTGGATGAGCAAGCCACTGCAAGTAATGGCTATTATAATTTTGAGGAATCAGTATATGAAGAACTAAAAAATGGTGTTCATAATTTTAATTATGGTGTATTTTATGAACCTATTTGGAAAGGTAAGTTAGAAATAAATGTGTCTTATTGCGATTCTAAACATAATTATTTGATACAAGCTAGTGATATATTGGCAAACAGATTATGGACATCGTTCAAGATTGATAACAGAGAAATGAGAAATATACCGGAACATTCTTGTATGAGGTTGCCTTAAAAAATAAGCTAAATTTTTTTAAGCATAACTATTGCATTTAGCAGATAGTTACTTTATGATTAACTTACAGGCGAATTAATTTCGCACTGCCGACACAAGGAATACGATAATAATTATTAAGCGTAATGTAAGTACGCCGTCCCTTGTGGGCCACCTCCAAAAGGTGGTTTTTTTATTTAATTTTAATCAGTATTGTATTTGTATTTTCGTTCTGCAATTAACTCTTCTAAATGCTTAAATATAGTTCTTTATATTAAATCGTGTTAGCCTTGTGTTACCATTACATTCGTGTTATACTAAACAAGTAATCTAATTTGAAACGTAATCTGAGCGATATATTCACACTATAAAAACTCCTTTTACAAAGTAATATTAATTGCAACAAAACACGTATTATATACGTATCAGGAGGAAATATATATGAATAACGGTACAGTAAAATGGTTTAACTCAGACAAAGGTTTTGGATTTATCACTGGAGAAGATGGAAATGACGTATTTGCACATTTCTCAGCGATCCAGGGAGAAGGCTTCAAGTCTTTAGATGAAGGCCAAGCAGTTACTTATGATATTGAAGAAGGTCAACGTGGCCCTCAAGCAGTAAATATTGTAAAATAATGTTGAACTTTAAACACCTCATTTGAGGTGTTTTTTTATTTTAAGCTAGATACCGTAATTATTGCTAGCAATTTAGAGTGTTCGTTACTAATTAAGGAGCAAATAAAATTATTATAATATAAAAAATTAAGCAAATAATAGACTAAAAAATAACTATGCGAGATAATAAACATAGAAAAAAGCTTCAGATACTCCCTCACCCTAGAGTCTTTCCCCAAAAAGATAAGTATCTGAAGCTTTTTTCTTTTTATGACTTGGAAATAATAGCATAAAATAATATATTTTACAAAGAATAAGTACAATCTAGTTTTTTGCTATTAAATGTGTAATAATAAATATGCCATCACAACATGAAGAATGAAACCCATTATTATCTAGTCTATGTCCATTCTTTTTGTTTGCAGTAGTTGTGATGGCTTCTCGTACCTTTAGCTCAATTGGTTAGAGCAGACGGCTCATAACCGTCCGGTCGTAGGTTGAGTCCTACAGGGTACATATAGTAATTAAGTTAGTTCTGTGTTAAAATTATTTAGAAGAGTATTTATGTAAATAAAAGCTTTCTTCAGCCACCTTCGGGTGGTTATTTTTTTATACACAATCTTATGTCTATTTCCTTCATAAGTTATGATGACATCTGTTCAGAGCTACTCGAAAGAATAGTTTTTTAGTATTGATTTTTTATAGGATGAGATTATAATAATAGTCGTAATAGCTGATGAATCAATTTCCCAATCTTTTTACGCATTTAAACAGCGAAGCGTCTTCGGACGCTTCTTTTTTGTACTACAATCAATATTTATATTTGGATTACCTCCAGATAGTTTCTTTGTATAAAAAAACGACTCATAATGAGTCGTTTAATAGATCAGAGTAATAAGTCATTGATTTCTTTAAATTCTTTATCAAGTTCTTTTTCATCATATTTTTCATATTTATCAGCTTCATGAAGAACTTTTTTAATTTCATGAATAGCCTTTCGTTCAACTAACCATTTTTTTAGGTTATGTTTTTTTTCTGGATTTTCAGATAACGTATCAAGTTCGTCTAACTCTTTATCCAGTTTATTGACAACAGAAACAATTTTGTTTATAACTTTTTCTTCTTTTTTTTCTAAATTTGACATTTATCTTCACGTCCTTTTTATTTGATAATTTAAGTATAGAACTTTGATATAGTTTATACAAATAAAAACGCTTCTTTGTGTATTCTGTGCTTTTCTTTTGGAATGAGGAAAACTTTGGAGTAATATGAACGTGGACAGAAAAATATTTAGGAGGAATAAACTATGTGTACGTCTATTACTTATGTAACAAGTGATCATTATTTTGGAAGAAATTTTGATTATGAAATATCTTACAATGAAGTAGTCACTATTACTCCAAGAAATTATAAGTTGAATTTTCGAAAGGTAAATGATTTGGATACTCATTATGCAATGATTGGTATTGCCGCTGGTATAGCTGACTACCCTCTTTATTACGATGCGACAAATGAAAAAGGATTGAGTATGGCTGGACTAAATTTTTCTGGGTATGCTGATTATAAAGAAATACAAGAAGGGAAAGACAATGTATCTCCTTTTGAATTTATTCCTTGGATTTTAGGACAATGCTCAACAGTAGGAGAAGCTAAAAAATTGTTAAAAAATATCAATTTAGCAAATATAAATTATAGTGACGAACTTCCTTTATCCCCTTTACATTGGCTATTAGCTGATAAAGAAAAATCAATTGTCATTGAAAGTATGAAAGATGGACTTCATATATATGATAACCCTGTGGGCGTTCTTACCAATAATCCTTCATTTGACTATCAATTATTTAATTTAAACAATTATCGTGTCTTATCGAGTGAAACTCCTAAAAATAATTTTTCAAATCAAATAAGTTTGAATGCCTATAGCCGCGGTATGGGAGGGATAGGCTTGCCTGGAGATTTATCCTCAGTATCTCGTTTTGTTAAAGCGACTTTTACGAAGCTGAATTCTGTATCTGGAGATTCAGAGTCAGAAAGTATTAGTCAATTTTTCCATATCTTAGGTTCAGTAGAACAACAAAAAGGTTTGTGTGATGTTGGTGATGGAAAATATGAATATACAATTTATTCTTCTTGTTGCAATGTTGACAAAGGAATCTATTATTATCGAACATATGAAGACAGTCAAATTACTGCAATTGATATGAATAAAGAAGACTTAGATAGTCATAAGTTAATTAGTTATCCAATTATAGAAAAACAACAAATTAAATATATAAATTAGTTAATGTGTTGTGATTGATTATTTAATATAGATATAATACAAAAAGGCAAAGATATTTTCAAAACATTTTTTCTTGATGTGATATCCTTGTCTTTTTTGTAATGTTTTTAACTTATTGCTTTTGCAAAATTTATTTACCTGTTTTCTGGATCAACGATAGTGTATATTATGCTATCCTTGTTTGGATTTTAGGACGTTTAAAGAGGCACTTTTTTACATAACTTAATCCATAGACCTTTTAAGCATGCTGTGAGATAATAATAAAGAAGAGTTTAAAGCGCACCCCAAACCACTTCCCCATAAGTGTATTACGCTTTAAACTCTTTTATATTTGAATTCACTAAGAAGCATACCATATTTTTGAAAAAAAGTGAGAAAAAAGGCTTATAATTAGGATTTAGAGTAATTAATTAGATGTTTATTTTATAGGACTGATACTATAGATTACAAATAGTATCGTATTTCGCAATCTTAAAATTATCTTCTTACTATGAATAAGATAATAAAATTTGTATTTGTCCTTTTTAGGTAACTTATTTTAATCTATATATCTTTCTGGATCAACGAAAGTATACTTTATATAATCATAACGCCGATGATCGCTCCGTGCGTCTGGCACGTCAGTCACGATATCAAACAAAAAGTATACATCCTTCTTCATTCTCGTTTTCGTAGCAGGGATTTTAAAGTAGTTCTTATTAGAGTAATAGAGATTGATTAATAAGCTATCTTCGATTGCTAAAAAGACTACTTCAGTATCCCAGACTTTATAAAAATCTTTGATAAATCTATTCGAAGGATCGAATTTAAACCATAATTGTGTTTCTCCTTCCATCAGCATAAAAGTTCACCTCAAAAAGAGTATACGAACAAATGTTCTTTTTGTAAACCTTAAAATAGATTTTCCTGAATACGTATTGACGATTCCTAAATGGTAAAAAATATCCCCTCAATTTTGAGGGGAGTACATACCGTGATAACCAAAAGGTTTATTGATTAGTTCGAATGTTATTAAAAAACAAAATGCTAAAATGCATACCCGAATTTCATACCCGAAAAATAAAAAATGCCATCACGTACATTCTTTTCGAAACTACCGAAGTAGCCAAGAATGTACTGATGACGTGGGTTTGGCACCCAATGGGCCGTGAGGGGCTCGAACCCGCGACCCGCTGATTAAGAGTCAGCTGCTCTACCAACTGAGCTAACGGCCCGTACAAAAAGTACTTAATAATAGTAGCACTAAGAATTTTAAAATGCAAGACTACATTTAAAGAAAATCAGAAAAATCTTTGCTTCCTTATAGGAAATCATTCATAGATTATTCACATTTGCTCGCTATTATATAAGCATACCAACAAACAAAGTTCTTGCAAGAGAACAAACCCTAACACTTTTTTCATTTTTTACTCCTTTCCCGCCGTCTCCCCGGCGGGTCTCCTGTTCTTAACGATAAAAGACAAGAAGGCTTAGCCTTCTTGTTTTTTGTTTTCATGGAATCCCGCTAATCAAATCACCTAGTTAAAGCAACTAGATTGAATGTTTATCATAAGTCTGATATCATGTTTATGAAATGAAAAAAGGAGCGGTTATGATGGAAAAAATGCGTCAGCAATTAATGGAGTGGGGGAAGGAACTAGAAACATTCCGTCTGCCTCACTGGGAAGAACTCCCTGACTTAGAACTTTATATGGACCAAGTCAGAACGTTAGTTGATCGTTATCTTTCACCTGTGATACAAGGAGAAAAGCATCCATTGCTTACCTCTTCTATGGTAAACAATTACGTTAAACTAGGTTTGATACCAGCACCAGTTAAAAAAAGATATAACAAAGAACACGTAGCATTTTTACTTGCAATCACTACGTTGAAACAAGTATTGACTATTCCTGAAATCAAAGAAGGGATATTGTTCCAAGGAAAAACAGTAGGAATTCGTGAAGCCTATAATCTATTTTGCGATGAACAAGAAGCAGCTGTGTGGATGGTCAGCCAATTAGCACAAGGTAAATCTCATCCGCAAAAATTCGACCAGGCAACCCCTGTAGAATATATTGCTGTAAGAGCGGCAACTTTATCGTTTGCAATGAAACTTCTTGCGGAAAAAACGATTGTTCTAGAAACCGAATATTTAAAAGAGGAGAAAACAAATGAAAAACAATAAAATCGCAATTTTAGTAGATTCAGGTACGGATGTGCCAGAAGAATTGATAAAAAAATACGAGATGTATATGATCCCATTGAAAATTATTTATAAAGATCAGGTATATACAGATAAAATTGACATTACCCCTGAAGAGATCTATCAACGTTTGCCAGAGGAAATCCCTGGTACATCTTTGCCGGATGGTGAGTCAATCACAGAAATCTTTGAGCAAATCAAAAAAGACGGTTATGAAAAGGTACTTGCGGTAACAATTTCCAGTGGATTGAGCGGGACATATAATGTGGTTCGTTTAATTGCACAACAGCAAGAAGAATTGGAAGCATATGTACTAGATACGAAAAATATTGGTATTGGTGCAGGTTTTTCTGCGATCCAAGCAGCAAAATGGCTGGAAGAAGGAGTAGAATGGGATCAACTGATCAGTAATCTGAATGAGTTAGTCGAAAGAACAAAAGTTTTCTTTAATGTTGCGACATTGGAATATCTTCAAAAAGGTGGACGGATCGGTTTAGTTGCTTCTATTGTAGGAACCGCTTTAAAACTTAACCCAATCATCTCATGTAATGAAGAAGGGATTTATTACACAGTAGGAAAAGCTAGGGGACGTAAAAAAAGTTTGGATAAAACGGTTGCTTACGTCAAAGAAAAAATCGGTAATGCAAAGGTCTTCAACTTAGCTGTTGCCCATGGGGATGCGAAAGAAGAAGCAATTGAAATGGAAGCGAGACTTAAAAGAGAGTTCCCACAAGCAAACCAAATCTACTTTGGCCAGATTTCTCCGGCATTAGTAGTCCACACTGGACCGGGATTATTGGGTGTCGGTATACAAGTTTTAGAAGGATAAATCAAAAAAAAGGAAACACTGAGGTGAAAATCAGTGTTTTCCTTTTTTATTGAAGTTAGAACAAAAAATAATAAAGTATTTTGCACTTTCATTTTAATTTTCTCTTTTGTTTTATAGGCAAAGATGAAACAAAAGCAGAAATACGGTATAATGAGAAGGTATGACAATAATATATAAGAGGTGGCTCTTTATGAAAAAAGTTTTAGTTGTCGATGATGAGAAGCCGATTTCGGATATCGTCAAATTCAATTTAGCCAAAGAAGGCTATGATGTTTATACTGCATATGATGGGGAAGAAGCCTTGGAAAAAGTTGCTGAGGTAGAACCTGATTTGATTTTACTTGATTTGATGCTACCTAAAATGGACGGCTTAGAAGTTGCTCGTGAGGTACGCAAAACTTATGATATGCCGATCATTATGGTAACAGCCAAAGATTCTGAAATTGATAAAGTCCTAGGCTTAGAGTTAGGCGCCGATGATTACGTGACCAAGCCATTTTCCAACCGAGAATTAGTTGCACGTGTCAAAGCAAATCTTCGTCGCGGTGCCACGGCTGCGAAGGAACCAGAAGAGGCAGCACCTGCGGAATTGACGATTGGTGATTTGACGATCCATCCAGAAGCTTACATGGTGACGAAACGAGGAGAAACAATCGAGTTAACACATCGTGAATTCGAACTACTCTTTTACTTGGCGAAGCACCTTGGACAAGTGATGACAAGAGAACATTTATTACAAACGGTTTGGGGTTATGATTATTTTGGAGATGTACGAACAGTGGATGTAACTGTACGTCGTTTGCGTGAAAAGATCGAAGATAATCCAAGCCATCCAAATTATTTAGTGACACGTCGTGGTGTCGGTTACTATTTGCGTAACCCAGAACAGGAGTAATTGGATGAAAAGAAAAGTCCGCTTTTTTCGATCAGTCAATTTTAAGATCGCTATTACCTTTATTCTGATTTTATTGATCTCGATCGAAATTATTGGTGCCTACTTTATACGTGGTTTAGAACGTTCCACGATCAATACATTTATTAAAGATATGAATCAAACGGTGGAATCATTAGCAACAACAATCAGCCCGGAATTGAATCGAAAAGATAATGCAGATGATGAAGAGGTAAATGCGAATATCAAAAGATTTATTGAAAACAGTGCGACTAGCGATATCATCGAAATACGGGTCGTTGACGAAAAAGGGATCATCCGAGGAACAACCGATGTCAATGAACAAAGCGCTGTGGGAAAGAAAAATGATTATGTTGATATCAATGATTTCACGACTAAACGTTATGTTGCTTTAGATAACGACGATAAACGGGTGAATATCAATGTTCAACCGATCCTGTCCCCGACCGGCGATGCCGTTATCGGGGCTCTTTACGTCAAAAGTAATATCGAACAAAAATATTCGGAAATCAATAACACAGCAGTCATTTTCTTTACTGCCTCACTAATTGCGGCATTTATTTCAATGATCGTATCTGTTTTAGTTGCTCGTTCGATTACACAGCCGATCGGTGAAATGAGAGAACAAGCCATTCGAATCGCTAGAGGAGACTACAGTCGGAAAGTCAAAGTGCATGGACAAGATGAACTTGGACAGCTGGCTGATACCTTCAATCAGTTAGCTGAACGTATTGAAGAAGCTCAAGATACAATGGAAGCTGAACGCAATCGTTTGGATAGCGTGCTATCCCATATGACAGACGGCGTCATTGCGACAGATCGCAGGGGTAAAGTCATTACGATCAATGATATGGCTGTTTCCTTGCTAGATATCAAAAACGAGGAAGCAATCGGACAATCGATTTTGACACTTTTAGATATCGAAGAAGAATATACGTTGCGGAAATTATTAGAAGATCCAAACGAAATGGTACTTGACCGTTCAACCAGTACATTGGAAAGTGATCAGATGATCTTGCGAGTAGACTTTTCTATGATCCGTCGCGAATCAGGTTTTATCAGCGGATTAGTAGCTGTCTTGCATGATGTGACAGAACAAGAAAAAACAGAACGGGAACGTCGTGAATTCGTCTCTAATGTTTCCCATGAACTTCGTACACCGTTGACAAGTATGCGTAGTTATATCGAAGCATTGAGCGAAGGTGCGTGGAAAGACGAGGAAGTAGCACCAAATTTTTTGAAGGTAACGCTAGATGAAACAGACCGAATGATTCGAATGATTAATGACCTCTTAAATCTGTCTCGCATGGATACAGGTAATACCCAGCTTCAATTAGAATATGTCAATTTCAACGAGTTAGTGAATTTTGTTCTTGACCGGTTTGATATGATGGTAGGAAATCAGGAAAAAAATTATAAGATCCGTCGTGAATTCACGCAAAGAGATCTTTGGGTCGAAGTAGATACAGATAAAATCATCCAAGTAGTCGATAATATCATGAATAACGCAATCAAGTATTCACCAGATGGGGGAACGATTACTTGTCGCTTATTAGAAACGCATAATAACGTGATTTTAAGTATCACCGATCAAGGATTGGGGATTCCTAAAAAAGATCTGAACCGAGTGTTCGAGCGGTTCTATCGAGTAGATAAAGCACGTGCAAGAGCACAAGGTGGGACAGGACTTGGATTAGCTATTTCTAGAGAAGTGATTAAGGCGCATCGAGGCGCTATTTGGGCAGAGAGCAAGGAAGGAAAAGGGTCGACTTTTTATATCTCGCTGCCATATGAACCTTATGAGGAGGAATGGTGGGAATGAGAATCTCTGAAAAAGTCGTTCGTATAGGACTCATTTTGATGGTTGCGTTAAGCATATACTTCTCTTATGCAATCTGGCTGAGCCCAGCAGGAAAAAGTTCAATCAACGTAGATGAGACAAACACTCAAATGATCGAGTCTCAAAGCAATCGAAAAACTTCCGAAGTCTTTCTTCCGCTTCATGTTACATGGCACCATTCGGGAACGATCCAAGAAACCAACAGTGAAAATCTCGTGTACCGATTGCAATTGATCATCGATAAAGCAAGATTTGGAAAGCTTTCTGAAGTAGTTTCAGGAGACAAATCACAGTTTGAACAGGTGAAAAATCTGAACTCTGGTTTTGAGTTGGCCTATAATGCGCCTTTTTTGCTAAGAGAATACAAGGAAGCATTTGATTTAGATTTAGATGTGTCGAACTTGGCAAAAGAAAGCGAAAATATGTATTTTACTAGAATACAATTCGATCAAGGAAATAAAAAAATCCGATTTTTGAATTATTCGAACCATCTCGTATATGAAGCGAATATTTCGTTGAATTGGACAGATATCAATAAAGAATTAACAGCAAACGACACAAAATGGACAGAAATGACAACAGAACCATCGACAATCGACACGCAATATGCTACGAAACATTCGATCAAACTGAAAAAGTATAGTTATATCCTGTCACAGCAACCCTATACACTTTTTAGAAATGCTTTTTTCCAGAAACCAGATAGCGTGAAGAATAATGATGAAAGCAATGAATTGATTTTTTACGGTGGGAATGAAACAATGTCTATCCATTCGGAAACGCAAGTAGTTGATTTTCGTGGAGAGCTGCCAGAGAAAAAAGAAAATGCTAGTGTATTTTCTGAAAGTTTCCCCTATATTAGCAAATTAGGCAGTTCTTTAGGGAACCTCAGATATTTTGACCGCAGTGACAATACGATCGATTATCGGATATTCGTGGAAGGCTTCCCGGTTTTTGGGACAGACAGCAGAGGACAGATTGGTGTGGAAGTTGGCGGTGAAACGAATGGTTCTGTGCAAGTGAATATCCAAACCAGTTTGAATACGATTCAAGTGCCGATACCTTCAGACGAAGAAGTAGAACTTGCAAGTACGAATGAAATCATCCAGCAGTTAAAAGCTAAGGGAGCAGATAGCAACAAGATTGGTTCAGTGATCGTTGGCTATACATGGCAAAATGTCAAAGAAACGAATCGTGTTGTTGATCTCTTACCTGAATGGTATGTGAAATATAAAGATAACTGGTATTCAGCTAACGACCTTCTGGAAAAATTACCTGGATTGGAGGCGAATTAATTGGATTTCAAAAAAATCGAATGGATATTTTTCGTCGCTTTTTTAGGGTTGAATGTGTTTTTATTCAGCAGTTATCATGACGCGGTATACCAAGAAAACAATGTCATTCGCTCTAATCAGACTGAATCAATCCAACAACGTCTGGCTAGCGACGATATCACTTACACGGGGAAGATTTCGTCTGAGAACAAGCAAGGCTATTATCTTAGCGCGGAGCAGACCAATCTTAGCACTTCATTAGCGAATTATCGCAAGGCTGGTAAAAGCGGCTTGCTGGCAAGTGGTGTGTTTTTAGACGGTGATGTTTTGACGAAATCTTTATCCAGTTCAGATGCTGAAAAGAACGTGATCGATCCAGATAAAATTAGTAGTTCCTTGGAAGATTTTTTATCTAACAAAGACAATATTTTATTCGGTAATGATTATGTGTACACGAAAAACTTTTCTCATTTAGAAGAAGAACCACTAGAAATCCAAGCAAGCCAAGAGTATGAAGGCATCCCATTCAATGATGATACAGCAAAAATCGTTCTTTCTTTAGAAAAAAACGATAATGATTATAGCATCACGAAATACATGCAGACGCATTTATCTGATATCGAGCAGCTGCGCGAAAAGACGGAACTGTATACGGAAGAGGAAGCAATCAATACATTGTACATCAATAACAAAATACCAAGAGGATCAAAAATTTTATGGCGTCAACTAGCTTATTCCTGTATTCTGAAAGTCCGGGAAAAAAATGTGTATGTTCCTGTTTGGCATGTAGCGATCGAAACAAGCGATAAAGTGGTCCAAATCGAGAGCGTCAACGCTTTCAGCAATACGATCGTGACAAACAATACTGTACCAAAAGTGGAAGATCAATAAAAAAGCGAGTATAATGAAAAAAGTTTACAAAGTAAGAAGGGAAGTAGGAGTCAAATGGCTGAAGAAAAACCAGCTTTTAAAATCAGTATCCTAGCAAGTGGAAGTTCGGGTAATTCACTTTATATCGAAAGTGAAAAAAAACGGCTTTTGGTCGATGCAGGACTTAGCGGTAAAAAAATCACTTCCTTGATGGCTCAAATTGATCGGACACCGGACCAATTAGATGGAATACTTGTGACGCATGAACATCGAGATCATATACATGGCGTGGGTGTCTTGGCTCGTAAGTATCATTTGGATGTTTTTGCCAATCAGCAGACTTGGGAAGCGATGGAACCACTGATTGGTAATGTACCAGTGGAACAAAAACATCTATTTGAGATGGGGAAAGTCAGAACATTCGGCGATATCGATATTGAGAGTTTCGGCGTCTCCCATGACGCAGCGGCTCCGCAATTTTATCGTTTCCATAAAGAAAATCGGTCATTCGTCATGTTGACGGACACCGGATATTGCAGTGATTATATGCGAGGTGTCATTGAAAATGCCGATGGTTATTTGATGGAAAGTAATCATGATCTTGAGATGTTACGCATGGGACCTTATCCGTGGAATTTAAAACAGCGTATTTTAGGAGATAGAGGACATCTTTCCAACGAAGACGGTGCACTTGTCATGACTGATGTGATCGGTAATCGGACCAAACGAATCTATCTTGGCCATCTTAGCAAGGAAAACAATATGAAAGAACTTGCTCATTTAACAATGGAAAATGTTTTGAAAGAAAAAGATTTTGGCGTTGGACATGATTTTGAAATCTATGATACAGATCCAGATGAAGCAACTGAGCTATTTTCGATTTAAACAGTTCAATCAATAAAAATATAAAAAGCAGAAGATAAAATCAATCAGGGTTGGTTTTATCTTCTATTTTTATTTTTTTAGCATATTAAAAAAATAACCGTATTATCGACTGACTACACTGATGTGCTGCTTTTCATGTTTCTCATCCAGTATCTCATCTACTAATGCAATCGCGTAATCTGCCATGCTGATCGTACTGTCGCCAGCAGCGTTTCTTTGTAAATAATCATCACTTAACAAATAAGTACCTGTACGTTTGCCATGTGGATCAAATAAAGAAGCTGGACTGATATAAGTCCAATGTAGATTTTTAGATTGTTTCAATTTTAACAATCCTTCGTACATATTGAAAGCTGTTGGATAGAAGGGTGCATTTTTAGGTACTTGGTCAATCATACGAGTCGTCTTTTCTGTATCTAAGAATAACGAAGAGGCACCCCCAACGACAATTAAGCGTGTATCGGTTCCTTCAAGCATCTCAATCAAATGGGACAAAGAAGTTTGATGCATTTCTTCTTTTCCTTTGGGAGCGTTGAAAGCATCAACGACAACATCAAAAGATGCAAGATCAGTAGTTGTCAACTCAAATAAATCCTTTTGTATAAACGGAACATCTGATGGCAATTTTTCTGGATGACGCACGATTGCCGTCACGTCTAAATCTCTGGACAATGCTTCGTCTAAAATAAATGAACCTGCATGACCAGTAGCTCCAATGAGTGCAATTTTCATAAAAAACCTCCTTTTTTATTCCTGTCCATTGTAAGCAGTTGCTGAATATTCGTCAAAGAATCCGATTTTTGAAAAGCTCAGTGCGCATTCCTTTCATGGTTCGTGATCATTGGGTATAGTTAAATTAAGAAAACTGATTGATAAAAATAGAAGTTGAAGGAGATAAGAAATGAAAGAGTGGTTAGATCGTGCCTTTTTACCAATGATAACATCTGTTGTGAATCTTAGACCCTTAACTGCTTTGCGTAATGGAATGACTTACACGATCCCAATAATTATTGTTGGCTCGCTGTTTTTCTTATTTGCTCATTTTCCTGTGGATTACATCGCTCAGTGGATAGACAAAGCAGGATTTTCTATGTATTTTACACAAGTATACCAGGCTACATTTGATGTGATAGCCTTTTGGATCGTTTTTGCCATTGCATACGCTTATGCAAAAGAAGAAGATATCGATCGCTTACCAGTCGGCATAACAGCCTTATCTGCTTATCTACTGCTTATTCAGCCACTAAATACTGAGATAGATACTGTCTGGACAGGTGCTGAAGGGATACTAGGAGCAGTTACAACTGGGCTCATCATTGGATGGGGCTATGCACGTTTAGTAAGACTTGCGAAAGGGTGGAAGCAAAGAGAGAAGATACCTGAAAATGTTTGGCAGTCTTTTACTTCATTGATTCCAATCATTGTTATAGTCACTTTTACGCTTATCGGTTCAGCGGTTTTTCAACAGTTGTTCAGAATGACTGTTGTTCAAGGAATATGGACATATGTCCAGCTTCCCATTCAATCGTTCATAGACACGTTGTTTGGTGTGCTTTTATTAGGTTTTTTTGTTCCGTTTTTATGGTTATTTGGTCTTCATGGATCTGCGATGGTCAATGGGTTGGTTAGTCCCATCTTGCAAGCGAATTCATTAGCAAATGCAGAAATCTTAGCCTCAGGACAAGAGTTGACGGTGGCAAATGGCGGACATATCGTTACTCAGCAATTTCTCGATCAGTTCATGACGGTTACGGGTGCTGGGTTGACGTTAGGGGCTGTATTTTTTATGACGGTTTTTGCGAAATCGAAGAAATACAGAGAATTAGGAAATATTGCTCTTTTACCAGCCTTTTTCAACATCAATGAATCGATTATTTTTTCCACACCGATCGTGATGAACCCGATGATGGCTGTTCCTTTTATTTTCGCACCGGTCGTTTCAGGATTGATTACCTATTCCGCTTTATATTTTGGATTCGTTCCTTTATTTACAGCAGTCCAAGTCCCTTGGACAACACCGCCGATCCTCTCGGGTTTTTTAGTAGGCGGAGTGCCTGCAGCGATTTTACAAGGTATCGTGTTGTCAATTAGTTTTTTCATTTATTTCCCATTTTTGAAAAAAATAGATTCTGCAAACTGCAAAAAGGAAAGACAGACAAAAAATGATGGAGCAGCAGAAAAGATGAACGACTAAAAAACAAAAATACTCCTGTCGCTTTAGATTGGGAAAATCACCAATCTAGGATGACAGGAGTATTTATAGTCATGTTTATACTAGCCCTTTTTGGACAGCTAATTGAACAAGAACAACTAATGTGTTCATTCCTACGTGTGTGATCATCGATGTCCAGATCCGACCAGTTGCTTTGTACTCTAGGCTGAAGAAGAAACCTAGGAAAAAGTAGATTAGCAGATGACCATCATTATGAGCAAACGCAAACAGCAAAGAGCTGATCACTGCTCCGACCCAAAAATTTGAATATCGACTGATGATCCCCAGTATACTGCGGCGGAATACGAACTCTTCCATGATGGGTCCAGCAACAGTTGTCGCCAAAATAAAAGCGGGTGCTTCCATGATCATCTGGATGATATTTTGTGTATTCTCGGAAGGGGTTGCTTCGCCAAACAATACAGATTCTAACATGACAGCGATGCTTTGCAGAATCAATGCGACAAAGATTCCAACCAATCCATAAATAACAATCTTTGGAGCAGAAGCTTTTTTTACCGCTGATTCGATCGCTAAGGGTTCACGTTGCTTAAAATAAAAAATAGCTAGGACAACGGCGCCTAGTATATACATGACTGCAGTTGCTGTGATCAATTCAGACGTAGATTTTACAAGTCCTATCGAAGCTAGGATCAAGGGTGAGATAAAAATTAAACCATAGCAAAAAATGCTGAGGAAGCTATATTTTTTTAAAGACATGTAATTCCTCCTTTTAAGGGATAACAAGCATGCAAGGCAAGCTTATATCGATTGATTTCAATTATATCATAATTTCAATAAGCAGCTGTCAGAATAAAATTTCTTTTCTTTGATTTAAAAGCTTGCAAAAAAGAGGGAGAATGAGTATTATTAAAAATGTAGGTTAGCACTCGAAGGTTAAGAGTGCTAACAGATTAAAAAAAGAGTTATCGGAGGGATTTATCGTGTTAAAACCATTAGGTGATCGCGTCATTATCGAAGTCGCAAAAGAAGAAGAAAAAACTGTCGGAGGAATCGTTTTAGCTTCTGCTGCTAAAGAGAAACCCCAAACTGGGACAGTTGTTGCAGTCGGTGAAGGCCGTTTGTTAGAAAACGGTGAAAAAGTTCCTGCCGCTGTAAAAGCAGGCGACCAAGTTATGTTCGAAAAATACGCCGGTACAGAAGTAAAATACGAAGGAAAAGAATATCTGATCGTCGCAGGAAAAGATATCATGGCGATTGTTGAGTAAATTTTGAAGATAAAAAATAATCAAAAATAATCAATGAGGTGAATCAATCATGGCAAAAGAATTGAAATTTGCAGAAGACGCACGCGCAGCTATGTTACGCGGGGTAGATAAATTAGCAGATACAGTGAAAGTAACATTAGGACCTAAAGGCCGAAATGTCGTACTAGAAAAATCTTACGGCTCTCCATTGATCACAAATGATGGTGTGACGATCGCAAAAGAAATCGAATTAGAAGATCATTTTGAAAACATGGGTGCAAAACTTGTATCAGAAGTAGCATCAAAAACAAATGATATTGCAGGAGACGGTACAACGACAGCAACTGTTCTGACACAAGCAATCGTTCGCGAAGGTTTAAAAAACGTAACTGCAGGTGCTAATCCTCTAGGCATTCGTCGCGGGATCGAATTGGCAACAAAAGCAGCAGTCGAAGAATTGCATAATATCTCAACTGTTGTTGATTCAAAAGAAGCCATTGCACAAGTAGCAGCTGTTTCTTCGGGTTCTGATAAAGTTGGACATTTGATTGCTGATGCAATGGAAAAAGTTGGAAACGACGGTGTCATCACAATCGAAGAATCAAAAGGGATCGAAACAGAACTAGATGTTGTAGAAGGTATGCAGTTTGATCGTGGTTACTTATCACAATATATGGTAACAGATAACGACAAAATGGAAGCTGTTCTAGAAAACCCATATATCTTGATCACAGACAAAAAAATCTCTAACATCCAAGATATTCTGCCATTGTTAGAACAAATCTTGCAACAATCACGTCCATTGTTGATTATTGCTGACGATGTAGATGGTGAAGCATTGCCAACTCTTGTATTGAACAAAATCCGTGGAACATTCAACGTAGTAGCTGTAAAAGCTCCTGGTTTCGGCGATCGTCGTAAAGCAATGCTTGAAGATATCGCTATTTTGACAGGTGGTACAGTAATTACTGACGATCTAGGTTTAGAATTGAAAGATGCAACAATCGAAAACTTAGGAAATGCTTCTAAAGTTGTTGTAGATAAAGACAATACAACGATCGTAGAAGGTTCTGGAGAAAAAGAAGCAATCGAAGCTCGTGTGCAATTGATCAAAAACCAAATTGCTGAAACAACTTCTGATTTTGACCGCGAAAAATTACAAGAACGCTTAGCTAAATTAGCAGGTGGTGTAGCTGTTGTTAAAGTTGGTGCAGCTACTGAAACAGAATTGAAAGAATTAAAATTACGCATTGAAGATGCATTGAATGCTACACGTGCCGCAGTAGAAGAAGGAATGGTCTCAGGTGGTGGTACAGCTCTAGTGAACGTTATCAGCAAAGTTTCTGCTGTAGAAGCAGAAGGAGACGTGGCAACAGGTATCAAGATCGTTGTTCGTGCTTTAGAAGAACCAATTCGTCAAATCGCTGAAAACGCTGGTTATGAAGGATCAGTGATTGTTGATAAATTGAAGAACGTGGAACTAGGCACTGGTTTCAATGCTGCTACTGGAGAATGGGTAAACATGGTTGAAGCAGGTATCGTAGACCCAACTAAAGTAACACGTTCTGCCTTGCAAAATGCCGCTTCCGTTTCTGCCTTGTTATTAACGACAGAAGCAGTCGTTGCAGATAAACCAGAACCAGCAGCGCCAGCAGCTCCTGCAATGGATCCATCAATGATGGGCGGTATGATGTAGTATTTAATAGAGAACCTTGATATATCAGGGTTCTCTATTCTTTTTTTGTTTTATTTTAAACGAAAGGGGCAAAGAAGGGGCAAAAATATCAAAGGCTATTTAGTTTATCAATTACTTGTTGTTTGGCTCTTTTGGTTACATGGTTATAAATAGACAGAGTTGTATTTGCATCAGAATGCCCTACACGCTCCATAATGGCTTTAAGAGGTACGCCTAATTCAGATAATAGTGAAACGTGGCTATGTCTGAATATATGTGAGGATAGACTTTTTTCTAATTCCAACTCTTCCTCTACTTTATGGAGTATAGCGTTAAATGAGTGCAGCGTAAGCGGAGTGCCACTTGTAGATATAAATATATATGATCGGGATCTGTGGGTCTACCTGCAAGAATATTGTCAGCTATCACACTTTCAATCAATTCTTTTGCACGATTGGGTAATTGCACTTCACGTTGCGAATAAGTATTTTTTGGAGTTGTTTTTATAGCATTATCCATTTTCACAGATGTGTAATCTAAGGTCCCATTAATGGAAATTTTCCCATCCTCATAGTCCTTCATTTGCAAAGCTAGCAATTCCCCATATCTCAAACCAGTCAAATATAGAAATTCAGCTATTATGCCGTGTAGTTTTCTGCGAGGATTGGAATATAACTGTTTCAGTATCTGATCAATTTCTTCTTTATCCAGATATTTTTTATCCATAGAAAGCCTTCTTTTTTCTTCTTCCACTTTTTTAGGGTGGATTTTAACTGCTAGCGCAGGGTTTCTTTGAATGTATTTTCTATCGATTGCATAGTTTAGCATAACGGATAGAGTTGTTTTTGTTTGTTTTGTGTAGTTCAGTGAGAGGTCACCAAACGTATACATATCTTCAATTATCTTATTAATGAGTGTCTCATCTATGTTTCTAACGATTGTATCATCGCTGATGTGCTTAGAAACATGTTTCATCATCATTGGCACCTTCAAAAAGCTAGTACGTTTGACATGCTGCTTATAATATTCATACCATTCTTTATACAGCTCACCAAAAGTGATATCTGATTTATTGTAATTTTCGAGTGCTTCTTTAATTTTTTTATCTAGAATTTTCTGAGCTTTTTTCCACGCTTGTGGTGAATTACTTGTAAGTGTTGTAGATTTTTTTCGTGTTTTTTCTGTATAAGGATCTACATATCTTTCAATAAACTTGAATTGGCCATCTTTGGTTTGTTCAACCCACACTTTTAACATCTCCTATCATTTGCTATAATAGGCATGACAAATAGTCCTATTAATCACGTTTTTCGTAAACTTAGACACGCATTTCGAGAGGTATGTTTTTTGAATCTGCGTTCATATAGTTTGTAATGTCGTGTTATAATTTGTTGATTAGAATGCCACCAACTAAGGCCGTGTTCGTATGAGAGAAATTTTAAATATAATTAATCAAAGAGCACGAGATATTGAAACTTTAAAAAATTACAACCTAAATTCTCCAAATCAGATGACTTAAAAATTCGTGGTTTAATTACAGGCTATAGAGCAGAAATAAATGAGTTAACCTTTATTATGAATTATTAAAAATTATTCTATTTCATCTTCCGGAGAAGTCTGAGGTATTTGCTTCAAGTTATCAATTACTTTTGCTTGATCTAAAAGTTTCTGCTGTTCAAGCGATGGAAATGTTTTAGCAACTTCGTTAGATGCGGTTACAGCTGCTTCAAAACCAACGCCAAGACTCAGAATATGATCAATATTTGCGGTTACTTTTGTCATTTGTGATAGTACTTCTGCTTGTGTGTCTAAATCATTCGCTTCCAAAAATTGTCGAGTAAGTTGTTCGTAAATAGCTTGGTTAGCTTTGAGTTGTGTTTCTCTAACTTGATTGCGTATTTCCGTTTCAACACCTATTGACTCCAGTTGTTTATCTAGTGCGTCCAATTGACGAATTCCGGTTTGATTACGTTGAATTATATTCAACAAATTCCCAAATAATTGTGTAGCAAATTTTCCAGCAAATCCTAAAATAAGCCACTTCGATCCTACATCAAAATTTTCAATGGTGGATTCTGTTTGGAATTCCTTTAATATCTTTAACATTTTAAGTGTATCTTTCAGCAAAATAATTAGTTCAGCAAAATCCTCCATAGTTAACTGTCTGTTAGGAAGGCTAACAACAAGAGCGTCGCTGTTCTCGCTTTCAGAGTGAAGATTTTGAACAATTAAGTCTTGGATCGCTGTGGCTTTATGAATAACTAGATTTGTAGTAGTAACAAAAAGTTTGAAGTGAATTGTATCAAAAGTCATTATATCATTTGATACAGCTACTAAAAGATCATTTTCTGAGTATGCTCTTTTCTCATTGTTAAACAATCCTGTTTCTAGTAAATTAATAATACTTGTTCTAATAACAGAAAAATTTTTCACTTTCTTGTACATAGTACCACCTGAATAGAATTCCTCACTCGCAATATCAAATAAATTAGGAATATTTTCGCTTATAATAGCTTGTATTTCTCTTAATCTCATTTTTACTCCTCTCGTCCATGTTACAACACGGGCTTTTTTTATTTTAGAAAGGTAAATCTTTGTTGTTTTCATAACTGTAGACGAAATCGTCAATTATTTCATAGTTTTCAGCAAGAGCAGAATATAGTAAACGTTCTTCTCTGGTCTTGTAAAAATTTTCGTTTTCTTGTATTTGTATTTTTTTTAGTTTTCTATACATATGAGTTGGATAATCACAGTATTTGATAGCAATTTCTTGATTAATTGTACTTAAACTTTCAGTAGAGTATATAGGCTTTCGTGTATATGCATTTTTCCAAAAATCATAGAAATTTTTATTGATTTCGGAATTTATATCGCTTTCCATGAATTCATTGACTATAAACTCGGTTAAGTCTTTAGGTATTTTAAATATACTGTTCATATAAGTTGATAATCTATAACCAAGTGTTTCATAAGAAATTTGTTGGGTAGCTTTAATTTCTCTTCTAGTTTTATGCTCTACCATTGATGCATCTAATACATCATCAGGTAGAAGTAAATGGGCAGCGAATGCATTCGCACGCATTTCAGCTTCCTTGTTTAGAACTACAGGATCCTCTGTGAGAATATCTATTTCGGAATTATTTCTTAATAAATCAGGATCTAAAATATGATGACCTAATTCGTGTGCTTGTGTAAATATTTTTCGTTCAAGTGTAGGAATATTTTTATTAATCATTGTTGAAGCGCCAAGCTCATCGATTAAACTATGACCTAAAATTAGCTTGTTTCTGAAAGGTACTTCCATATATAATCCTCTATCTTCTAAAAACGATACTAAATATTTCGCTGCGTTATAATCTGTTAAAGATTTTTGATGATTTACACTTTTGACCCATTTTTCGATATGCTTCGCAACTCTTATTGATGTCTTAACCATAATTAGCCTCTTTTATTACGCTCTTTTATCAATCGAGCTCTTTCTTTCATATACCAATCTAAGTCTTCTTTTAATTCTTCTTGCTCTTGATCACTTAAGTTTTCTTTTTTTGATACAGAGCGAAATAATCCACCTAATTGAACAGCCGTTAGATTTTTTTCTTCTTTAACTTCTACACTATCATCTCTTCCAAGAAGATAGTCCACAGAAACGTTAAAATAGTTAGCTAACTTATCCAAAGTCTCGCTGTTAACGTTAGTCACAATTCCACGTTCATAGTTAGAAATATTTTCTCTTTTCATACCTAAATATTGGGCTAATTGCTCTTGAGACATTTTTTTCTGGGTTCTGAGTTCCTTTAGTCGCAACGCAAAACTACTCATTTAACATTCTCCTTTTGTTATTAATTAAAAAAATGCATTAAACTTCTTGAGTAATTGATAATTACGTTGTATACTCATTTATGTAATTGTCAGTTACACAAAAATGATATACCCTCATAAGGAGGTGGTAATTATGAATTCAACAAGAGAGTCATTCAAAAAAATTCGAATTGAGAAATCCTTAACCCAAAAAAGATTAGCAGAAATTTCGGATGTTACTGAGACAACTATTAGAAACATTGAAAACAAAAGAGTGAATCCTAGTTTTGAACTAGCAATAAGACTTTCAAAAATATTAGAAACAAACTTTGAACAACTGTGGGATATAGATTTTCAATCGAAATAACTTTTTTTATATTATAAAACGTAATTGTCAATTACGCAAGTACAAATTACTATTCAGAAAGAACGATAGGAGAAAGGCAAATGAAGGAATTAATAAAAGTAACAACAAACGAGAACGATGAGCAGTTAGTCAGTGCAAGAGAGTTGCATAAGGCTTTGGAAGTCAAAAAAAGATTTTCTGCGTGGTGGGAACAAAATTCACAGTTGCTTATTGAAGGAGAAGATTTTACAAGTGTACTTTCAGGTACGGTTGTTAATAATGGCGCTGTTAAGCCGCTTCAAGATTATGCATTGACATTAGATATAGCTAAACATCTAGCTATGCAAAGTAAAACTAAAAAAGGTAAAGAAATAAGAACATATTTTATCCAAGTAGAAAAAGCATGGAACAGCGAAGAAATGATCTTAATGCGAAGTCGACAAATCCTTGAGAGAAAGGTAGAGACGTTACAACTTGAAAATGAAGAAATGAAGCCCAAAGCATTATTTGCTGATTCAGTTAGTGCGAGTCACACGAGTATTTTAGTTGGTGAATTAGCAAAACTCATAAAGCAAAACGGTGTTGATATTGGTTCTAAACGACTGTTTAGTTGGCTACGTGAAAAGGAATATTTAATCAAACGTAAAGGAACTGATTGGAATATGCCAACTCAAAAAGCGATGGATCTAGGACTATTTGAAATAAAAGAGACAACAATTTCTCATTCTGATGGTCATATTTCTATTAATAAAACTCCAAAAGTCACAGGCAAAGGACAAGTATATTTTGTTAATAAATTTTTAGGAGGGGTAATAAGTGAAAAAACCAACACTTTCAGAGTTGATAGAAGCTGCTGAGAAGGCAGTAAATCCAGACGATTGGTATCGTCAAAGTTTAATCTTGGAGAAGTTCCACGGCATGTCAAAAACTACTTTAGTTGAATACTGCAAGGAAATGGAAACAATTCCTGAATTTGCAGAAGGAATACTTCGTCCAGGTCACTCAACCACATTTATTCATTACCATACTTTTATTTGGTTTTTAAAGTGGAAAGACGCAAATAAATATCGTGTAAAAATATTATCTCCTTCAGATGTTTTGAAGGAAGCAAGTTGATTATTTTCAGAGTAAAAAGTAAACAAAAATATTAGGAGGAAAATTTGATGAAGATTACAGTACCAGATGAATTGATAGCAGGTGAGTTGACAGAACAAATAGTAAGAAAGGTTTTAGATGCACTTGATGAACGACTGAAGGTAATGAACAAGTCAGTGGAGCTTCCTCCGTATCCAAACAAATCAGAGGTGAAAAAAATTTTAGGCATTGGTGATGACAAATTAACACATTGGATAAACCTAGGCTTAAAAACACAGCAGTGGAGCAAGTTAGACATCAGAATTGAACGATCGGAACTCCAAAGATTTTTGAAAGAAAACTTTGAGTTCTAAAGGCAAAGGAGAATGATTTTATGTCCTACACATTGCAACAAGAACATCAAATTCTCCGTTTGATTAAACAACGCAGGAAACAATTACAAGATGATCGTGAAGCGCTTAGAAAAGCCGATGAGCTATCAGATAGACAAGATGAACTAATTGCTTCTGAACTTGAGGATTTGAGAATGCTAGAAATAAAAAATAGGGAGATTAGATTATGAAGAAGACAGACACACTTTTTATAGGATTCATTTTGGGGTTATTAGTGATTGTAGCGCACCAAAGTATTATCGGGGGAAGTTTATTTGCAGCATTGATGGTTTTAATCAATCTGCTTGATTCAAAAGAAAGGAGCAACTATGGCACGAGAAGAAGCGCTAAAAATCGGTAAAGTGATTGCTGATAATTGGTGGGCAAATAGCCGTCCTATTATTTTAAGCAAGCAACATATCGAAAAGCAAAAAGCATGGCAACAAATAAAAAAGTGACTCAGCCGACCAAAGCAATGAGTCACAAAGAAAATACATCTAAGGAGATTTTAACATATGGAAAATGAACTTTCCACTCTAGATCAATATTTGACTGATCCTAGTTGGGGCAAATCGAATATCAAGGAAACAAATAATCGAAAAATCAGACGTAATCTTTTGACGGATGAAGAACTAGCATGTGATCAAGACGATTTGGGCAATTTTGTGAGTATTTGGGATCATGTCTATCTTATCCATTTATCGAGGAAGTCCAAAAAACCTGAATATATCTATGTCATCGAAGATGGCTTGATTGATGCATTAGAAGAGTACGACAGAGATAACTTGATTGATATCTCTTATTACGGATCAGGTAAGAAATACATTGCTGAAATGGAGGCAGAATTTGATGAGTGAAAAGGAACAACCTTTGAAAAATAGAAGTGATAATACGCTTTTTAATACCTTATACAAAATAAATGTGAAAGATGTTACTGAAAAACGAAATAACCTCACTTATCTTTCGTGGGCATGGGCTTGGGCAGAAGTTAGCAAAGTGTGTGAGGCAGTAGATTATGAAATCTATCATGATCCAGAAACATATCTGCCGTATGTCTTTGATAAGAAAACAGGGTACATGGTTTTTACCAGTATCACAGTCAACGGAGTAAAGCGTGACATGTGGTTACCAGTCATGGATGGTGCAAACAAGGCAATGAAAGATGAGCCATATACCTACGAAGTCAATGATTATCAGTGGAATAACGAAACGAAGAAAAAAGAGATTGTTGGAAAAATCGAAAAGCGAGTTGAAGCAGCAACTATGTTTGATATCAACAAAACGATCATGCGCTGTCTTGTAAAAAATCTAGCAATGTTTGGGCTAGGGCTATATATATTTGCTGGCGAAGATATGCCAGAAGATGTCTCGATGCTTGAACCAGCTACTCAAAGAAGCAAAAAGCTATTCTTGGATGCTTTACAACTGGTTGCTAACAAGTACGAAAAATCGATTGATGAAGCAATTGTTGCATTGACTGATGCGGCTTCTATAACCGCTGATGACAGTAAATGGACCAAGAGAGACTTGGGCATTCTAAAACGAGGCGTTAACTGGATTGAAGATCAGTACAGAGAAGAAACAAAAGAGAAGTGATATGAGTGTTTAAACCATTAATCGATTCATATTCAGCGGTTCTGAAAAAGTTCAAAGGAAACGACATAGGTGCAACGATCAATGAAGAAGTGAACATTGATCGACTAAAGACGATGTATGACGGCTACGATGGCGATCGAGTCATTGAAATTCGTTTTATTGATCCTAGACGTTTCACTGTACAGCAACGAAACTTCATCTATGCGCTCATAGGCGATATTTTCATCGATACAGGCATGCCAACGGACTTCTGGAAAGAATTCTTCTACTTCCGTTTCGAAGGTGTCACAGGGCGCGAAATAAGCCTCAAAGACGAATCGAGCACAACCGTGAGTGATGCCAATATCTTAGCGAATATCATCCTAGATTTTATCTTTGAACATCATATATTTTGCCGATTGCTACTCCTGAACAATTAGGAGGTATAAAAGTTGGGGAACTCTTAGAAGTTACTGAAGAAGGTGTTTTATCTGCAACTAAGCAAACAGACTTCAATTTCTCTGAAGAATTAAAGGGAAAATTAGAATCTCTAAAAATATTAAAAGCAGGTGCAAATATATCAATTGCAGAAGATGGAACAATTAGTTCTACAGGTGGTAGTGGGACTGGTGGTGTTAATCAGTCATATGTAGATCAAAAATTCCAAGAAGCTGTAAATCAAGCAGAAAATTACACAAACGAAAGAATTCCAAATTTTACTTTTGAAAAAATCGGGGAGGTATAGAAAATGACAGATATCGTAAAAATAAAACAAAGCGGTGTACAGGTTTATCCACAAACTAATTGGAATGCTATAGAAGGCAAACCAACAACGGTGAAGGGAGATAAAGGCGATCCTGGCCAAGCAGCAACAATTACCATAGGAACCGTTTCTAGTGGTTCAACCGCTTCTGTTACGAATGTAGGAACATCATCTGCAGCTAGATTTAATTTTGTTTTACCAAAGGGAGATAAAGGTGATCCTGGAATAAATGCCACAACTACAGCTGTAGCTACAACTACAGCAAATGGGTTGATGTCGTCCACAGATAAAACTAAGTTGGATGGAATTGCAGCTGGAGCACAGAAAAATCCAGGTAATGCTACAACTACGACAGCAGGTTTAATGTCAGCAACTGACAAAGCTAAACTCGATGGATTAGCCAATATTACATTTGAGAAAGTGGGGACGGTTTAATGGCTGATATTGTGCAATTAAAAGAAGACGGAGTTGCTAAGTATTTGAAAACTCATGCCAAAGGAATTGATGGTGTGGAGGGTGTTTTAGTAAAAGCCACAGGTAATGAAACGGTCTTAGGAACGAAAAATTTTAAAGACGGATTGCAATTCAATGGATTGCCTGTGCAAGCAGGTATGATCGAGCGAGCTATCACACTAGCTGATCGAAGTGATACAACAAACGTAACTGATGTGAATGGAAAAATAATCAGAATCGGAAACATCGTATTTCTTACTTTTAATTTTAAATGTGGCACATGGCCCGAAGGATCAGAAACTCGTTGGATTTTAAAAATCCCGGACGGTTTCAAACGTGATCAAGGCTATCCAGCGCAAACCGCGCTTTCACTAGTTAGAAATGCAAGTCAGCCAGCGGATGCACGTGCATTCATTGATCAAAGTAGCATCATACAAGCCAAATCAGGTTCAGGTAGTTCATATATTTCAGGTATGTGGATCACTCAAGATCCTTGGCCGGCTTAACAGATTACTAATTGGAGGAAGAGTAAAATGAAAACAATTTATAAAGTATTGTATCCAATGGGATATGAAGAACATCAAGTAGAAGATAACTTTCCAACATCTTTACCATTTGTCGAAGTTCCACCTATTTTGTTTGAAAAGAAGGAAGATGAAACGGATGAAGGTTTCGGAAGAAGACAACAGTCGCAATTTTTTAACTTCACTGAAAATAAGTGGGAAGAAGCAGTTACACAAGATTATTCAAAAAAATTAGAACTACTAGAAAATTTATCTATAGGTTTACAGGTAGATAATGCTGCATTGAAAAAAGCAAATGAAGAGCTTACTACAAAAGCAGAATCACTAGCACAAATTAATTCGAAAACCATGCTGACATCCCTTCAAAACACAAAAGACATTGCTACTATCAAAGAACAACTTGACGGAGGAAAATAATATGTATTCTTATGATGATATCAAGATGATGTTTGACTGGAATTGTTTTACTGCTGACCAAGTTCGACAATTCGTTCCACTATGCATTACAGACGAAGAAGCAGATAAAATCATTAGCAAAGAA
>OLQZ01000194.1_pt1 | contig 26853 bp, 23 predicted proteins | sample 1643191 | NCBI WGS metagenome assembly OLQZ01 (sample SAMEA3136768, study PRJEB25190) | human gut metagenome | biome: human gut; feature: human-associated habitat; material: faeces | place: Austria | collected 2013
TAAATTATCAACAACAATAACGGCATATCCTTTTGAAATTAATTGATCGACGGCATGTGAGCCAATGTAGCCTGCGCCACCTAATACTAAAATAGACATTTAAAGCCTTCCTTTCTAAAATAACTTTCTGGCACCATCATCAATTGATGCAGGATAAAAATCAGCAGCATAGCCAATTTTATCTTGATAACTCTGGCCAACAGCTTCAATAAATGCATCTATATTTTGCTTTGGTACCAAAGCAATACTACAACCGCCAAACCCTGCACCAGTCATCCGTGCGCCCAAAACGCCTGGTTTTTCTTGCGCAAAAGCCACTAAGGTATCTAACTCAATGCCAGTTACTTCGTAATCTTCTTTTAGCGAACGATGTGAGGCATTTAATAATAAGCCAAATTCTTCCAAATCCCCTTCAGTTAGCGCTTGTTTTGCCAATAAAGTTCGTTCATTTTCTGTGACGGCATGACGCGCTCGTTTAATCAACGTTGGATCTCCAATCAATGCTTGATATTGTTCAAATGTCTCGCTGTCTAATTCACCTAAAAATTCAATAGATAACTCTTTTTGAAGCAAACGAACGGCTTCTTCGCATTCTGCACGGCGTTCATTATATTTTGAATCTGCTAATTCGCGACGTTTGTTAGTATTCATAATAACAATCGTATACTCACCTAATTTGGCGGGAACCATTTCATAGTGCATATTATTGGTATCTAGTAGAATAGCTTGATCTTTTTCTCCCATCCCTACGGCAAATTGGTCCATAATTCCTGAATTAACGCCAATAAATTCATTCTCCACTTTTTTACCGATTTGCACCAATTCAAGCATTGGACAGTGTAAAGCATATAAATCATTACAGATCGTTCCCATTAAAAGTTCAATAGAAGCAGAAGAAGACAAGCCAGCACCATTAGGAATCGTACCGTAGAAGAGCACATCTATGCCAGAATCAATATTGTGTCCGCTTTCAATCAAGTAATTTAAAACGCCTTTAGGATAATTTGCCCAATCATCTGAATCTGAATAGGTTAAATCTTCTAATGAAAATTCGATGAGACCAACCTCTTTAAAATTATCAGAAAACATCCGAATTTTTTGGTCGTCTCTTTTTCTTGCCACACCAAATGTCCCTAACGTAATAGCCGCTGGGAAAACATGACCGCCATTGTAATCTGTATGTTCACCAATCAAATTAATTCTTCCAGGGGCAAAATAACAGGCTGTCCCTTTCTCACCAAATATTTCTACAAATCGATTCATTAACAGTTCTTCCATCACTAATCGCTCCTTTCACTAGTAAACAAATTGTATAATATTTACTAAACTTTTGCAAATATTTACTTAACATTTCCTTAATTGTCATTTCGGTTGAAAACGTGTACAATACAATTAAATAAAGATTTATTTTCTTAGTGTTTCTTTTCGACTATTTAAATAATCTAAAAAACAAAATTAAATTTACTAAATATTTACTTAAAGGAAGGATTGATTATTTTGACTATTTCAACTGAATCATTTGGACAAGGAATGCTTCTTTACACACTGACGAATAAAAATGGTGTGACTTTAAAAGCAACAGATTTTGGTGCGCGAATTGTTGCGCTCGACGTTCCTCTTACAAAAAATGAATCCCGATCACTCGTGCTAGGCTTTCCCTCAGCAGATGAATATTTGTCTAAAGACTTATATTTTGGTGCAACAATTGGTCGAACAGCTGGCCGAATTGCCGATGGCTCCTTTGAACTAGCGGGTAAAAAGTATCAAACGATGATTAATACTCCTACTCAAACAACACTTCACGGTGGCACACCTGGGTTTGAAAGTAAAAAATGGCACAGCGAAATCCAAGAGGCACAAGCGAATCCTTCTGTGAAATTTTGGCTAGAGAGTCCTGCTGGTGAAAATGGTTTTCCTGGAAATCTCACTGTTTCAGTCACGTATACATTGACTGAAGAAAATGAATGGCAAATTGAGTATCAGGCAACTACAGATGAACAAACACTTTTTAATCCAACCAATCATGTCTACTTTAATTTAACTGGAAATCCTACAATCCCCATTGATGCACATGAGTTACAAATAAATGCCCAAAAGTTTGTCCCGCTTGATGAAAGAGTTTTACCGCTTGGAGAATTAGCTTCCGTCGACCAGACAGCTTTTGATTTACAAAAACCTAAAAAATTAGCTGAGGTTTTTTCAAGTACCGATGAACAAATTCAAAAGATGAACGGCTTCGATCACCCTTTCATCTTAACCAATCATGATTTAATTAACCCGGATGTTATCTTAAAAAGTCCTACTAAAGATATCACCTTAGAGATGTTCACTGATCAACCTTCAGTTGTTATTTTTTCAGCAAATTTTGCTGATAACGGTCCCGATATTCAAGGGCAAAAATTAGTCAATCACGGAGCGCTCACATTTGAAACCCAAGTCTGTCCTGGTGCTGAAAGATTTCCGTTGTTCGGTTCTATCACCCTCTCACCTGAACAGGAATTTCACTCAACGACCCGTTTCAAACTAATTTATTAAGTGAAATGGTGCTCTTAACCAAACTTATCTTCGAACTAAAAAAGATAAGAATGGTTAAGAGCACTTCTATTATTTGACATTTTTAATCGCTCCATTTACACTATTTTCAATTAGAAAGGCGGTGATGTCTATGTATGCAATCAAATTTTTTCATGGCTATTTAACTGCAGATGGTAAACGTACGCGAGATAAATCAGGTTGTTTAGTTTACCACTCTGAAAAAGAAGCACAAAAATTAGCAGATAAAATTGGCGGGAGAGTTAAAAAAATTGGATAACCTTAGGTAAAGGATAGATAAGCAAGGCTATTTTGCTATCTATCCTTTTTTATTTTACATATTCCTCGACTTATTGTATTGATTTGATACAATAGAGAAAAAGCCTAAAGGAGCGCTTACATGAAACAAAATGACTTTGATTATATGCAAATGTTAAAAGGTGAATTATATTACGCCCCCACCATTTTACCCGAAAACAAATCAACAAAAGGCAAGGTGTTAGCTCAAAAAATCAATCAACTTCCTATCGATAATGTGAAAGAAATTGTGGCCCTAGAAAAAGAATTATTAGGAAAAACTGGCAATGAGTTATATATCACCCCACCCCTCTATGTAGATTACGGTCGCCATATTGAGGTAGGAGAAAATTTTTATGCAAATATGGATTGCATTTTTTTAGATGTAAACAAAATCATCTTCGGTGATAATGTCATGGTTGGCCCTCGTGCTAGTTTTTATACTGCCGGCCATCCAATTGATCCAACGATTCGAACTGCAGAATTAGAATTCGGGACGCCAATTATTGTTGAAGATAACGTGTGGATTGGCGGAAGTGCCACCATTTTACCTGGCGTTACAATTGGAAAAAATGCTATTGTTGCTGCTGGTGCTGTGGTTACAAAAGACGTTCCTGCCAACACGATTGTTGGGGGTAATCCAGCAAAAGTCATTCGCAAAATTGATGAAAACGATCAGCAATTTTGGACAGAAAAGCAACGGCAGTATCAAATCGCTAAGAAGCAATTCTTTCATGAATAAAAAATCCCCAATCCAATGAAAATAACGGATTGGGGATTTTTTTAATCTTCTTCATAATAATTAAACATCCAATGGATGCCAAACTGATCTTTTAGGGAACCATACTTTTTGGACCAAAAAGTTTCAGATAATGGCATTGTAACAGTGCCACCTTCAGATAATCGTTTAAATAAGCGATCAATTTTTTCATCATCATCTGTGCTAACCACGAGCGAAAGGTTATTTCCTTCCGTAACTTCAAAACCAAACATATCAGGAACATCTGAAATCATTACATAGGTTCCTTCAATAATGATACTTGCGTTCATCACTAAATCCTTCATCTCGTCGTTTATAGGATGCTCAGGATCTTCAGGTGCTTCGCCAAAAGTCATTAAATTTTGACATTTTGTATCAAAAACATCTTCATAGAACGCAATTGCTTCTTTTGCTTCACCTTTAAAATTTATATACAGCTCTAACAAATGACTCGCCTTCTTTCATGATCAAATTTTATACTTTATTTTCTCATGATTTGTCAGAAAGCAAAAATAGTCTGCTTAAAAATCTGATTTTTCTAGTAACAAGGTAACAAATTTTTCCAAATACAGTTGGTCAACCGCATCATAGCTATTTGTTACACCACTATCAATATCTAAAACACCGACCAATTGATGATTTTTTACCATCGGTACAACGATTTCAGACATCGCAGCTGAGTCACAAGAAATATAATTGGCGTGTGTCTTCACGTTATCAACAATCAATGTAGCTTGTTTTTCCGCGGACTCACCACAGACACCTTTGCCCATTTTAATTCTGGTACAAGAGACTTTCCCTTGAAAAGGACCCAAAACTAATTCTTCATTTTTATATAAATAATACCCAGCAAAAACAGTGTCTGGTAACGTTTGCGCAAGTAACGCAGACGAGTTTGCTAAATTTGCAATAGCATCCGTTTCTATTTCTAACAAACCGCTTAATTGTTGTAAGCTCAATTCGTAGGCTGCTTTTTTGTTTTCTCTCGTTTGTTCAGTCATGCTTGGTTCATCTCCTTCATTTTGTCTTATTATAAAGGAAGATACGCAAAAGTGCTATGTTAAAGTGAGTCAAACAAACTTGAAACGCTGATCCACGTTGTGAGCAGAAGCACTTTATAAGGATTAAACTGTGACGAGTAACCGCTAGACTGACACTATGCGTTGCTCAGAGCTGAACCCTGTTTCCTCTGTTTGGCTTTTTAGCATTCTATTTCTACCTAATTTTAAAGCAAGTTAAACCCATTGTCCTTTCAACATAATCTGGCGTTTCTGTGGTTTTCTAGCAATCACTTCTGCTGTAGAAGCTGCTTCTGTAAAAATAAAGTTTGCTTCGTCTCCTTCTGTAAACCAAAGGCGTTCTTCTTCAAATGAAAAAGGTGCTTCTTTGCCACAGCCATGGACGTAAGCTTGAGTAAGTTGCTCTTCTGTAATCTTTCCTGTCATTTCACAAAAATTACGTAATTTTTCAAATAAATCACCTGAAACATTAGAACTCCAAGAGTCAAAAAAGCCATCACTACCTAAATGAACCGATACACCAGCTTGGCGTAACACATCAATTGGTGGCAATAAATAACGAGGATCATAGGGAATTGTAGACATAATCGCCGTTTGATGCGTTGCCAAGCGTTGGTATAGTTTTTCTTTTTCTGCTGGTCGTACATCTAGCAGCGCAAAGGCGTGACTGATAGCGGTTCGCTGAGTAAATTTTCGTTCTTCTAAAATGTCTAAAAATTTATCAATTGTATAAACGCCAACTTCCCCCGTATCATGCAAGTGGATATCGATTCCTACTTGAAATTCTTCTGCCAGATCGAAAATAGTTTCTAAAGATTCTTCAATTGCATAATCAATGCCTGCAGGATCTAAACCGCCAACCATTGTTCCACCATTTTTTAGGGCTTCTCTCATGAGTAAAACCGTGTGGGGATTTTTTAATAATCCATGCTGTGGAAAGACAACAATATCATAATCAATCACATGCGCATATTTTTCTAAGGCTCTTTTGACGCCCCAGAAGTTTTCTAGTTCTACATAAGGATCAATGTTGACATGTGTCCGAATATAAGAGGCTCCATAACCAATCAATTTTTCAATCATGGCCGTCGCTCGTTGTTCTGTTGACGGAGCTAACAATTTAAGTTCACTGGCTTCGTCTGCTAAACGCTCTTTTAAATTTTTAACAGGTTGGCTAGCACGCCAGCCTAATGAAAGGTAGGTTTTATCTAAGTGATTATGGCTCTCTTGAAAAGCGGGAATAGCCAGTTGTCCGTTTAAATCAGTGCCTTGTTGCTTTTCAGTGACTTGATTTTGCGGAATAATCGCTTGGATTTTGCCTTCTTGAATCGCTAAAGTATAACGTGCGGTTTTAGTATACGTTAATTCGTGGTGGTCTTTAGCAAAACCAGTTTCTAAACGAACATTATTCAAATAAACAATGGATGCTGTCATTCTTTTTCCCCCTTTTGAACGGCTTCAACCAGTTGTCCTTTTAGTATCAGTTGTTGGATTGGCTGTTGGCGTGCAATCACGTGAGCAGTGCTCTCAGCATTAAATAGTAGGAAATCTGCAGAATCGCCGACGTTAGGCCAAACTTGCTGCCCGTTAGGATCAAGAGGCGTTACAAAATTACTCGCTAAGCCCCATAAACGATTCAAGCGATACTCATCGCTAATTTTAAATCTTTGAGCGGCTGTATTTAATTTTTCTATTGTATTGCCACTGCCAAAAGGCGACCAATGATCCGTCAAACTGTCATGAGCCACGGAGATCTTAACACCTTGTTCAACCAAGGTTGGAATCGGCATGGTGGGCATTCCAATTGGTACAGTCGAAGTCAAATCAATACCTGTTTCGCTAAATTTTTGCGCAATGTCTCTAATTGCTGCTTCTTCTAAGCTCCCTAAGGCTAAAGCATGACTTAAAGTGACTTTGCCAAACATCTTTGCTTGTTCTGTATAATCAACAAATTTATTAAATTCATAAAGTCCCAAAGTATCACGGGCGTGTAAATGAACATCAATTTTTTTATTAAATGTGGTAGCTAATTCAAATATTTTTGCGATTGAATGATCCACATGACGATCCACAAGGGCTGGATCAACGCCGCCGACATGAGTTGCCCCCATGCGTAAGGCTTCGCGCATCAAAGGTTCGACTTGTGAGCGGAGTAATCCGTGTTGAGGAAAAGCCACAATTTCATGAGTAATGTATTGTTCATATCGACTAAATGCTTCTTTAGTAATTTCAATATGTTTCGTTCCAATAGATGGATCTACATTACAATGACTGCGAATATGATAATGGCCTTGTTGAATATACTGCTCAATAACTTGGCAAGCACGTTCTAAACTAGTTGGTAATTGTTCAGGTAACAGCCAAGTTTCTTCTTCAATACGTGTTAAAATTCCTTTCGTTAGTGGACGACAGGCCTTCCAAGGTCCCCCAAAATACGTTTTATCAATATGAATATGCATTTCTCTTAGAGCAGGTAAAACGAGTTGCTGATTCACATCGATAACTGTTTCGTTCTCTAAAGGCCTTAACTGCGGTGCGACCGCAGTACAGACCTCGTTTTCAATTCGAATATCATAGCTAGCTGTTTCTGTCGCAACAATTCGCTGATTCACAGTAGAAAATCCTGTTTCTAATTTACAGTTTTTTAAAAGCATGACAAACCCCTTCCTACCTTCATTCAATTAGTTAACATAAGCCCATTTTAAACTGTACGTAGGTCCAAATGAATGCCAATACAGATCCTTGATTTTTTGATTAGCTAATACAGAAATGCTTCGATTGTAGATTGGTGCTAAAACCGTTTCCTGATTCACCAAAATATCTTGTGCTTGAGCAAAGTCATTTAAACGAGCCTCTTGATCAGCCGCATGTGTTGTTCTAGTCTCTTGGATTAATTGATCATACGTATCACTCTTGAACGTTACGCCGCCCAAGGTACTATCCGAAGTAAAGATGCGCATAACTGTTAATGGATCACGATAATCGGTTCCCCAACCAGATAATTCTAAATCATAGTCTCTCGTTTGATCACGATCAACACGAATAGTAAAAGGAACTTGAGTAACATTCACTTCTAATCCATCTAGATTTTCTTCCAATTGAAATTGGAAAAACTCAGCAGCTTTTTTGGCGCTGTCTGTATCATCTGTTAAAAATTCTAATTTGATTTTATCCAGCCCAATTTCTTTTTTCCCTTTTTCCCAGAATTCTTTTGCTTTCGCTGTATCGTAGGTTAAGTAGCTATTTTTCTTAGCAGCTAGTTTTGTGAAATCTGTTCCATCTGGCGCAATCGTTTGCCCTGGCGGAATTACTTGATCTGTAGCCGTGGATTGATCTTGCAAGACTTCTTTTACAAAACTTTCTTTATCAAAAGCTTGTGCCAACGCTTTACGAATATTGTTGTTCGCTAAAGCCGGATTTTCTTTTCCATCACGAACGCTGTTCATTTTTAAAAAGTATGTGACGAATTGAGGAATTGAAAGAAAGGCTGGATTATCAACATAACCAGGAATAAATTCACCACTTAGCTTATTCACTACATCCAATTCATTCGAGTCAAACAAATTCACCGCTGTCGTTGGGCTCTTAATTACTGAAACTTTCGCTTCTGTTAATTTAACTTTTTCAGCATCCCAATACGTATCATTTTTTTCGTAGGTCCAGTCATCGGAAGAGGCATTATCCCATTCTTTCAATTTAAAAGGACCATTATAAATCAAATGTTCTGCATCAGTGGCATATTTATCCCCTTGTTCTTTGATATATTTTTCATTTTGTGGAAACAAAACAGGAAACGAAAGTAATGATTTCAAATAAGGGGTGGGCCGTTCTAAAGTTATTTCTAACGTTTTATCATCTAGCGCCTTAACCCCAAGAGTATTCACATCTGCGCCTTCTAAAGCAATTTCCTTAGCATTTTTAATGACATCAAAAAATAACGCTTGATGAATCGACCCTGATTTAAGGGAAGCAACTTGTTGCCATGCATAAACAAAATCATTTGCTGTTACTGGATCATCATTCGACCATTTGGCATCTTCTCTAATCTTAAATGTATAAACGGTTTCATCTTCAGAAATCGCTGGTTCTTCGGCAGCGACCCCCAACTCTAACTCGTCTTCTTTACCTAAAACATAGAGTCCTTCATAAACTTGATTCATGACTAAAGTCGAGGTCGTATCCCCCGCTGTGTGTGGTTCCATTGTCGAAATAGCCGCTTCAGAACTAATTGCAATTTTTTGTTCCGCTGCTTTGTTACTATCAGCCGAGTTTCCCGTTCCCGCCTGACAAGCCGTTAAAGCTAAAAGCAAACCGACGCATCCTAACATTTTTAATTTCTTCATACCGATCCCTCCATTTTACAAACTATAACCTTCAAAGTTACCAGAATTTTCTGATAAAATATAGAAAAAGAAGCATATCTGATAAGAGTCTCAAAAAACTTACAGATTATAGAAATACTTGAGAAATTTAAAGTAGCTGAAACAATAGTAAAAGCATTAAAAATTAAGTATACTATTGCTATATCTTTAAACGATGCGTTTCTATAGGTTGTAAGCGCTGATTGTTCTTATTTGGTCATTTGTGACTACCAATCACGTGATGACTTGGAACTTTTTTCTATTAGTATAAGGATACCTTATTTTCCCTAAAATAGTTTTGTAACATCTTACAATAAATACACTTAATTTTTAGATAATTCATACAAAAGGAGGCTTTGCTAATGATGACGGTCAATGATCTACTCCATGCAGAAGAACTACCTGGTTTAACCTTATTGACACACGAGACCAATTTAGATGCGCCAATTCTACAAGCAAATATTTTAGAAAATCCTGATGCTTTTGACTGGTTAACGCCAGGAGAAATTTTATTAACTACCGGCTATATTTTCAAAGATCAGCCTTGCTTGCAAAAACGTCTTATTCAAGAACTAGCAAATATGAACTGCGCTGCTCTAGGCTTTAAAGTCCAACGTTATTTCAATGAAGTTCCACAAGAGATGATCCAATTAGCGAATGACGTCGGATTACCAATTCTCTCAATCCCTTATAATTACAACTTTTCTCAAATTATTTCATTGGTCAATCGCCGAGTCAATCAACCTGACGAAACGATTAGCCAACATTCTGTTCATATGCATAATAAATTTTATACAATTATCAAAGCTGGCGGAAAAAGTACCCAATTACTGGAAGTATTAAGTGCCGCGATTCAAGCGCCTGTAATGCTTTTAGATGAGCGTTTTCAGATTATGAATCATTTTGATTTACCTGATGCGCCAACAAGAATCACCAGTATTTTAAACAACGCGACTCTCAAAAAACAGTTTGAGACAGCTTTAAAAGCCCAGAACAATGAGCTACTATTATTTTATAAAGAACCATTGACTGTTGAATTTTCCTTAGCGAACCATCAGTTATCTTTGCGAATTTTACCCATCAAAAAGAAAAATCTCAGCTTATCTTACTTAGTGATTTGGCAAACTACCAAAAAATTACAGACGATTGATTTATTATCTGTGGAGGTCTGTGCTCACTACCTTTTACCACAACTTCAATTAGAATCTTCGGAAAATTTAACAACGAGGCAAAAGATCGGGGCGCTGTTTCAAGACCTTATCCAAGAGAAAAATACCAATCCTCAAGCTTGGCAAGAATTTAGTAATTATCTGCAATTAAATGAAAAAGATACATTTAGTCTCTTGCTTGTAGCCATTGAACAATTGGAACAACTGTTTAATCCGACTATTCAAATGAATAGTATTGGCCATCAATTGAATCATATTTTAGAAGGATATCGACAAAAAATTACTGCCTTTCCTACACAAACTGGCTTTATTTTATTACTAGAAAATCCAGCACAAGAGGAAGCCACCTACCTTGCACAAACCACTCATCTTGCCAAGAATTTACTAGAGCAACTAATGAAACTGAATCCAAAATTATCATTTAAATTAGCGATTGGGCCAACTGTCAAAAAAATCACCAATCTGTGTGATTCTTATAAATTAGCACAAGAAACATTCCACTTAGCACAAGCAAGTCAAGAATTACAACAACGAACTATTTTGAATTATGACGACCTCTTTTTTTATCGTTTAATGATCGAAACCCTGACCAAACAAGCCAAACAAAAAATATATCAACGATTGATTGAACCATTAGAAAAAGAAGATCAAAAACATGAAAGTTCCCTACTAGAAACCATCAACACCTACTTTCAATCGAATAAAAATATTTCGTTGACTGCCACAAATATGTATGTACATCGTAATACAATTATTTACCGCTTAAAAAAAATAGAAGAGATTCTTCACTTAACTTTAGAATTTCCTGATAGTTCGCTACAACTAAGTTTGGCTGTTTATTTATATAAACAAAAATTACTATAAAAAGGCCACCACGAATAGTAAATCGTGGCGGCTTTTTTAACTGTTTCAATTTTGTTAGCGAATAATCATTACAGAAATTGGGGCATATCGAGCCATATAAGCTGCTTGGCTACCAAAAAAGCTTTTTAATTTGCTAGTTGACTTGGAGCCAATAATTAACAAATCTGGTTTATTCAAAGGAATAAGCTTATTAATAATTAATTCTCCTGGGTTCCCTTCATTGACAATTACACTTACTTTATCGATGCCATTCGCTAACGCTTCTTGTTGATATTTTTCCGTTTGTTTCTCTAATTTCGCCAACTGTTCTTGCCAATAATTTTTATCTAACGATTGGTAAACATTAATCTCTTTCTCTTCTAAAATCGAAACAATAACCAATTCAGCTTGTTCTTCTTTTGCTTTTTGGATAGCATAATGAAATGCTTTTAACGCATCTGGCGACTCTTCAACACCAACCATAATTTTTGAAAATTTCATTATTTAACCTCCTCTACTTGTTGCTCCATAGCTGCAAGCTGCTGTGCATATCGTTTATCGCCTTTATATAATTCCACAACCGTCCAAACTAACAAGAGGATGACGAGTGCTATGATGACATAGGCGATATTATCGGCTAACGTAATTTGACTCGCTGTCGGATTATCACCGAAAAATCCTTCAATTTGATCAGGTAAGCCTTTCATATTGAGGTAAATTAAGCCAATGACAGAAACCCAGCCTAACAATTTAATTAACCACGAGTTTTTAAAATGTTCACCCATTTCAACACGGCTATCTGTAAACATCAGTAAAGGCAACATCGAAAATGGCAAAGCAAATGCTAGAAAAACTTGTGAATTGTTCATTAAATTATTAATCGCAATATGCTCCTCCACTGTACTTTTTCCGCTGGTCATTAAAACACAGATTAAGACAGGAATAACAGATAACAAACGTGTGACCATCCGACGTAACCAAATTGGTACGCGCATATGAATAAACCCTTCCATAATGATTTGACCAGTTAACGTTCCTGTAATTGTTGAATTTTGTCCTGATGCCAATAAGGCTACCGCAAATAAAATTGATAAAATTCCAGAACCTGCAATATGCGCTAAAATAGAATTACTCATAACCGCTGGATTTGATAAAGCATCAAACAAACCAAAGAATGAAGGATCTTTGACACTGCCGGATTTAAAAACGGCCACACCCATAATCAATAATAAAGAGTTAACAAAAAATGCCATCGTTAATTGAATATTAGAATCCCAAGTTGAAAAGCGTAAAGCGCGTTGAATATCGGTTTTATCTTTACGATCAATTTTACGACTTTGCACAACAGAAGAATGTAAATACAAATTATGAGGCATCACTGTTGCACCAATAATCCCCAATGCACCTGTCAGTGGCGTTTGCCCATTCACCGCATGTGATGTAGAAAAAGCTTCTGCGCTAGGAACCAGCCCTTTAATTACATCTCCCCATACTGGATTTGACAATGCCACTTGATAAGCAAAAATCACAAAAATAACAACAATTAAAGCAACAACAATAGCTTCAATTTTTCTAAAACCAATTTTTGTCAATAACAACAAAAGTAAAACATCAAATACCGTAATGAAGACAGCCAGACCTAAAGGAATATGAAATAATAAATATAAGGCAATTGCGCCCCCGATAACTTCAGCGATATCTGTAGCCATAATTGCTAACTCTGTTAAAATCCATAATACAATACCTAACGTCTTACTAGTTCTAGCACGAATCGCTTGTGCTAAATCCATCTGTGAAACAATGCCTAATTTAGCAGCCATATATTGGAGCAACATTGCAATCAAACTGGAAATTAAAATAATCGACATCAATAAATATTGAAAATTTTGTCCCCCAGTAATTGAAGTAGACCAGTTTCCTGGATCCATATACCCCACTGCTACCAATGCCCCTGGACCTGAGTAAGCAAATAACGTTTTCCAAAAACTCATATTTTTAGGCACGTCGATGGTGCCATTAATTTCTTCAAGCGAAGGACCATTTGCATATTCAATCAAATGATGTCTTTGCTTTGGTTCATGTTCTTCTGAATTTTTCAATTCAATTCCTTCTTTCGTTTTGCAATAATTTTAAAAGGCCCTTCCCGTTAGAAGGTTAACCTCTAATATATTTTAGGTACACCTAAAATATACTGCTAAAAATAACAAAATGCAAGACTTGAAAGAAAATTTTGACAGTGTAAAAATAGATTGTCGTAAATGTGCGATCTTAAAGTTTGAAGAAATCAGGGTAGCTGGTAGTTGATTATCTTAAGAAGTAGAAAATAAAGGACCTAAGTCATTTCGGCTTAGGTCCCTTATTTTGTTTTTATTCGGTTATTCTATTAAGAATGGTTGCTACAATTTCTGTCGTGTCAGCTGAATGATTTCTAAAAATCTCGGTAAACTGAATCTGACGAAAACCTTCAAGTACTTCGGGCAACTTATTTTTTCCCCATTCAAAAGTTCCATCATTTCTTTTCAATAATCTTTGTAAAATTTCTTCTTTCTCGACCGCTAACAAAAAATGATAAACGTCAATGCCTGCTCGTCTCAGATATCCAATCAGCTCTTCTTCATATTCATTTTTATAAAGGGTCATTGGAACAATAATCGGCCGTCCAGACTCTTTGGACATTCGTTTTAATAAATGAGCATTCCAGCAACGCCATTCCTGATACTCTTGAAAATCATTTTCTTTCATTTCTTCGGGAACTAGCTCCATCAATGCACTACCAATAATTTCTGGATCATAAATGATTGCATTGGGAAGTTTTTGTTGTAACTCATGTGCAATGATCGTTTTTCTGGCTCCAAACGCACCGTTTAACCAAATAATCATCATAATTTCCTTTCTTCTGAACAAATTTCTTTGTTGTTTAATTTAGGTGCTAGATTACTTTTAATTTTTTTAGCTTTTGTATTTGTTCATCTACGCTATGTGTGCCATCTAAAAGATAGTCTGAACTTGCTGATACATTTTTTTCATGTTCTATAAATAGCGGTCTAACATTATTTAAATAGTTATGGGCCCACTTAATAATACTTTCTCCTTGAGAATAAGAATAATCTCTAATCACTTGGCGAGCAAAACAAACATCTAATGGCGTTTTCAGGTAGATCACAATATCAATAAAAGGCTTCAAATCATCGTGTAAATAGCCAAATGGAAAGTCTATAAAAATATAATTAAATTTGCCTTGAGCATTCACAGAAAAAAAGTCTTTCATTAACTGGGTAATATCGAATAAATTGACTGCAACGTTGAAATTTTTTAATAAAAAAGCATGGGATGGTGCCGATGGCAAAGCATCAATACTATAATCATCGAATGAAAGTACATAAGCATTTTCAACAGTATCAGATAAAGCATTAATGAGTGTCGTTTTTCCACTTGCTGTCACACCGCTAATTACTATCACTTTTGTTTTCAATACACTACCTCCCAAAATTTTAGCCATTCACTTATAGTTACTACTTACATCTTTAACAGTAAACGAGACAAACTAAAAATACAACATCCTACGCTATTAACCTCGGGTTATATAACATACTCATCTGATAATTTCTCCCTAAAAAAACAGAATGTGGGCAATCTTTTTAAGAATCATTGAATAGAATAACAACAAACAGTAATTCAGGTATAACCAGCTAGAAATTGTTTTATTTTTAGTCACGAGTATGATAAGCATGTAAATCAAATAGAATCATATTAGGTGAGGTTACTCTGAAGAACACAGGTTATCGCTCGGAAATGTCGAGAGACAGTAACGAGTAAAGCAGGGATTGTCGAATTAAGGCTTTCCTAAGATAACTAGAATTTTTTTCTTACGTCTCAGAAAGCCAAAGCTCAATTATTGTGATTACCCTATAATCTTCTTCTTTTATTCGGCGACCTCTTTAATATGATTAATTGGAGGTTTTTAAATTGAAAGCTGTCACTGCATCATCTAAGAAAAATACCCTACTTGCTAAAAGTATCGGGAATCTTACCTTGCTCATCATTTTAGGCATTTTCATTTTTATCATCGTCTTCTCTTGGCTAAAAATGAATCGCCCTCTCCACACCCTTCCCTCAGAAGAATTCCTCGCAACACCAAGTAAAACAGATGATTTCTTATCTCCATCAAATCTTTTTTACTTTTCAATTCGAACCATGTTTCGAATGATTGTGGGGATGGCTTGGTCCTTCCTGTTTTCCTTTGTTTTTGGTATTTTAGCCGTAAAATATAAAACGGCAAGAAGAGTCATTTTACCATTAGTTAATTTCCTTGAATCCGTTCCATTGCTAGGTTTTTTGACCTTTACAACTGCTTGGTTACTTGGTTTATTTCCAGGAAATGTGATGGGCGCAGAAGCGGTTGCTATTTTTGCCATCTTCACAGGTCAAGCTTGGAACATCATGTTGACTCTTTATCAAATAATGGAAGTTATTCCTTCAGATCTAGTGAATGTGACCGATCAGTTCAAGTACAATGCTTGGGAAAAATTTTGGCGTCTTGAATTTGTTTACTCAATTCCTGGCTTACTTTGGAACGTTATTATTTCTCAAACTGCGGCTTGGTTTGCCTTGGTGGCCAGCGAGCAAGCTTCTGTTGCCTTTCCTAAAGAAACCAACCTTTATTTACCAGGAATTGGTTCTTATATCCAAGTAGCATTAAATCGAGCCGATTTTAAATCCTGTTTATGGGCTGTTTTTGCCTTATTAATCAATGTGGTGATTTTAAACTTTTTAGTTTTTCAACCTTTAGTTCGAGCCACTTATTATTTTAAATATGAAACAGATGTCGAAAGTACGACGCCACCTAAATCCATCATTTATCATTTATTAAAAAAAGCAACTTTAACGAAATACTTTTCAAAAGCTTTTGTGAAATTCAGTCATTTTTGGATTTACGATTTACCAAAAGTTTGGTACTTTTTCAAGCTAGACTATCTCTATCGATTACTAGCAAAATTACGCCATTTCTTCAAAACATTATGGTATGTCAGCTTAACCATTATTGGGGTTTATTGTTCTATTAAGCTCTATCATTTTTTGCCCCATCAAGATTTCAGCATGATTCCTAGATTAACACTTTATACTACGCTACGGGTTACCTTGGCTATGGTCGTTGCTGGCATTATCTTTACTCCCTTAGCAATCTGGGTTGCGAATGATAATCGGCGCTTAAGTATCGTTCAACCGATTGGACAAATTTTAGGCTCCATTCCGTCAAATGTTTATACTCCATTCATTGTGTTGATTATTAGTATGGGCTTCAACAAATTAGAATGGTGGATTTTACCACTCATCATGGTTGGTTGCCAATGGTATTTTTTCTTTAATGTAATTGCTGGCTACTTAGCCATCCCTGATGATATTCGTGACGTAACCAAACTTTTTAAATTATCTAAATGGCAATGGTGGACAAAATTTTTGATCCCTTCTATTTTACCTTACCTCATTACAGCAATTATTAACGCTGCTGGTGCTGCTTGGAACGCTGATATCGCAGCAGAAAGCATTCAATGGGGCAAAAAATCAATAGATGTTACTGGCCTAGGACAATATATTGCGGCAAACGATGGCGTAAAAGATAAATCTGCCTTAGGAACCTTAGCGATGTGTTTCGTTGTTGGTTTATGTATTGCCTTTGTTTGGCAACCTTTATATCGAGCAGCAAAACAAAAATTTCACTATTAATAGCTGGACGACTCAACTCGACTAAATTTTTAAGATAAACTAGAGAGGAGAACGATAGGTGATTTCCCTTTACCTATCTAATAAGACGATGGAAAATAAAGAATTATTAAGCATAAAATCAGTATATAAAGAATTTGAAATTGAAGGACATTCAGAACATTTAAAAGTCCTTGAAAATATTGATTTAACAGTTAAAACGAATGAATTTTTAAGTATTATCGGACAATCAGGAACAGGAAAATCAACGTTGCTCAGAAGTATTGCTGGACTTCTTCGTACAACTAGAGGTGAAATTACTTTTGAAGATAAAATCATTAATGAGCCTGATGCCAATATCGGCATGGTTTTTCAACATTTTGCCCTTTTTCCTTGGTTGACAGTTGAAAAAAATATCAGCTTTGGCTTAGAAAACCGTAAAGAAATTTCCCGTGAACAAATAAACAAAAGAGTCAGTAATCTCATTGAAATGATTGGTTTAACTGGTTTTGAAAAAGCTTATCCCAGAGAGTTATCTGGTGGAATGAAACAGCGTGTAGGCTTTGCTCGTGCTTTAGCCATCGAACCTAGCTTATTGCTCTTAGACGAACCTTTTTCAGCTTTAGATATCATTACAGCCAGCCAATTATCTAACGATTTATTAGAAATTTGGCTAAACAATCAAATTGCGACTAAATCAATTGTGATGATCACGCATGATGTTCAACAAGCAGTTCAACTTTCTGATCGGGTTGTATTAATGGATGCAAATCCTGGTCGTATTGCCAAAATTTACTCAATCGATATCCCCAGAAATCAACGTTCGCCAAAAACAACCATTGATATTGTAGAACAAATAACAGAAGAAATGGTTCGTCGCATTCATTTGTAAATAGAACTGTTTTGACTTCTGCTTATGTCTTGACAAAGAGTTACTTAAAAGACTATTATTTCTTTGTAATAAGTTAGGTGAGGCTCCTATACAAACATAGGCTATTGCTCAGAAATGTCGAGAGACACCAATGAGTAGAACAAGACTGGTCGAGGAGAAGGCTTTTCTCAAAATAGCTAAGAGTGATCTTTACGTTGTATAGTGCTAAAGCTCAACGTTCATGTTGATGTATCTTTTTAGTCTCTAGTCAATCAGTTAAGTAAGTACTTTTATTTAAAATTAAGAGAGGAGTGAAAGTATGACTACTATGTTAGCAATCATTGGAACTGTTGCAATCATCACAGTTCAAGTTATTGAATATAATATGACAGAAATTCATATTCCTACTGCAGGAACATTTAATGACGATGATGCAGAACCCCCACATTCTTCTGTAACCCTTGTATTTATTCGCACTATACTTATCACTCTCTCACTTAACTTTCCATCTCATTTTTTTGAGATGGTTTTTTTATGTATTCTAGAAAATAATAAACAAAAAAGACTGTTAAATCAATGATTTAACAGTCTTTAGTATACCGGCGGCCGGGGTCGAACCGGCACTCCCGTGAAGGAACTGGATTTTGAGTTTTACCGCTCTTATTACTATAAGTCAATCTGACGAAAATAAATAAGACTATACCCACTTATAACCGATTTAAACAAGTTATGGGTTAGCCATCTAGGATATTATTTGGAGATTCTATTTACCTGTATACTTCTACATTCTAAGTATACCATCTATTTTTATCCTTGTCCAGAATTTTTTAGCTAGATTTAAGTTAGATGATTGCTACCCTCGTATCTTCTTTGTTCAGTTTAATTAGATGATGTATTTCAAGCATACTTGGATGACTCAAACTGCGTTTTACTATATACAGATGGTTGGAAAATCATAGAGTATCTAACACTTGAATCCATGTAGAACCCCCACCTTAGATGTTGGGGATTTTTGTTTCTTTCCAGTAGCCAAAGCAACTCATAAAAACGCAGTGAAAGAAAGACGTTTTCTTCATTGCTTCTTTTCATTTCGGCTTCTGACACAGCATTAGCTAGGCTTCTTTCCATGAATCAGATAGTTTTCGGTAGTGACAGAAAAATGACTTATTTTCTTCTATCCATTCTGCTTTCTTCATTAGAGAGGAACCCACATTACTCTCTTTTCGTACATCAAACTTTGAACCCTTAATTTTTATCCTCAGATACACACTTGGGGTACGTTTGCCCCTTTGAGGGGCTTCTTACCAAATCAGCTAGTTTTCTTTCGATAGCTGCTACCCTATTTTTTCACCTTCTGTTAGATGAACATGAAAATCACTTCTGACACTCATCATTTTTTCATTTCCAGCAACATGATTTTTCACCCCCACCCACATCACTTTTTTCTTCAAATCAGCTTCTTTGCTAGGCAATGGAAAAAATAATTATGTAGCTATGGGTATTTGATCCATCTGCCACAGCCACCACCAGTGATGCAGTCAGGCACCCTTGAGATGAATTTTAGCAATAACCACAGATAACGATTGGTACTCCCTTTTTTCTAAGCAACCCTGCTTCTTGCTTCTCCCCACTCTTCTTTCAGCTATCAAATCCAGATAAGTTTCTTCTATTGTAAGTACCCTTCTGCCACCCACTGATAGCTAAGCCACCTAAATTCAGCCTACTCCCCATCAGCTAAGCTGATTGAACCAAGATAAGCTGAAAGTAGCACCCAGCTAAGCTGATTTTAAATAAGATACGAAAGCCCTTCCTGCACTTCTTGCTCAAATGCTTTACATCTTTTCTATTATCCATCTGACTATCACGCCTGCATACAGAGAACTATTCTAGCCAATTAAAGCCAGCAGTATCACAGGAAGAAAAGCATTAGATAAGTAACTTGGTACTTTTATCCCCCTAAAGCCCAACCCTCCAGTAAATAGATAGGCAACATGAACTTTTATCTCTAGATTTTAACAGCAGAGATAGAGGGTGGCTAACCAGTATAAGGAAAGGAGTTAACCAAAAAATGAATACCAAAAGGAGTCCAACTGCCAAGAAAAGGCAAGAACCCAAATCCCTATAGCTAGATGAAATTGAGGCAAGCGACTTTATTGGCTTGTAAATGACTTCTTAAATAACACCAGTTAGATAGGGATTTCCCCACCCAATATTGTTCAAATTCGTGGTATAGACTGGGTTGCAAAAAAGTGACAATCCCCTGACAATTATAGATGTAGTAGCTACTCAACAACCATCAAACTGCCCCACACTTTTAGCGCAAAAAGTCACTAGGACAGAGAAAGAACCAAGAAAAATAACTCTAGCCGTTGGTACAACCGATTTTCTCATGAAACAAAGACCAAATCCCTTGGTACACTTGGCTTCCAGCTATTTTGAACAATGATCACTATGTTACTGGGGGTCGTAGTACAAGGCTTGGCAGATTCGTTACAGCCATTTTGTCGGCATATCTCCTAGTAGGGGTACTATAAAGCCTCAAAAGGACGCAAGGCGGATTTTCCTCTGAGGAAAGAGAAAGAGATTCCCTCTTGCTTTCGGACACTAAGAAGCGTCCTACGGACGTCAAGGGGCATTTCTCTATTGGCGGTGGTTGTCTCAGCCTTTGCCTGTGGGGTACCCAAAACTAAGACCCCAGTACTGGACTGAACACTGTACATTTCCTTGTCGCTCCTACTCCTGCAAAGGATTGGGGCAACTATTAAGGCAGAAGTCGAGTGGCTCAAGGGATTCAGGCTCTTTGGGCATGGAGATTGGCTTGTACTATGAAGCTAGAGACATAAAATTAGAAAAGAGGAATTTAACATGGCAAAAAATAAAAGCCAACAAGCAACACCTAGACACAGAATCTGGTTATTTATTGTCTATCCAGATTCTGCACCTGAGAATTGGAGAGATATTGTAACAGATATTGGTGCATCATGGGGGCATAGTCCTTTGCATGATAAAGATGAGAATCCATATGACGGAGCTAAAAAAGCTCACTACCATTGTCTCATCAAATTCAGTAGCCTAAAGTCTCGCAGACAAATGCAAAGCATAACTGGTAAACTCCATGCACCAAATCCACAACCTTGCGAGTCTATCGTAGGCACAGTAAGGTATTGGCTCCATCTTGATAACCCTGAAAAGTATCAATATAAGCAAGAAGACATAAAAGCCTTTAACGGCTTAGACATTAGAGAGATACTAAGACCAAGTAAGACAGAACAAACTGCCATGATGAGAGAAGTAAGAGCGTTCATCAAGGAAAACAATATTAAAGAGTTAAAAGACTTTATGGACTATGCAGATAAAGAAAGACCCGAATGGGGCTACGTCATCAATAAATACCACTGTGGTATCAGAGACTATATCAACAGTAGCAGATATAGTTCTAAGCACCAGCAAAATGAAGAATATGAAGGACTACGCTTGATTCGTACCTTTATTAAAGAGAATGGTATCACAGAGATAGCTAACGTGTACAACTTCTTAGATGAAACCGCACCTCAATGGGGGTACTTAATGGAGACAAAGTATCTTGAAATCAATAACTACCTAGAAAGTACGATACGACTAAATAAGCATAAAGTGCAGTTACATTCTCTTGATACCCCTAAACAAACGAACATCATACCTTTAGTGCCAAAAGGAATAGACTTGGATCTGTGGGAACTCACGATTAAAGAGTACCAAGAGTCTTGTCTCTAAGTTTTCAGCACTGTTGTCCGTTTTAAGTTTTTATTAGCAATCAAACGCTTGATAAATATACTGACAACAAGACAAATGTAATTTCAGTAGATTAGGGCTAATTTAATGTAAGGAGGAAATCTACCTAGTATGAAAAAATAGGTATTTCCTCCTTTTAGCTTTCAATCACCTTTGATAAGTTTTCCAACTTCTATCCTACTATTTCATGCCATAGATAATGGGGGTATTTTTGTAGATATTGAAAGAATGAATTCAATCAATAAGACTATTAAACTTTCCAAGTATGGCTAACAAAATCAGATAAATCAAAACACTAGAAAACCAAAGGTACTTTTTCATAGCTCATGGTTAGATACTAAATCCACCCCACCCAGTGAATAAGATTCTTAAATCTACCATGTATAGCAGATTTACCAAATTTGAAAGGTATAAATCATAACTGGAATTTGTACCAGACCAAAGGCAAGTTGCTTATCTCGGGTATCAGCAATGAGACAGCTTCTGACCATCACTACCACCGCAATCCATTGGTACAACCGACTTTCCACCTTTAAAGAGACCAAATCCTTTGGTACAATTGACTTTCATCTATTCTGAACACTGAACAGTTTGTTACTGGGGGTCATAGTATCCCACCTCTCTTACTTCTATCACGCTAATAGCTATACTTGGGGGTACTTAGTAGCTATACAAAATTAAACTGACCTTTCAAACATATTAGAATAATATGAGTGGTTCTATTTATAATAAGATAAACTCTTTTGAAATTATGATAAAATAAGCGAAAAGACCTTATTGGAAGGAGTGATAATAAATGATAATGAAAGATCACATGCCAGAATGTGATGTAGCAACTACAGTCCAATTAATCGGCAGTAAATGGAAAACATTAATTATTAGAGACCTTATGACTGGTTCAAAAAGAAATTCTGAGTTAAAACGTTCTCTAAAGGGTATCTCTCAAAAAGTACTAACAGAAAGTTTAAAATCAATGATTGAGGATGGAATTGTTGAGCGTATTGATTTTCAGAAGAATCCTCCTCACGTTGAATATCAACTAACCGAGCTAGGAAATACATTATTACCTGTAATCGAAGCTATGAGGAAATGGGGACAGTTTTACAAAAAACAATTTATTGCATAGTTACATTTTTGTGCCTACTTCTCATCTTAAAATTAATCAGTTATTCTTTAGATATAGATTCTTTAGGAGAGTGATAATATGGAGATAGAAATGCTTGAGTTCAAACCAATAAACGTTGAATCAAGGTTAGTCAATTTAAATGGAGAAATTGTTTCAAGAGTAGTGAAATCAAATAAAATCATGGAATTTGATGAGAATACTTATGCTAAATTAGCTGATAATTCCTTTCATAACGGAATTATTGAAGTAAAAATGCTAAGTAAATTATTACCAGATGCTCCTGATTTTGCTCGTGGTTTTATTGGCATTACTTTTAGAGTCAATGAAGATGATTCGAAATTTGAATCCTTTTATATAAGACCAACCAATGGAAGGGTTGATGACTCAGTAAGGAAAAACCGAGCAATACAATATTTCTCTTACCCTAAATATACATTTGAATATTTTAGAAAAAAAGGAATTATCGATTACGAAGGTTCAGCAGATATTGGGCTTAATGAATGGATTACCTTAAGAGCGGTAATAAATGGAGCAAGAGGAGAATTTTATCTTAATCATGAAGAAAACCCAGTTTTAGTTGTTGAAAATATGAAACATGGAGATTCTAAAGGAGCGATTGGTTTATTTGTAGATATCGGAACAGAGGGGTTTTTTAAAGATTTAAGAATCACATCGTTTGATTAATTTGACTAATATAAACATGATCTTACTAAGAGTAGTTATTACTGCTCTTTTTATTTATACTTTCTATAACCAATTAAAGATACTTCTTATCACATATATTTAATTATCTGCAATTTTGCAACACTTCAAATAAAAAAGTATTTGCTTTTCACTATCTTCCATGGGAAAATTATTTCTGTGAGGAAAGGAGGAACCAAGGAGAGAATAACAATTAAAAAACTTACTTTTACAAAAAAGCGCTCTATTCAGCTTATCATTGCTACTTTAGCAGTCTCAGGAATCTTACTAGCTATGAGTTTTCATTCCCAGAACAGAGTGAAAAGCTCTCTTAACTATTTCAATGAACGCTGGAAAGAAATTGAAACAGAGGGAAACCTAGATTTGAGTTTATTGAATCCTAAAAATAACAAGCATATCCCCTTAACTTATGGTGAGACTATGGCTGGAGAAAATAAAACAAACTTTCTCCCCTCCAGATTTGAAAAGCAAAATCAAATTAAGAGAATCAGCCATGATGAACAACTCTTATCCGATTTAGGAAATGAATACAGTAAAGCGGGTAATATTGGAGATACTTCAAAAGAATTTTCGATTGAAGATGAGCAGAAACGGTTAGATAAAATGTACGCCTATTTTGATGGTCTGACTACTGAAGGTAAAAATCAATTTAAGCCTGTAAAAGATAGCTTAGATAGGGCTAAAAAATCATTGGAAATAATTAGTGATTACAACAAATCCTACTATATCCCAATTGAAAAATTAGACCTAATACCTACTGCCTATAAATTTCCACTAAACACAGATGTCGCAAATCAATACTATAAAAAAATCTCTGACGAATTAGATTACAGCTATGATGGCTATAATCCAAATGCAGACACAGAAGAAAATACTACATCTGATATTCGAGAAACTGATTGGGATAACGGCGCTTATGGTATTCTATCGTGGGGAGAATCACTATACAGATATTATCTTGATTTAGAAGGAAGACCAGAAGCAGCTTCTGCACTCAAGGATAATTTAAACTTAGATGGATTCAACGCAGACATTGTTGATGGTCAATATGATAAAAAAGAAATGGAAAAACAAGATCCGAATGATATGTCTAAAGAAGAGTTAAGCAGAAATTTAATCTATTCATTGGCTTCTAGTGGATACTATGAGCGTGCGACTCAAGATGATGATGAAACTACTACTAGTGTCATCACACCCTCTTTATGGGTACTTCAAAAGAACGGCAAGATAGTACTAAAAGCTTCGTTCAATGAATTAAGTACTGCTAATGATGTAGAGACAGCCTCTGGAACATACTCCATGACTGATAAGAATACAAAAGAAACCTTTGATATTACCATTAAGAACAATGATGATGGCTCTTATCATGTAACAGGACAAACTCCTGTAGGTGAAATCACTCATGATTATTCACCACTATCAAATAAAAGTACCAAGAAAGATGATAGTTCTACAAGTGAAGAAGTTCTGTCATCAGCTAATGTCAGTAAAGAAACCATGGATAATGCAACTATAGAAAGTTATTGTCATTTATTCAGTGGTAAATTTGTAACAAATAACCTTGACAATCATACAGTTAGTTATTTCAATGAATCTCCTAAAGGTTGGAGATTTGAAGACAGTAGCAAACTACTAATAACTGCCGAATTTCTTGGGGTTGCTAACAGTTCTGTAGATGGAACAGTACAGTTCAAAATGAAAGATACAGAATCAAGTAAAGAGTTTCTTCTGAATATAACGCCAAATAGTGATTGGGATGGGTATAAACTACAAGCAGATACGCCTGTAGGAAATCTAACTGGCGATTATATCGCTGTAACCAGTAATAAAAATACTCGACAAAAACAATCAGATAAAGCTTATGAAGAGAAGCAACAAAATCAATCAGATGGGAATAAAAACGACACAGACCCTAAAGGTGAAAAATCATTACAGGGGTATACTGGTGAAAATGCATCTAATCCATTTGATTAACACTAAACTAAATACCTTTTTCCTCACACTAGGAGTCCTTTTATTAAAAAGACCCATGTGAGCGAGAATTCGCCATATCAAGCCTACTACGCTCTTTCCATACGTCGAAAAACATCCCAAAAATTCCCTTGGCTACCTTGAAATCTTCTCCTAGCATTATCATACCCCACAACAGAAAAATCGCTTAAAACGCATTTTTTGACCTTTTTGTACTGCCCTTTATTTGAATAATATACAGAGCATTACAAAGAAGTCAAAGAGCAAATAACTATAATGACAGCACTAGAAATGTTGATTTATCAACGTCTCTTGTGTTTTTTAGTCTGCCTTATTCTTACCTTTATCTTGTTAATTTCAGTTTTTAATTACTTGTACTTTCTTACTCAGACAAAGGACTGTCTACTGTCAAATAACAGGTTAATCACTTGAAAAGAAAGTAAAGAGGAATCCTTTTAATATTATGACACCTCGTGAATGTAAGATTTTATAAGGCTACCTTCTTTCCTCTCTAAAAGTAGGAGCGATTTTTTATCACTTCCTAAATAAGACGAATAACAGGAGGTCATCAATATGGCTAAAAGACAAATGCACAACGTACAACCAATCAAGGATTCAAACGTACTCAAACAGGTACAAGACACTCTCTTAGACAGTTTCAAAGCTGGACGCAGAAACTACACCATCTTTCAGCTTGGCAAAGCAACGCTACTAAGAGTCAGTGATGTATTGGCGCTTGAATATTCAGATGTATTCACAGATACTGGGGTACTAAAAGAGCGTGCTAACATCACTGACCAAAAAACGGGCAAGCCAAACTCTCTTTATCTGAAACCAATAGAAAAAGAACTCCTTCTTTATCAAGAATGGCTACAAGAAAATGAGATTCAAAGCCAATGGCTCTTCCCATCTCTCTCCAATACAGACAAATGTATCACTAGAAAGCAATACTACAAAATCATGCAGAAGACTGGGGATCTCTTAGGCATTAATTACTTGGGAACTCATACCATGAGAAAGACAGGTGCTTACAGAGTCTATGAGCAAACTAACTACAATATCGGATTTGTCATGAAACTATTGAATCATTCTGACCAAAAGTCCACCCTTAGCTATTTAGGACTAGACGAGGTACAAAAAGAAGAGCTTCTTGATACGATTAACTTTGGTTAAACCCATGAAAAATGTTGAAAAACAATGAAAATAGTTTCAAAACCAATTTATTTTTGTCATTAAAATTGTCCGACCTACTCCCCTCTTCTAGGGGTACTGCTCATCTTTCAATGTATCTAACTAACAATTTGGACTACCTACTTCACAAGGCAGCTTCATTTGTAATCGCTATAAACCCTTATTTGGAGGGCTTTCAAAGAAATTTCTTATCCCTTATAATTAGTATATAGAAGAAAGAGACAAGCAATGAAGAACAATTCCATGGAAAATGATTTACATTCTCTTACTTCCTGAAAATAATTATTTCAGATGATTATATCTAGTCACATAATAAAAGGAGACAAGAAACTATGACAAATCCAACAATCACTAAACACGACTTAATCGAATTGGGCTATGGACACTGTACGGCAGAAGACCTAATTAAGAGAGCTAAAGCTTTGATGGTACACAAAGGATTCTCTTACTATGAGAATACACGACTTGGACGTGTGCCTGTTAAAGCTATAGAGGAAATACTAGGCATTCAGTTAGCAGTAAAACCAATTGAGGAGGTAG
>OLQZ01000200.1_pt1 | contig 26005 bp, 33 predicted proteins | sample 1643191 | NCBI WGS metagenome assembly OLQZ01 (sample SAMEA3136768, study PRJEB25190) | human gut metagenome | biome: human gut; feature: human-associated habitat; material: faeces | place: Austria | collected 2013
AACGTATATGCAGCAGCTCCGGGATCGATCATTGTTTTGAAACCTGATTGCGTCGCCGGTTGGACAATGCCTAACCACTGACCGTTATACATGGTCCAATCTAACAACTTACCTTCCGCATTTGTAGCAGAACGGAATGTTTCACGGTAAGATACTTGAGGCGCACCTACGTTAGCATCTACTTTAAATTCACGACGCATGCGGTCAACCAATACGTCTAAGTGAAGTTCACCCATACCAGCGATTACAGTTTCGCCAGTTTCAACGTTTGTTTCAACGCGGAATGAAGGATCTTCTTCAGCAAGTTTTTGTAAAGCAACACCCATTTTATCTTGGTCAGCTTTTGATTTAGGTTCAACAGCAACTTCGATAACTGGATCAGGGAATTCGATTGATTCAAGGATAACTGGCGCTTTTTCGTCACACAATGTATCCCCAGTTGTTGTGTCTTTCAACCCAACAGCTGCAGCGATATCGCCTGAGTAAACTGTTTCGATTTCTTTACGCGTATTCGCATGCATTTGTAGAATACGTCCGATACGTTCACGTTTACCTTTAGAAGCATTCAATACGTATGAACCAGAATTTAGAACACCTGAGTAAACACGGAAGAATGTTAAACGACCTACGAATGGGTCAGTCATAACTTTAAACGCAAGTGATGAGAATGGAGCAGAATCATCAGCTGGACGTTCCGTTTCTTCGTCTGTTTTAGGATCGAAACCTTTGATCGCAGGTACATCAGTTGGCGCTGGAAGATAGTCAATAACTGCATCCAACATCAATTGAACACCTTTGTTCTTGAAGGCTGAACCACATAGTACTGGGTAGAAATCTACTGCTAGAGTTGCGTTACGAATTCCTGCTTTCAATTCTTCTTCAGTGATTTCTTCACCTTCCAAGAATTTCATCATTAGGTCTTCATCAGTATCAGCGACTGCTTCAACTAATTTTTCACGCCATTCTTCAGCTTGTTCTTGATATTCAGCAGGAATTTCAGTTTCTTGAATTTCCGTACCTAAATCGTTTGTATAGATTTCAGCTTTCATTTTGACTAAGTCAATAATTCCAGTGAAATCATCTTCCGCACCAATTGGTAATTGGATTGGATGAGCATTTGCTTGCAAACGATCATGTAAAGTGCTTACTGAGTAAAGGAAGTCCGCACCAATTTTGTCCATTTTGTTACAGAATACGATACGTGGAACGCGGTATTCTGTTGCTTGACGCCAAACCGTCTCTGTTTGTGGTTCTACACCTGATTGTGAGTCCAAAACAGTTACTGCACCGTCAAGTACACGTAATGAACGTTGAACTTCGATTGTGAAGTCCACGTGTCCTGGGGTATCAATGATGTTTACGCGGTGACCCTTCCATTGCGCTGTAGTAGCGGCAGATGTGATTGTGATACCACGTTCTTGTTCTTGTTCCATCCAGTCCATTTGAGAAGCGCCTTCGTGGGTTTCTCCAATTTTATGAATTTTACCAGTGTAGTATAAAACACGCTCTGTTGTTGTTGTTTTACCAGCGTCAACGTGAGCCATGATACCGATATTACGAGTGTTTTCTAGAGAAAATTCTCTTGCCATTTCTTAGTTTGCTCCTCTCTTAAATTAAATTTAGCGTTGTTTGGTCAGAAATCTGTTGACCTTTGTCAGCAGAAAAAATCTTACCAACGATAATGAGCAAATGCACGGTTGGCTTCCGCCATTTTGTGTGTATCTTCGCGTTTTTTCACAGAAGCACCAGTATTATTAGCAGCATCCATGATTTCTTTTGCTAAGCGTTCTTCCATTGTGTGTTCGCCGCGTAAACGTGCGAAATTCACAACCCAACGCAAGCCTAAAGTAGTACGACGCTCTGGACGCACTTCAACGGGAACTTGATAGTTAGAACCCCCAACACGGCGAGCTTTAACTTCTAATACAGGCATAATGTTTTCCATTGCTTGTTCAAAAACTTCCAATGGATCATTTCCTGTTGATTCTTTAATAGTACTAAAAGCGTTGTATACGATATTTGAAGCAGTACCACGTTTGCCGTCAACCATTACACGGTTGATTAAACGAGTTACTAGCTTAGAGTTATACATAGGATCTGGCAAAACATCACGTTTTGCAATCGTTCCTTTACGAGTCATACGTAACTCCTCCTTCCGAAAATATGTCTTATCTATTCGTTTGATTAAGCTTTAGGTTTCTTAGTACCGTATTTAGAACGGCTTTGTTTACGATCGTTAACACCGGCAGTATCTAGTGCGCCACGAACGATATGGTAACGTACCCCTGGCAAGTCTTTTACACGACCACCACGTAATAGAACAACACTATGTTCTTGTAGGTTATGGCCGATACCTGGAATATAAGCTGTTACTTCGATCAAGTTTGACAAACGAACACGAGCATATTTACGCAATGCTGAGTTGGGTTTCTTAGGTGTCATAGTCCCCACACGTGTACAAACTCCACGTTTTTGTGGTGAGTTCACGTTTGTTTGAGCTTTTTTAAAGCTGTTATATCCTTTGTTCAATGCTGGTGAATTTGATTTTTCCACCTTTGATTTACGAGGTTTACGTACTAATTGATTAATTGTAGGCATTCCTTGTTTCCTCCTTCCTCGATCCGCTTTCTAGTACCACACATCCTGGTGGTTCTTTTTCAGCGATAAAAAATAATGCATCCCTGCATTCTCTATCAAGCGTACTTCGACACAGTCAGCACGTCTCTATCGAGAGACCTGTTCACAAAGCACCTTTGATAGCATACCATGATTGATTTTCACTGTCAACAAACTACTTAAAGTTTTTTTCTTCTTTTTAATATCGTATTTTTTTGTTTTCGAGATGACTCAAAATAAGAAAAAATTTATTCTTTATATTATACTCCCTATCCCCTGAAGGAACGCTGTGTAAAGCGCATCCACTTTTTTGGTCTTTTTTACTGAAAAGGCTATCTTTTTTCTTTTTTTGCGATTACAATGGACATAACTTAGCAGAAGGTGGGATTTTCAATGAATTTGAAAGAGTTAGTTGGGATCGAGGCAGCAAAATTTGTCAAAGATGGAATGACCGTTGGATTAGGAACTGGGTCAACAGCTTACTATTTAGTGAAGGAACTTGGGCGTCGAGTAAATGAAGAAGGTTTAAAAATCACTGGTGTCGTGACTTCTTCTAAAACAGAACAACAAGCTAAAGAATTAGGAATTCCGTTAAAAGCAATCGATGATGTAGAATCAGTCGATCTTACTATTGATGGCGCGGATGAAATCAGTGATGATTTCCAAGGAATCAAGGGCGGAGGTGCTGCACTGCTTTTCGAAAAAGTAGTAGCAACTTATTCCAAAGACTGCATCTGGATCGTAGACGAAAGTAAAATGGTCAATAAATTGGGAAACTTTCCCTTACCAGTCGAAGTAGTGCCCTTTGGCAGTCACAATGTCTTCCGTTTATTTGAATCAAAGGGATATAAACCAACATGGCGGATGACTGACTCCAACGAACTTTTAACAACAGATGGCGGACATTATATCATTGATCTACATCTAGAGGTTATCGAAGATCCTCACGCCTTAGCAGCAGAACTGGATAAGTGCGTCGGGGTAGTTGAGCATGGATTGTTTATTGATATGATCTCACGCGTAATCGTCGGGACACCAGAAGGTCCAAAAACTTTGGAAGTTCCAAAGAAATAATAAAAAATCCTTGTAAAGCTTGTGTTTTGATAAAAAACACACTCAATTTAATGGAAATCACGGCAGAAACATTGTACAATGAATCAGGAATTGAAAATTTCAGAAATTTCAAAAGGAGAGAATGTTATGCCAAAATTAGTTTTTTCTCGTCACGGCTTAAGTGAATGGAACAAGTTGAACCAATTTACAGGCTGGGCAGATGTTGATTTGGCTCCAGAAGGTGTCGAAGAAGCAAAAGAAGGCGGACGTAAAATCAAAGAAGCAGGAATTGAATTTGATGTAGCTTATACATCTGTTTTAACTCGTGCAATTAAAACTTGTAACTATATTCTTGAAGAATCTGATCAACTTTGGGTACCAACTGTAAAATCTTGGCGCTTAAATGAACGTCATTATGGTAAATTACAAGGATTGAACAAAAAAGAAACCGCTGAAAAGTATGGTGACGAACAAGTTCATATCTGGCGCCGTTCATACGACGTATTACCTCCATTAATGGAAGCAACTGACGAAGGTTCAGCAGCTCAAGATCGCCGTTACTCTATGTTAGACCCTCGCGATATCCCTGGTGGCGAAAACTTGAAAGTTACTTTGGAACGCGCGTTACCTTTCTGGCAAGACGAAATCGCTCCTGCTTTGAAAGACGGTAAAACTGTTTTAGTCGCTGCACATGGTAACTCTTTACGTGCATTAGCTAAACACATCGAAGGTATTTCTGACGAAGATATCATGGACTTAGAAATTCCTACAGGTCAACCACTTGTTTATGACTTGAACGACGACTTAACAGTTGCTAAAAAATACTACTTATAAAATTTTCTCCCGACTCAATAGCGAGTCGGGTTTTTTGAGACTTATCGACGTTATCTCTGGCACAAAAAAATTTTTGTGCTAAAATAAATAAGTAATTTCCTTGCGGTCGTGGCGGAATTGGCAGACGCGCTAGCTTCAGGCGCTAGTGGTAGCAATACCGTGGAAGTTCGAGTCTTCTCGGCCGCATAACAAATACGTGAAAAGAGCAAAGCAGGAAGTTTCTGCTTTGCTCTTTTTACTCATGATTCAAAAAACTTGCTACTTTAGTTGCAATCAAATCGATCTAAAATACGTTAAAACAGTTATATATAAGGGGGCGTACATTCCTTAAGAACAGCTATATCATAACCTTTCTACCCATATTAATACTTATCAATTTAAAATTGGCGGGGCGAAAGCGGGGCGTTCAGTCAAACTAAATTAGTTAAAACCATGTTCCTTTTCTTCTATAGAATGATAGAATATCAGTAATAACTATTCTATCGAAAGAAGGGATTTACGTGAAAAAAATTGTCGGGGTTCTTACCTTGCTGTTACTGCCTTTCCTGCTGACAGCGTGCGGGAAAAATATAACTGTTGATGATTTAAAAGCTCATAATTGGGTAACTGAAGCTACTAATGATGAACCAAGTATGATCGTCAAATTTACTGATCATATCGTTAGTTTTAAAGTTGATGTCGACTCAATGAAATCGACTGCGTCGAACGAATGGGAAAACATCGGCGAAGAATTAGGCAAAAGTATTGTCGATGAAATGGAATTTAAATACGAATACACTTTAGATAAAAATAATTTGACTTGGATTGATGACGAGGATAAAAACAACAACGCTGTCTATGACCTTGAAAAAGATGGGAATAATTTAGTCCTAACACCTAACAAAGACGAAAATGAGAAAGATAGAGAAAAATTGGTTTTAAAACCTTACTCGAAAAAAGCTAAGGTAAAGAATAGCTCCACCACTTCGACTAAAAAGATAACGAAAGAAGCAGTCGATTTAAATACCGTTGTTGATCAATTCAAAAAGGACGGACTAGAAGTAAACAATCTAAGAAAAATGACCAAAGATGATTACGAATCTGCCCCTTTAAAAGCAAAAAACGGAATGATTTTTGGTGTACAAATGGGATCTGACGGAGAATATCAGAATGCACGTATTTTTTCTTTTGAAAATATAGATGATTTGAACGATACCAAAAAATACTATGACGATCTTGGTAAAGAATCATCTATGACTTTTTCCTATACTGCTGCGAATGAGGATAAATTAGTGTTAATGCAGTTCAATGGGGATTTGCCAAAAGAAGTCGTCGATAAGTATGTAAATAATGCAGATCTGACCTTAACACCCGTAAGTTTCGATACAAGTTCTCAAGATACGCAAGTTGATAACACGAATAGTTCTACAGATACTGCTAGTCCAGAACAGCAACAAACACAACAAGAACAAACTGCTCGACAACAGGATCAAGCTCAGCAAACCCAAGACCAACAGCAACAAGCTAATCAACAAACACAACAGGATCAGCAGCAAAGTGACACACAAAATGATGCCAATGCTCAATACGGAACTGTTCAACCTGGCGAAGGACCTCAACAAATCGCTGGACGATATGGAATTTCTGTCGATGAACTATTCGATGCAAATGGAATGGATAGAAGCAATTTCTATTTTGATCCAGGCCAACAAATTCGAATTAAATAAAATAAAAAAACACCCTCCACAACCACCTAAGGCTGTAGAGGGTGTTTGCTTTTAGTATTTGAATCCTTTTATATGTGCTGGATTAATCTTGTTTACAACAGTTTTATCGCTGCAATAATAACGCTGGCTAAAGCTATTGCAGTGCCAATCATCCATCTAACGTTGAGAGATTGTTGATTTTTTAATTCCAGCTTCAAGTCAAGGAATTTATTGTCTATTTTCGATTCTAGAAGTTCAAGTTCAGTTTTTAGCTCTCCTTGAGTCACAAATTTTGACATGTCTCCATCGCCTCCTTCTCCACTATTTTTGCTACAGAGGAGATATTTCTTCAGAGGTTTCTATTAAATATCGTGATACCAGCGAGTTTCATAGAAATCTTGGAAGCCACCAGCTGTGTTACCTTTTGGATCGTTTGTAGCACGCATCAGCACAATGACTGAATGTCCTTTAAGCGGAGCTAGGTCAAATTCTGTTTTGAATCCGACTTGATCATAAGACAACCCGAATGCTTTTTTGACATCTGGACGAGCAATTGGCTTCACTTCTTTTCTAGCCAGTTCTTTGTTTTTCACTCGATCTATAATGATGATAAACTCGTGATTAGAAACTGTAGTGTGCCAACCCTCAACGACAAGTTTATTTCCCACTGGTCCAAATCGGTCTAAGTGAGCTTTGTTTTGTAGAAATTTAGGATCTTGCAAGATTGAAAAATGCTGACCTGCCGTTGTTGGATCAGCTGCTGGAGATGGCTTTGGTGGTTGCGGTGCAGGGCTTGGAGTGCTTCCAGATTTTACTCCAGCATATGCGTCCCAAACCTCCTTATCACCGTAAAATACATTCAAATCTAATCGGCCACTCCAACCATTCAATCGGCCATTTGATGTGTATTGATACATCGCTGTTGATTTCCAGTAAGGAGAAGCTGGCGGATTGGGCTGAGAGTAACCTTGTGGCGCATCAGATCCGTAATTAGCTACCCACAAACCATAATCAGCATTTGCAATGCTGCTAAAGTTGTAGCTGTTTAGAACGGCTGTATACGTATAAAACAATGGTTTCACACCTGTCTTACTTTGTACGTGATCTAACCAAGCTTTCGCCCAAGTGACATCGCCTTTATTGTCAGATTCCCAATCTAAAACGAGAATAGCCTTTCCGATATATCCTTGAACATTTTTCAAGAAGAAATCTGCTTCTTGTTGTGCTGTGCCTTGAAAGCCCAGCTCATGTGCATAATGGTAGACAGCTACTTTTTTTCCGCTTTTAATTGCTTGTTGAAAAGCTCGATCACAATCTGGATTCACATATCCAGTACCACCGGTCGCTTTGATAATGACAAAATCCGCTGCTACACCATTTGTACCTACATTGATTCCTGATTGCCAACTTGCGATATCAATTCCATTCAATACCATTACTTATCATCCTTTCGTAATGCCTTGTACTCCATTGCATTTTCGCTATCGGAAATCCCTTCAGTAGTTGGGTCTTTAACCACGCCAACTAAAGCCAAAATTAGAAAAACAGTATTGATAACCTGAGTCAGTTGATCATTGATCACCGTGTAATCCCAATTAATCCCAAAGACTGCCAATACTTGCTGCGCCAACAAAAAAAACAGTCCCAAAAGGCTGATCACGAAAACTTTACTTTGTAACCGAATTTTCCAATTAATTTTCATTTGATTACCCCCTAAAAAATTTCAGTAATTCCATCAAGAATGCGAAAACAACACCAGCTCCGCCACCTATTCCCAAAATCATTTTCCACATGTTTGTTTTGTCAATCACGCGTAGTTCGTGTTTGTGTTCCTCTTCTTCTTTGTTACGATTAAGAACTTCTCTCAAAATTTCAGCATTTTGTTCCGATTGACGAGTGTTTTGCTCTCTTAAAAACCGGTTTGATTCATCAACACGGGCAAGCCCCTCATTCATCGTCTTTTGCATTTCTAAGGTCACATCATTTAATCTGCTCAGTTCTTTATCATGCTGCTTTAGCCTGTCTTCGTGCTGCTGAACCTGTGCTTCTAACTCCATCCCCACATGACTACCACCTTCCTACATAAAATAAATAGTCTCGTTCGAAAACGAGACTAAAAAAATAAGCCTAAAAGGCTTCTCCAGTAATTCGCTCAAATTGTGCTTCAGTAATGCAGGTAGGAACAAACTCCCTTACTTGCTTCGTTGTGAAGCATCCCCAGTCAAACATCATCTTAACGTCTGTGTAAGTGAACATTATTCAGCACCTCCGATTTGCGTTTTTAGCGTTTCAATTTCTTTATTGATTGCGACATCATTCAGCATTAATTTGGCATTAAGTTGCGCCATCGAATCAGTTTTAGCAGTTAGTACCGCATTTGATTCTTTTAGAGCAGTGTTATCAACTTGAAGCCCAGCAGAAATGTTTTCCAATAATTCAATTTTCTTCGAATAATCTTGTGTGACTGCTTCTTCCCATTTCTTCTCTGCAAAATTGTAGAATTGAGATTGAACATTTTTTAGTCCTTCTAGCGGTTTAACTTCAACAAAAGGTAAAACTACTGGAAAGCCATCTTCCACTTCGTGCGGCTCATATCCTAATGGATACAACACTTTATAAATTGTTTTCATTGTCTATCCCCCTAAAGTTTGTTCTTCGCAAAATACATTGCAGATCCTGCGTAATACTTATTAGCATCTAATCCCCAAAGAGCGGTAATTTTACCTGATGCATCAATAGTCAATGCTTTATCTTCAGTAACATCAACCTGAATCGAATAAGCAGGAATAATATCTGTTTCTAAATTGCCAATCAGATTGCCACCTGAGTTAATATTTGCTGAACGACATTGAAAGTTAAAGTTAACCAAAACCATATCGCCGTACCGAACGAATCGTACTACCCCAGACTGGATTGAAGAGTCTGTGGCACTTGTGTGATCATATACCTTCTCACCATTCTGGATCAAAACATTTTTGCTTTTTGACTGCACACCATCTTGGAAATTTTTTACTCCTAAAATAGTCTCATTTCCAGTTGCTTTAACCAATTTACCATCCACACCGTCAATCGCATCGGCATGTGTCTTTAGATATTTTGCAACGCCATCTTCTTTTAGTTGTACAATATCCGACATTAAACTTCGCCTACTTTCTCAAATGTAATATTGTTTAATCCGTCTAACTTAGTCTTATCCGCAGCCGACATCAGTCCATTTGTTGAAGTTGTCGCAACAGCAGTCGTAGTAGCATTTGTTCCAGGATCGCCCTTATCACCTTTTGGAAGAACAAAGTTAAATTTTGCAGCTGAAGTCGTACCTGCATTGGTAACTGAAGCAGTCGTTCCACTTGTTACGGTTCCTACTGTGATTGTGGCAGCATTTCCCGGATCACCTTTATCTCCTTTGAGTAATGTGGGTTTGCCTTCGATTGCCTCCCAATGTGATTGAGGATAGACCTGCGCCCCATCCTGTTTCACTTTTACAATATCTGTCATTTATTTAAACCTCCCCTACCTTTTCGAACGTCATACTCGGAATCTTAGAGTCTGCATAAGCTTTGGCGTTTTGATAGGCTTCAGATGCTTTTTCGTCAACATATTCTTGGCTCACTCCGCCGCCTTCACCGCCACCAGTAGCTGAAATCACACCAGTGTTACTAATGCTGATATTGGCACCAGCCGTATAATTGAATTGAGGATCAGCGCTTAAAGTGCCGTCATCGTCAATAGTCAGACGTTCTCCAACCCTAATGCCACCTTTTTCTTCAGCCGATGCGGTTGGAAGATTGTATTCTTCTCCGGGCTCGATCACTGCGCTGATGACTCCGTCTTCATCGATATTGATATTTTGTCCGGCAGAATAGTTTTGAAGAAAATCAAGCTTCTGCTTCATTTCAATAGTGAAGTTATAATCAGTTTGCTTTATAGCGGATAGTGTTCCTGTTTCGTCAATGGTTAATAGGTCACCGAGCTTAACACCGCCAAGCTTATCTATCCCCGCGACCGGCAATACATAATCTCCGGCCCCACTGTTTAAAATCTTTTGATACATCTCAGCAGTAATAATCCCGTCATCAAACTCATTGGCGTAAGGTAATTCAGTAATGACATTACCTAGACCGAGATCTTCTTTTGTAATGACTACCGCTCCAACTTTCCCGTTTACAGACAACACTTTCGATTGACCAGAAATTATTTTTTCAAGTCCGATTACTGCTGAGATGTGAGTAACTGGAAAGTACTGACGTTGGACACCTGTTTTTTCATCAGTTTCCATCATGCGTTTTGCTTTAGCCATTAAATCACCCCAACTTTCTCAAGAGTGAATACGTTCTGTTTTGGATCATCAACAGTTGCAATCACCAGTGCACCTTCTTCGATTGGGTAATTAATTGAGCTGACTTTTTCGACTTCGTGATTATCTGAGAATAGATCATCCTGTAGAATGTCCACAACTTCGATTTCACCATATTCAATCGTAAAGAGAGAAGCTCTAAGTTTTTGATATAAGTAATCTGCATCGGCTAACAATCGCTCTGAAATAGAATTGTGCCGTGTTCCTTGAATATCCACACGAGCATCCATCAACTCCGCCAACATCGTTCCACCGGGATCAATCCCCTTCAGGATGTCTTTGATTGATTCAAACCAAAGAAGGTAATCTGATTCTTGACCTGCTCGCCATGATTCAAACGTTTCTTTTTGATATTTGCTCCAAGTCTCAAACTCTTTCTTTCGATCGTTCATCCAATCAGTGAAGTCACCCTTGTTTTCATTAAGGAAAGCAATCATGTCGATGATCAAATCTTCAACAGTCTGCCAATATGATCCCATCTCGCCTTCTGTTTTTGAAACAGCACGAACGACAAAATAAGTGAAGTCTTGAGTGGTAGCAATCAAGTCCTCACCTTTATAAAACACAAGATTCGCTGTTTGCTTATGAATATCCTGCATCGAATACTCATCAAATGTGTACTGCACTTTACCGTTTTTCGCATCGATGATCTTTGCGGATCGTTGCACCGCTGAGCCGTTAGTCAAAAGGGCTTCAAAGTAAGCCTTGCACCCAGTCAGGTCGTAGGGCTTACCATTTTCAGTAATCAGAGCTTCCATAACTTCTGAGTTCCTATTGCCGTTTCTAACAGTCATGATCCCAACGTAATTGAAGCTGTCTGTCGTGCTTAAGACGACGTTCCATTTTGCCATAGGTTCAACACTCCTTTCTCGAAATCTGGTGGAACGCAGATAGAAGCTATTTGTTCAGAATCGAAGAACTCTCGATCGTATTCTGCAACTATCTCTCCCAATTCCGCATTCTGTTCATAGGTTTGAAAACGCCCACTATTAAGCGATCGTATGACTCCGGTGTGTCCGAAAGTTTTCGATGCGCACCATGAATCCACCTTTGCCCCTCTCTTCCAATTGATAATCGCTCCGACTTCTAATTGATCATAGGTCGGCTCATTGATTACTGACCAAAGATATAATGGCCATTGGTAGGCAGAACCAATATCAGCAGCAGAAAAGACATTGCCGTATCTCACCTTGATTTCATACTTTGTTCCGGCCCCCATGTCTGGACCAATCATTACACCAGCGTACTCAGCGGAAAGCGCATAGCATTGGTGATTTCCAACTGGCTGATTTATCAGGCTTTTCAAATGATTCAATCCTTTTTTATCAATCATGCAATCACCCCTATTTCTTCGCTCTAGCGATACATACATCGCCGCCGTTTAATAACCAACCAAATGACATATCTACACGTCCTACTCCGACACCGCCAGATTGCATTCCACCCATCTCAATGATAGATGTAGTGTAGCCGTGCCAATCCTCAGCTAAAATCGCAGTATGTCCATTTGATCCAGCTCCTCCGCCTTGGTTTACGATCAACACGTCTCCGGCTTTTCCTTGACTTTGAGGAATCTCAGTAAGCCAGTTTCTAGCGCCACGTGCATCACTTGTCATTGATCCTGTGTACCACCCAACCCCTGGAGGTGTGCGATAGCCAGCTTTAGTTAATACTAACCAAACAAAGGAAGAACAATCGGCATAGCCGTTTCTGTCTGGATTTTCCACTGACCCAAATTGCGTTCTTAACGGCATAGAGTAGTGGAAATAACCTAGCAAACTTTTCGCAGTAGACAAAATACTTCCACCGCCACCAGATGAAATTTCTAAATCCTTGAACTTGTTGTACCAAGTTACTGCCCAACCTTGACGTTCAGGATGTGTATTTGCTGGACGTTCATAGTTTCTTTCAAAGGCATACGCTGCTTGAGATGGATCAGTAATCGCTTTGAATGCAGCTTGAGTAGATGGCTGAACAATTCCTAACCACTGACCGTTATACATCGTCCAATCTAGCAACTTACCTTGAGCAGACATTGTCTTGTAATCCTCTGTGATACCAGCTGCAGCCATCAAGCGCTGCACATATGTCCGCCCATCGTAAGTTGGAGAACCAACCAACGGATAAGCCGAGCCATCCCATTGAACAATCCCATACGCCGGTCCGCCAATTTGAGCAATATCCGGATTCATGGAAACGCCAGCTTCACCTTGTACATTACCTAAGATGCCTGCAGCTGCTGCTTTGGAGTAACCTTTAGAAAGAAGTATCACCCATAGTTCCCAAGCGAACTTGTCCGCTTGAGAAGTGACTCCTGGTGGGTATTCTCCGTTCCAGCTCCCTCCCGGATCAGTACCGCCACCCTGACCGGGAAACACTTCCTGACCTTTGATGGTTATTTTGCCTTGAACATCCAAATCACCAAACACTCGCAACTTGCCTTGAATATTCATATCACCGTTATGAATTGTTGTTCCATTTGCGAGCATGATAAATCCTTTGCCTTTATTCGGTGATATTAGAATGTACTTTCCGTTACCCTCAGTTCGGATTACCAGTGCGTTATCAGGAATTGGTGTTGGCGTCGAAGCATCTGGAAATGGATTGCCGGCAGAGTCCGTTGTTCCGATCGTTCCAATTTCTTTGGTGCCACTCCAGAACTGCATCCCTTTTTTCGTTAGCTCCATTATTTTTTTATTACTGTTAACGACCTGCAATGCACCTTTTACGAGCTTTAATTGATCACCAACAGCATTAAATGAAGTTTCAAAAATATCAGCTCTAATACGCCCTGACTGGATATAGTTCGCATTGAAATTACCGTCAATGGTCCATGCGGTCTTGAAATTGGCTTCGTTAAACTTTCCATCAATGAAGCCGATACCTTCCGAATTCGCGACAAGAAAATGATTAGAAGTAGCAATCGAATCGCCATTCATCCAAACCATCTGATAAGGCTGCCTCGAAGTTCCTTTTCCTGTATCGGATGGGTTCATCATGATAATTGATCCGCCTTTTGCACCGCGGATAATATCAGATTGAAACTTGGAAACTTCGGTAGATTCATAAAAGGTCATTTTAGTGTCATCCAGAGTTTGCAGGGAGTTCTGAACATTAGACGCTTGACGAGTAGCAGAATTATTCAAATTGTCGCCTAATCCTGTATCTACTTTCCCGGTTAAACGGTTAATCTTTACGCTAAAGATTCGTGTTTCATAGTGATAGCCGCGATCTTCTCGATGAATCCGTATAGTATTACCTAACTTATCCGCGCCAAAAATAGTCGACTTGAATTGAACGAGCGGCCTTGAGCAATTCACCAGTTCTTGATAGGTGAGCTGAATCAGTTCAGTCGGTTCCTCGCAGTCTTCAAAAATGACTACTTTTTCTCGTTTGCGACGTTTTCCATTTTTTGTTGGAATACCATACTTTGCGGTCATTTCAGGAATTTCCAAATTGATTTGACCTGTCGGTTTGTTGAGCGGATCACCTTTTGACTTAGACCAATAGACTTGATCAAACTCAATGCGGCGACCATAACCGTCTCCGACTTCTTCCCCTTTGCCTCTTCCGATTAAGGAGGTAAATAGATTGCTTCGATCGACTTCCTTTTCGATTGTTAGAGCCTTATCGCCGTAATCGTATCGTTCATTACTGTACTCACCGATTTGTCTATGTACTTCAATCCACTTATCAGTGATTCCTTCACCAGTAAGATTGCATTTAAAAAGAATCTCGCAACCTAACGTTTGGAGCATTTTCAATGCTTCTCGGACGCTGCAGTAATAGAAATTCATTGAGACTTTAGGAAGTGTTGAGTCCAAATAACCAACGCGCCACTCTCCTAACGTATAGTCGATGACTCGCTGAATCGTTTTTTGAAAGAATTCGTTCGCAGGTCGAATATCATTGATGATGTAACCCTCAAGCTCATCAGGCCCGAAATTAACCCCGGTAAAGATTAATAGTGAACCTGGATCAGCAATCCCAGCTATTTTGTACATAGAAAAAGACGACTCGCTTTCGCGAACCGCCATATAAACTGCATCTTTAATTTCTTCATCAAACTTGGTACTGACCGACAATTTGTCATTGATTAATTCTTCTTTGTTTGGTGTGATTTCCATTTCTTGAATATTCGAGAATAAATTTTCTTCACCTACTACTTTGATGAGTTTTTGATTGTCATCAAAGAAATAGACATCTTTATCGAAACTTTCCACTACAACCACACCCCTCGATACTTAATCAAAGGAGTCCCGTTGTCACTTTTGATAACTTCTCCTGTTCGCACAGTGAAACTTTTGAATGGGCTAGTCAGATCAAGGACCCGTGTTTTATTCTCTCCGTTGATCAGTATTTTCCCCTCGCGGATTAACATTTCGACACGATCGCCTTTTTTTAGAGCCGCATTTGAAATACTGATTGTTTGCCGACCATTCGTTACTTTGACGCTATTGTCCTTTGTCGCGGTGAAACTGATCGAATCTGGCACAGCGTCATAAGGAAGATACTCATAGATCTCTCCGTTTGTTTCAAATTGTCTCGAATACTTTCGCGGATCGGCGCAAGTAATAGTAAAGCTAGACACAATACTATGTGCGTTTCCGTCTACCGAATCAGCAGCGGAATAACGACCGTAATAGTAGATGTCTAGCTCATCGTTAAAATGTATTTCTACATCGTTTCCTTTGTAAAGCAGCCGCATTAGCTTTTTAAAACTACGCTGAAACTCTACTGGATTCTGTTCTGTCAATTGATAGTGTACAGTCAAGGCTCGCTCGGGCAATCGCTGACTGGAAATGTAGATGCCTACGTTTTTCTTTTCAGTTTCAAAATCTAATGAAATCATCTCGCGGCCTTCCACATACAGCGTTTGATACCCTTCTATGATATTCTCAAACATCACACCATCGTAAATTAAAGCAGAAGTCGGAATCCATTTTTTATAATCGGAATTTTTGGTTGTATCTTTAAAATCGTACATTGGATTATCCAAATTTCATCCTCCTTCTAAAATGCTAGGTTTATATCCCTTTCTTGTCCTTGCACTTGCGAAATATCGTCCACAAAGGCCTTAAAGCTTTGATTGCCAATATTTACGTTAAGCACAGTTGGTTTCTTGTGCGATCCGTAGCTGACTTCATGCTCCACTTTTCCGTCGATACTGCTGCTCATTTTCGCCAATCTTCCTCCGATATCAAAGCTCGTCGATAAACGATCGGCCATTGACGAGACGTTGCTTTTGACTGCTCCGAATCCAGCTTTTAGGCCCGTGTTCAAACTAGCCATGATTGCATTACCTGCGGGAATTAGAAGCCGTTTGTCATAGCTAATTGGTCCTTTATGTTTCTTGATCCAACCAGCAATACCACCGACAAAAGACTTCACGCTTTCAAACTTCTCCTTAATTCCTTTCAAAAAACCATCTATGATAGCTTTTCCAGCAGAAAATAGGTCAATATTTTTTAGACCATCGAAAACGTTCTTTACTGTGTCCACTACATTTCTAACCGAATCTGTCAGCGTATTCCATGCTCTTTTGGCTCCATCAACAATTAGATTAAAATTATTAATCGTATTTTGTTTGAGATTGTTCCACCAGTTTAAAACACTGTTTACGACTCCTGACACCAATCCAATTATCCAAGATTTGAAGTTATTCCAGATATTTTTACCGCTTTGAACTGTGTTATTAAACGCATTGACAGTCGATGTTTTGAAATTATTCCATCGGTTAACCACAGCTGTTACAGCACCTGAAACAATGTTAGTGAACCATGAGCTAAACGCTGACCAAGCAGACTTAATCGCGGAAACTGCCGCGTTTACCAAAACTTTAATGGCTTCCCACAAATTGATCCAGAAGTTTCTAAAATTCTCACTCGTATTCCACAAATAGACAAATGCTGCTACCAGTCCTACGATCGCTCCTACAATCAACACAAAAGGATTTGCTGCCATAATAGCAGTCAAAATCTTAAACGTGGTCACTATACCAGAAATAGCCGTTTTTAAGTTTTTGAACATCAAGATAACAGTACTGATTCCTTTTAGTTGAATCATAAAGGCAGCCCATGCGCCGATGATAGGTAACAAAATCGGAAGGAACGGTTGAATAGCAGTTACTACTTTACTGAAAAACGTCGCTAATTTTCCGATCCACTCAACTACAGTAGGTAAGATTGCTAGAATAACTCCAAACGCTACCTTAGCAATGCTTACGACCGTATCAAATATCTTTTTAAATCCAGTCGTATCAAATCCTTCAAGGCCTTTTTTTAAGGATTCCCAAATTTTCTTGAAATAGTCAATAACCTTCGTAGCTCCAGCCGAAATCGTAGAAACAAACTTATCAAAATTAAATTTTTCTAGTTTTCCGATGATTCCTTCCACAGCTTTAATACCAACACCAGAAACTTTGTCAAAAGCTGGTTGTAACTTAGTCACTAACGTTTCTTTTAATCCATCTAGTGCTTCACCAACTTTTTTATATTGAGTCGCCATTTTACCGAATGTGTCGTTAGTACCTGTTTTAGTAACAGCGTCAAAAAAATCTTGTGTTTTTATAGTGCCATTCTGTACATTCTTAACCAATTCTGATGTGGTCATACCCATTGTTTTTGCCACAGCCGCCATACCTGCTGGTGTTTGTTCTAACATCAACTTAAAGTCCATCCACTGGACTGTAGGTTTAGCTGCCATTTGCGTAGCTTGTTGACTCAACGTCTTCATAGCTTGTTTAGGGTTTTCAGCTGCAGCTGCTAGTCCACCAAAACCTTTTACTAGCTTGTTAGAAGACTTAATGCCAACTGCTTCTAACTGACTATAAGTCGTTGCCATGTCTGACGCAGAGTAAATCGTTTGTGTCGCAAAATCTTGCAATTCTTTCTTAACGCTAGCAATTTCACTTTTTGACTTACCTAGATTTTCCATATTGCCAGTGAATGTTTTCCACGTAGCTGAACTAGCAGATAACTCAGCACCTAGACCGACCACCGCATTTTTAGCAAGGTTAATTCCGCCTTGAACAACACTAAAAACGCCCAACCCTTTTGCTATATCAAGGATTGATGTGCGTGTCTTTTTTGAATTAGAATCTAAACTACTCATAGATTTATCGGCATTTTTCATCGTAGAAGTAAAATTTTTGTCTGTTGCCGAAAGAATTGCTTCAACTGAATAGCTTTCCATATTTCCCCTCCTTTCTTTTAGGAGTTAACGAACTTAGGAGTTTCATCTTTCGCTCCTAAAATTTCTTTTTCGTATTTCTCTTTATCGAAAAATTTCTTAAAGGAGTTAAATACAGGAACAGACTTTTTACCACGCTGTTCTGTCGCTTGTACTTGCCAATTAGCCCATGCTTGCTGATGGATAAGCTCTTGCTCATCTAACCGCTTTAATTGATACGCTGTGAGTCTTAACTCATATTCGGATAACGTCATCCGATCAATAGTTAAAAGATCATCAATCCCTAAATATCGCATACAATTGAGCTGTGCATCTCGATAAAAAGCTTTCGGGTTTACTGAGCTTCCTCCATCGTTTCCAATAGTTTTTGTGTTTTCGACTTGGTAAATTCCGACTTTTTTAATTCTTCTAGTACGATATCAAAAAGATTTTCACTACCCATTTCTTCAACCAGTCCAGCCAAGTCATTCACACTTACCTTAGGAGATTCGGTTAAATTCGCTACTTTCAAAATTTCAATTAGTGTTTCTACGTCCTTATTAAAAAAGTTAAGCAAAACATTATCCAAGCCCATTTTCACCGTCATACCTTGCTCCGTTACAGAATAGCGACGGTTCAACTCTTGAATGAATCCAAAGCCAAAAATAAATTTGTAATCTTTTCCATTAATCGTCTGTTCCATTAATTTTTCCTCCTAAAAATTAAGGTAGTTTAGGCTACCTATCCACCTGTTTTCGGCGTTGTATCCTCAAACGCATACTGCACTTGTTTCTCTTGTTCAGCAGTCAAAGTAGCAAATCCATCTTGATGGACCATTTGAACAGCATACTCAAGACTTACTTCTACGTTATCTTCTGCAGCCGCCGTTTCCTCATAGTTAGAAATTAGCGCATGCATATACTTTGCTTCAAATTTCTTGCCATCGGTGTCTTTTTTCAGTTTATCGATGATCCATACTTCAACTTCTTTATTTGCCATAAATGCATCGTAAAGCATTTTGATCGTATCGCTATCACGATCGTACAAAGCTGTCGAACTAAAATCGTATTCGATAGCACCTACTGTTTGAGCGGTGCCATCTTTGGTTTCAGTCGAGTCTGTATTGCGTGACATTCCGAAGGTGTGTTCTGTTTGATACGTAACGACTTTTGCTGATTCTTCTGCTTGTTTTGCTAATTCGCGATACAGCAAAATCACGTCAATACCTTTTTTTAATGCCATTTGTATTCCTCCTAAAGATTTCTAAATTCTAGTGTGATAATCGCCCGTTTAAGTGGCGTATTCGTTGTTGTGTCATCCATTAAGCGGATATCACTTACTTGAACATTTAACGACCACGAATAACCGTCTGTTGCTACTATTTTTAGCGCTTCATTAAAAAGAGCAGATGCCATGTCAGACACCTGCTTTCTCTTTTTCTGCAATCCCCAAACAGAAATCGTTAAATTAACTGTACCTTTTACGTCCGTTTTGTTTGCTTCATGGATTGTTTGGGTGTCCTCAAATTCAACGAAGGGATATGGTACATCATCAAGCGGTTTATAGTCATATGTTGAATAGTTCAGCGCTAACGAACGCTTGAACATTTCATCAAAGATTGATTGATCACGTGCTTTAATCATTTCATCAACCTTTCTAAGTCAGACTTGAATTTTTTATTTTGCAACCTATAAGCAGGCGCCATAAATGGTTGCGACGCCATGAAACGTGTCCCGTATTCAATGTAAGGCGCGTATTCAGCTCCTGCGATAGATCTCCCAACGTAGCCGCCGTTTGCAAGCTCCATAACGATTGAACGCTTTAGAAAGCCAGTATCCACCGGCGCGTTTCGTTGAGCGGCATTTGTTAACTCAGCAGTATTATTTTTCACTACCTGTTTTACATCATTCATCGTTACATTCTTCTTTAGCTTGCTAGAAAGTTTATTTAGCCCAGTAATTTTAAATGACTTGGCCACCGCTCTCCACCTCCTGAACAATCAAACTATGCCGTCCTGACGGATTTCTAGCAGTGGTTTCCTTGAATGTCTTGCCATCAAACTCGATATGATCAAATTCAGGTAAAGAAAAAAGAGGCATGGTCCGAATGACCTTTGCCCCTTCTCGTATATCACCGAAAACTTTCACACTACGTTCTGTACCAAGATCGGTCACATTAGCAACTGTTCCAGTTCGTTTTGCTTCGCCATCAACCCACTCGCCAAGATCTGGATCATATTTTGATTCCTTAGAACCTTTAACAAAGGTGATTTCATCTGTGTATCTCATAAGAATCTCACCTTACCTTTTCGTGGTCCAAATAATCCTTCGTTCTTAAACTCGTCAATTTCTCGACGATACTCAGCGAAATCAGAATCAGGAAAAACCATTGACAATCCCTCCTGCGAGTACGATTGCATTCCTTCTTGACCAACTCGATTGAATCGCTTCAATGTTACCTCATACGAAATATCTTGAAATGATTCAGGAACTGTTTCAACACCGAGCATCCCAGCCAAGCGGCTCTTTGTTCGTCTCTCAATCACTTCCAGTCGATCATCAATTGAGCCAGAGAGTAACTTTTTAACATCCTCTGCTATTGTTTCACCCATAAGATCACCGCCTATCCGGCTGCTTGAGCTGTAACTGCAATTGACGTCGTCAACGTTCCTGACGTAAAGTTAATTGTAGCTGTTCCAGCTGTAGCGATCGTGGCTTCAAATACTCCATCGCCAGTCTTGGCAACAGTAACGATTGACTCATCGCTAGATGCAGCTGTGGTTGCTGCAATCACTGTTGCAGAATCAGAAGCATCAGCTGGATCTGTAGTGATCGTAAACGTCTTAGTATCGCCTACCTTACCGGTCCAAGTTTTTTGGCTTGGAACGATTCCGGTAGCAGGCGCTACGCTTTTGGGCTGATTTTCGCGAAAGCTTCGTCTTTAACGATCATGAAACCTACATCCATCGTGCAACGCAAAGCCAATAATTCTTGTTCGAACAAATTGACTGGCGTTCCATCTTCATTCGTTAATGTTGACAGTTGTGCTTCTTCCGAGATTTTGAACGAGATATTAAACGGAATACCGTAGAACATATAATCGAAGTCTCCAGCGTAAAGATTGCCTTTTTCTAATGCTTTTAAGTCAGCGACAGGGAAACCATCAATCGTATTCGCTGCACGATCATAGATGAATTCTACATTTGAACCAACCGTTTGAGCGGCAGCACGCAGTTCTGTACGGTTTTTCCGATTTGAGATAAACGCATTTGGTTCAAACTCGTTTTCTCCTAGCAAATCTTCTAATGCTAAAATATTGTCATAGCTCAATGGACCGTTGATGACATTAGAAGCTGCGACTACTGATTCATCTAACGATTGTGGGAATGGATTGTCAGTGTTTAACAATGTCGCTGCGTCAAACTTTTTATAAAATGCTTCAGCAATTTTTGGCTGCATTGCAGTAAAGAAATCTGACATTTTGTATGTTAAATACTCACGTGAAACAGGAATGATTACACCCAATTTCTTAGCGACCATTGTTGCATTTAACCATTTTGGTTTAGACGTCTTGATCTTTTCACCTTCACCAACCCAGTATGCGCCAGGACCTTCAGCAAAGTATTCAAATTTCTTTTCCTTGTCAGTCATTTCTTCGTATTTCGCTAATTGCATGATTTTAGAGTTTTCCATTACCTCATTCAAAATTAGCGTGTTGTACTTGTCGGGGATTTTACCCTCTTTTGTTTCATAGACGGTTACGTTGTCGGGATTCCAAGTCTGAGCAAAGTATTGCAAATTCATATTCATTAATCGTTTGTTTTTCATTTAGTATTTCCTCCTATTTAATGATTCTGTTTTTCTTAGCTAGATCAGCTACAGTCTTTTTTGAATACTCGCCAGCTGCAAACTGTCCGCCCTCGCCTGGTGTAGTTTGACGAGCATTTTGTTTCTTGATTTTCGAAGCAAAAGCGATAATTGCGTTCGTGGCTTTCTTCGTTGCTTCTGCATCGTCGCTAACGAGCAAAGAAAGCAAATCATCATCAAAAGGCAACTCGTTCTCAGAGAGCATTTTAGATGCCTCTTTTGACATCTCAGTTAAAGTCTGCTGACGTTTCAACTCATTGATTTCTGATTCTTTTTGCTCAAGTTGATGCTTCAGCTTTTCTTCGGCGTTCATTTTCGCTAGTTTCTTCGCTTCTTCTTGCTTTTCCTCGTACTCTTTTTCCCAAGAAGCACGAGCTTTCTTAGTTTCAGCAGCAATCATTTTTCCTACTTCATCACGAGAAAAAGTTTTGCCAGTTCCTTGCTCACCATCGCCGCCTTCGGATTGTTGCCCTTCGTTCTGTGACTGTTGCCTTTGTTGAGAGTTAGTCGACGCTCCTCCATTAGCACCATCACCAGTACCGCCGTCTCCACCTTCAGCAAATAATTGTAAGTTCATTTTTAATGGAAATGCTGGCATTAATAAACGTTTCTTCATGTGTATTCCTCCAAGTGGTTACGCCACAACCCGATAAATTAATGGTTACGCCATTACTCGCGACAGCTTTCTCTTTAACGCCTGTAAGCAGTAAGAAGGCAAAATAAAAAGCCTCCGCATTTGCTAAGGCTTAAATAACTGTTTTATAAATGACTTTAGCACCCATTCTTTCATACCAACTTGTCTTTTCTAAGAGATTCGGTAATGTATGGGAAATCATCGAGATTGTTAATCTATCCATATCATCTCCATTGACTACCGCAACATGCACATGATTACCATTCCAAAAAGGTATCAACTCGTTGCTAATTAGTTCTTTTTTTGAGTTGTAAATCGGATTCTTTTTCCATTGTGTACTGTTCTCGGTTTCGATTGCCTTTTTGTAAGCATGTCCCAATCCTTTGTGAACTTCTAATACTAGAATCACTTCGTTGAAATCTTTCAAAATATCTCACCTCTTCCATCAACACCAAACCACCACTTCAGCTTTCCACCCGAATCATAGCCCTCTATAATTTCCTTTGTGCAGATAACTTGCCAGTCATTCGAATAGTCAAAAATCAATTTACCTTTTTCTATTCGTGTATTCTTTAAAGTAGGTTTCATTTCCTTTGCTTTTCTTCTCTTTGAATCAAGATATCTCGGCCGGTAAACCATCATTTTCACTCTCCTTCTATCTCTGTGAAAGGTTCATCTTGAACAAAGCTTAGATATTCAAATTGATCATCTGATTTCTTGAAGATAAATTTCGCAACTCTTCCAGTCTTAGTGAACTTGCCGCCAACAATATAATCTGTCGTTTTGAAATGTTCCATTGTAAATTTTGCATTTTCAATAAGTTGTCGATCATCAGTATGAATGTCAGCAATCACTTCTTTGATGTCTTTTAAAAATTGTTCTGAATTTTGCATTTCATCACTCTCTTTCTACGTGTGGCGCAGCGGAACATCTGCAATTTGCATGCATCGGACAAGCATTGATTCCCGCTGACATATCCTTAACTTTAAAGACTTTTTCGTTTAACGTAGCGCATATCGGGCAAGCATTCGGTTCAGCGATAAACTCATAATCTTCGATATCATATTTCTTATAGCTTTGCTTTTGAATCTCTGTTTGAACTCTAGCTGATTCTGTTCGCATCAGCCGTTCCGCTTCATACTTTCTCGAATCATATAGGTTACGAAGCTTTCTAGCCATGTCTCGCGGGTTCTTACCTTGCGTAACAGTCTGAACCAGCAACTTATCAAGATCCGCTTTGAACGCCTCCATGTTTCCCCAAATACGCTGAGAAAAGGTTGCAGAATGAAAAGAACCATTCACGACTGCATCTACAAAATCTTTGTAGCCATCGAAAATGGTTTCACCTAATATGCCAGCTTGCCGAGTTGCTTCAGCAAGTCCTTCTTTTGTTAATAGATCAGCAGTGTACTTGTCTAAATCATCGGCTAAGGCTATTAATTCTAGCCCTACTTGAGATTTTAGAAGTTCTAAACGATTAACCCTCATTGTGACATTATAAAGCCGTAACTCGTCGTTAGCGGTCTGTGAGAAGTCTTTCTCTTTAACATATTTCTTAGCTTTTCTTGCGAAGGCTTTAACGTCCATCTCCATTGAAGCTTTTTTTGCTTCGGATAGCGACACGCCTTCCTTTCCTGCAAATCTCGACCAGTTCGCATCAATTTCTTTGTTAATGTTGTCGATAGCAATCTGGAACCGTTCAGCAATATCTTTCTTCATTTGCTGCTCGCCTTTGATCATTTGTGCAATGTGTTGCTCCTCGCGTTGGCGCCAGTAATCTTTTGAGTTCATTACTCAACACCAGCTTTATCTTTCATTTCCTGCAAATAATTAGTTCCGGTGAAGTCGTAGTCTGGAACCGTTCTTTTCGGCTCTTCTTTTTTAACTTTGTTAATCTCGTCCTGCACACTTTCAACGAAAGAAGCCAGACCAAGTAACGTTTCTTGACTGAACTGCACACCAGAATCAACTAGTGCTTTCAACTCTTCGAGGATCGCCTTCGGTAAGTTCGGTGTAAAGCTGATTTTCAAACCTTTCAGATCAGCATTTGTTAGTTCACTTACTTCTTGCTTTAAGTTGAACAACAACCGATAGCGCCGTGTCAGCGATTTTTTAAAGAGCCGTTGTTTGGTCGCGGTCATTTGCTGAAAGCCGAAAAGTTTATACTTCATCGCTTCGCCTGATTGCACACCAGAAAACTTTTCATCAGTTAAGTTGGGAACCATAGCAGTTTCATAGATGTCGCTTTTGACACGATCCTTGTGCGATTCCACGCCTTGAACATCGTATTGCTTGTAGATGTATCCTGCAGTCACCGCGGTTTTATTTCCGTTAATATCGACACCTGATTCAAGCAGCAACATGTTTGCATCTTTCATTTTTGCAGCGTCATCGGCTGATAGACCTGCAGCTTCGATATCTCCGCTAATTACTAACAAAGCATCATTTAGGTCCGTCATGTAATTCGCAGTATCGGACTGAGCCGAATCGTATAAATCAATTTGAGAAAGAACATCTTCATATATTCCCATCCTAAAGCGATTGCTTGAGTATTCAACGACAGGAACTTCCTTATGACTATGTGACTCGCGATGATCCTCAACAAGCTTGATTGCATCTAGCTTCGTTTCTTGATAATAGATCGTTTCATCCGCTGTATAAACAATGGGCATTATTCGCATCTTATCAGCATTTTTATTGAACTGTGCCTTTGGATACCTAATTGCTAAGATTGGCCTGCGTTTCATTGTCAAATCGTAAACAACAAATGTTTCAAAAACATTAGATAAATCTACGTAATCTACGTCATCTTCATCGCGATAGTGGATTTCGTAGGCTCGACCGTATTTGTCAACGTCTAACCATAGTTCGCTATTTAAGCCATCAATATCGTTATTTGTATTGAACTCATCAATCGCTTGCTGACTCGTTTCGTCTTCAATCTCAACCTTGATTGGATTTCCTGTATTGTAACCAACATCAAATGTATAAATAATCTTGCCAAAGTTATGCGCCGCACGATGATCGGCTTTCTCTTTTTCTTTACGCCGTTTATTACGTAGAATATTCGTGTTACGAGCCTTGCTATATTCGTCTAGAACTTCAAGCCGCGGTACTTGATTTTGATAATGATCCATAATCATTGCAGCCAATGTGTCTAAATCATCCAGCAAATCTTCCGCAGACGAAAAGCGATAATGTAAGTTCGATTCAATCGGGAAAGTAACGTAATTGATATTCACGCCGTCTTTCGTATTTGAATCAATACCGTGCTCAAATTCATTTACCTTATCCATTGTTCACTCTCCTTAAAACATCCTCTTGATTATTTGGCGGGTTTCTTTTGATATATTCGACTTACGTTTCGCCCACATGTCTTCGTTAAACGCATATCGAGTAGCGTCGATCGTATGATTGTCTTTGTCTTCTAGCCGCGGCTTCGGATTACCGTCGCGATCGGTTTGATAATCGATATTCTCGAATTCTTTTGCAATGTTTGGCGTGCGTTGTGGATCGATGCAGATAAAATCCAAGTCGTCTAACCACTGCTCGCCGTATTCAACACTGTCAGGACCTTTTTTCACGCCTCGAACACGCTTGATACCATGCTCATTTTTCAGTTCTGCATTACTTTTCGGCTCGGCGGAGTCTGAGAATATCTCATCGTTTTGATAGCCTCTTACATGTAACATTTTTGCGATTTCACGGTTACTAATCTTCACGCCGTACATTTCATCGATAGCGTAAATCCCATTTTTCTTTTTGTCATAATGCCAACGAACGAATGCTAGCG